>Ga0131853_10019351_pt1 | contig 12390 bp, 11 predicted proteins | sample TergutLab28metaG_FD_92764 | JGI IMG/M metagenome (GOLD analysis project Ga0131853, IMG submission 92764) | Labiotermes labralis P1 segment gut microbial communities from Petit-Saut dam, French Guiana - Lab288 P1 (version 2) (version 2) | ecosystem: Host-associated > Arthropoda: Insects >...
ACTCCAAAGCAGCTAAAGCCCAAAAGCTGCAGCCACATATACACAGACTGCCAAGTCCTAAGGACAAGAACAGTTATTAGATTAGCCAAGGAGCCAAGGGACTGGGCACCAAGATGATGTTTGTTATTACTGATTGTGTTCTTGTAAAGAAAAGATGCAAGTTAGCCTTATTGTTTGAATTGTATAGCTGCATAAGGAATTCAAGGTAGTGATTTGTAGTGGATTTCGTTGCATGAGAAATTAAGAGTGGGCATTTGGTAGGAGCATTTAGACATGTAACATATCTACTCCAGATGCAGCTGTTTTTTAAGTGTTAGTACTTCAGAAGTAAGGATAATTGAATTAATGACTTTTTTAATTGCTATCAGCTTATTGTATTTTTACAGGTTGTTCAGAAATACATTGTAGATCTATTTTCCAACACTTTGTGACCTGTTATTTAGTGGACAGTGACCTGAATATCTTCACCAGGCATGCTAACCCTTCTTTATAGCACTACCTGAAGCATAATGTAGTGGGCCAGTTCTCAGACAATGAAGACTGGGTTCTTTTAAACCAAGACTAACACACACACACACACGTTTCACACTAATTTGGCCACTCATCATATAACTGTTTCTGATGCTTGAAGACGCTGGTCAGTGGAATGTCAAGTTTCATTCTTTGTTGATGTGACAACCCAAGGGCATACATTCTTTGTTGATGGGACAACCCAAGGGCGTACATTCTTTGTTGATGTGACAACCCAAGGGCGTACATTCTTTGTTGATGTGACATCCCAAGGGCATACATTCTTTGTTGATGTGACATCCCAAGGGCATACATTCTTTGTTGATGGGACAACCGACAACCCAAGGGCGTACATTCTTTGTTGATGTGACATCCCAAGGGCATACATTCTTTGTTGATGTGACAACCCAAGGGCATACATTCATTTCTCTACACAGTTGTAAGTTGTAATATTTTGGAAGAAATTTTTCAGCAAAGGAATGATAAATCAATCATCTTCATTTTCATGCCTCATGTATCTGGTCAGGATGCAGTAATTGTTGGTGTGTTGGATCGTTTAAGACCAATCTACAGTCACTGGACTGTAAGCAGTTTAATGCTTTGCATATGACCATCTTAAAATATCCTGTGAGTTTTCAGAAAATACAGTTTGATTTGTGTTATTTTGGTGTGAAAATATTTTTTGAACTGATAATGGAAAGAACTGTAAACCTGCATAAAAAGAGAGGATAGTGTTCAATGAAATTTGATAATTTATTATGTAAATTCAGTTTTGCCCCAAATTGGTCTGGTGTGGCCCATAATTTATGTAAATCTCAAATCAGATTTTATCTGCTTTCTGAATATATAAATACTTTTTGAGACAATATGTCACTTTCATTAGGATCTATTAGTTATAATTAAACTAATTTTTATTATTATGTATATTTAAGGCAATGTAAGAACAAGTAATTTACAGTCTGTATGTTGTGTAGTATTAACTGCTAAGAGTATTATAGCAGTCGGTATGTATCTGCTGTAATTCAGCATTGCAATGAATTGTGGAGAAATCGTACACCTTACTTCTTAAGTCTGGAGGTGTGTTATTAAACTATTTGACACCATGCATATGTTTGGTTGAGAAATTTGTTCTGAAGTGGCTGTGTTGCTGTCATCAGATAAAGTCCATTCATTTGGGCCTATTGTTTGGGTCTACACCGGCTCTTCAGATAAAAGTAGTTATAGAAGTATGCATTCTCTCGTTCGGTGAGGAGTTGCACCAGAGGATGCATCCTTGCTGTTGATCTTTTATGTGTGCAGTTTTTATACCTTGACCAGAATACTGTTTTCTGGATATGTTGCCCTGTAGCTTGGTAGAAATTTACAGAAGTTTTGGAGGAATGGACTGTCTCCTAAAAGGAGGAGGCTCTTGTCTTGCCTTCTAATCTGTAGGTCAAGATAGCTCATTATACCATACTGTATGGCATAACATCCCAGAGGATGGCAATCTTCATAGTCACTGCTCTGTGAACCTCATATCTCATGGAGCTACTGTTGTGAGGTTTGAGGTTCTCACAGTGGTGCTGTTGAGGATTCAGTTCTTCTGGAATGTTACACTTCGTTGTAGGATGAGTGGTTTAAAAGGAACGAAGTGTCTTTGCAATGTTGGGAACCACTCGACCAGTGACACTGTATCCTTCCAGAAGATGTGAATCTTCAAAAATAGCTGTATCCAGTGGGCCAAGCTGAGTATTTCCTTTTGCATGATGGCAGAAATGGAGCCAATTTCCAAAACATGTTTCTTTAATCAAAATAGGACAGTGGGCCTTGTTAGCTTAGTTTCACCCTTTTGTGTAGGTGAATGTTTGTACATGTGTAATTCATCATTTGCAACAGTAATGGCGTGTTGCATGTGCTGTCTGTGTTGTTGCAGGGGCTGAGCAGACCTGCATGCCTACTGTAAGAGATCTGGTTCTTCTCATTGGAAAATGTAGTCGACCCCCGAGCAAGCCTGTCGCTTCTTCTTTACCTGCTCTAGTCTGATGATTCTTACCAGTTGATGGACAGTGTTCCCAACAGCCAGTCTTATGCTACATATTAGTGCCACATCCAAGCATATATTTATATAGTAGTTTAGGTAATGGGGTCTGAAATATAAACTTGTTTTTGTGAAATTTAAACAACTTGTTTTATTCTAATCACATGAATGTACTAATCAGCAGTAAGGGGTATGCAGAGTGCTTAGTATAATGCAGAACACTTGAAAAACTCGATTGTTAAAAAAAGGAATTTCTTCCTGTTTGATGTTTTTAAATAGTAGTCTTGGTGATTATAATAATATCTGGTTATATGTAGTGTAATAATTATGTATAAAGAGCACAGAAACAAACAAATGTGACATTAAATAATGATTTCATATTACAAAGTATTAATGTTTTCTGTAATATTGGAACATACAGGAAAATTGAAGACATTTAATGACTTTGAATTATAGAGGGCTGGAAGTCTATGGAACTTAAAATGGAGGAGGTAAGGTGTCATCAGAGGTGGTGTCCTGTGACTTGTCTTCAGCAGTTGTATTTTCCACGTTCCGGTGACTTGATCTCTCTCCATATGTTTGAGCACCTTCCATATATTGGGTCTGTTTGTGTGCACAAATACTGTATATATGAAATCACACAAACTGAAAATGCATAACCAGGGTTCTGTACATGGTTGTACACAATTGAAGTACAGTAATGACAGGAGTGTAATATTTACAAAGAAAAAGATTATTGTGTGGCACAATACAAGTAACTGGAATGAACATGTTGTAGCAGTGAGCTCTGGTGGGATTGTCAAAACATTATAAAATGTCCGTACAGAGAAACATGCTTAGTAGAGCCTCTAGGAATCGTGGAAGATTCTGGATTGTAAATCTGATAAGTCAACCCATGTGAATGCTAGAATAAAATGTGTGCCATATGTCACTGATGACACACAGTAAAATATAGTGGAAAAGCTGGTAAGGTGAACAGTGAAGTTGTTCTTGTTCCTGTGCTTAATTGAGTACCATGCCGTATGGACAGATGGCAGAGTAGAGATATAGCTTCACACATTCTTGAGATCAGCACTAGAGAGAAGTCAACTTCATGTCCTCACTCATTTACCCCCGAGGAAAGAGTCCCTGCTGCATAATGGATAGGAGGCTGGGTGGGCCCAGAGCAAGTCTTGTCATCTGAGAAGAGAAAACTTCTTGCACATCTGTCAGAAATTGAACTCTGATCTCTTGCTTGTTAGTCTACAGCTAAGTCACTGTCTTGACTCCAGTAGAAATCCAGTTTTCCATTTCAGACATGTTCCTTTGAACACAGTTGCTTAAACGTGCTATGTATCTATATTTGTGATCAAAATCATTCATATTACTGTACTATTTGCATTTTATCAGCAGTCAGGATCTGTTTATGACAAATTTATTTGGACAGGAAACAATTATTGAAACCGATTTTTTACATTGAACTCATCTTTCACTTTCAACTTCCCAATTACCTGAGGTGATTTTACATGACATCTGAATGTTTGTGACAGTGGAATGAGTATTGTTTGGAGCAGTGTATAATATTGTATGCTTTTTTAAATTACAGTGTTTCGGGAATTAGTTCCATTTCTGTCATCAAATATAAAGAATGGAAGGTTCCTACCCACTGGTGCTCATTAGAACAATCTAGTCTCTTTCACTGCTCCACTGGTGGACACAGAGCCAGTTTCCAAAATGTTGTGCTTGATGATTGACAGTGTCCAAAATAATAATTAAGTTAATTTGACACTGATTTCTAAATGTTAACTACATTCTAAAAAGCAGAGAAATGCTGTCATAAAGGTAACACTTCGTATTTAATTTAGGTTCTGTTACAGAGAGGTTTTACTGTATTTATGTTCATATAATGCACTTTAATGTGGCAGTTTTTTTAGGTGATAAATTTCTGTTAGAACTGTAGCACACATTAAGAACACATATGGTGGAAGTTTCAAGTTCTTACAGAAAATGCGTATGATGATTGAGATTGGAATATTATTATATTTTGTATTGTGAATGGTTTAAGACCGTACATGCATATGTTAAAACACTGTGCACAGGTCATACATAGTGCACTTGAATATCTTTTTTATATATTTTTGCAGGTATTGTAATAAATGGAGACTCCCAATAACACTTGCCTGTATATCATCATATTGCGGAGATAAGAAAGACTGGGTGTTGGGAACATATAATCCTCTTTTTCATCTTGTTTGAAACCCTTTGGAATGAGATTAGTCCTATATTGGCACCCAAATACCTTTGGTGTTTGTGCTCAAAGACAAATCTCTTAAGCTTTGATGAAATTAGATGTAGCTTATAATTTTTAGTTGAGACATCCCCGTTGTGTATTATGCGATGATTAATAGGTGTATAATTTTAGTCTAATACAACTTTATTTTTATAAACAATTTAACAGAATATAGCAACATATTTTGGCTTACTTGAAGCCATCTGCAAGCTTTGACTTAAAAGAATTAAATATATAATTAACAGTGCCTTCAAATGATGAGATCTCATTTACATTATGAAGTTAATACAATATATTAAAATATAAAATACAATAAGAGACATGTAAAATATAATTTAGATGTCATAGATGGGGTTGTAGGAATTGTATATTTTGGGCAGCTTTGTAGAAATCATGAATATTCATGATTTCTACACAGCTGCTCAGGATATACAATTCCTGTAACCCCTTTTATGATATCTAAATTACATTTTACATGTTCCTTTTATTTTATATTTTATAATTCGATGTATCATATTAACTTCTGAATGTAAATGAGATATCATCATGTTAAGGTAAAGGTAAATAAGTCCCATTACAGGCTCGAGGTGCCCAGAGGGTTCCAGGAATTTAAGGCTCCCAGATTATGTGACAGTGGCCCAGGATGGTGGTAAGGTTGTCAGCCTTATGTACCGGCCACTTTTTACCGCCAGGAAATACTCCTGGTACTCATTTCTGTTAGAAGCTAAGTCGACCCCAGGGCCATAGTGTGATCGGAAGGATTTGAATTTTAAATTAATGAAGATGTCAATTTTGTTTGTATTGTAGAGTATTATTATTGTTTTTGTTGTTGGATTTTATTGTTATTGTTATTGTTACCACAAAAAATATGTGGGGTATATGAGATAGGCATGATTTGTCTTTGAATGCAAATTTAATCTTGCATGTGTGATAAATATATTTTGAAAGTAGTGACTCGACGTAGTCTTCAAATGTAGTAAATAAAAACACCGGAGGGAATAAACATGTTCACATAGAAGGTCAGTAATCTTGGAAAACATATTTGTAACCCATTTCAAGATGTGAGTGTGCCTTTGATTTTTTACGTGTTGCTGTTGTAGAGAAGTTGGTGTTTAACATTTGGTTGCAACTACACTGCCTCAACTATTAACCATAGTTTATTTTGGTAACATTTATGGATGTATGAATTCATATAAAGTTCGACATTAATGTAACATAGTTCAGAAGAGAACTGGCTCTTATGGGTTATTATGCAGTGAGTAGTGGCAATTTCTTACCAATGTTGAGAGTCAAGAAAACCGAAGATGGGACCGACATGTTGTCCTGAAATATCAGTAAGAAATTACCGTTACTGGCTGCATAGTAACCCAGATGGCCGCAGCCCTTAATTTAGTTCATTGGTGGGGGGCTTCTGTCATACTGATTTTAGCAGTCTGTGTATCATTATGCATTAATATTTTTTTTTTTTTTGTTCTATGAGCCCATAAATGAAAACAAAGCTTCTCTCACCTTTGTGGAAAGTAAATGATAGATGTCATCAGATATAATTTTGTTTGACAGTGAGGAGTTAACTGTGGAAGGAAATGTAGTACTTTAATTTTGAAGTTATATTTATGGGAAGATAAAGTGCATTTTCATGTAGTTATATAATAGCCAGCATAGGATGGCAGCTTTGTAACTTCTCTATAGCTTGAAGTTTGTTTATACTTTAAGAAATGAACTATTCACATCTGTTAGTAGTTATTTCTTCTTGTGTGTATGTGCAAATTCTATTTTGAACAGCAAATAATAAATTCAGAAATTTCAGATCTAGTAATCTTAGAAGTATAAAGTTGACTGAGACAACAGATTATGAAAAAATTCTAACATGTTTGAAGCTAACCATAATATGCAAATATTTTTAATGGTGTTTACTGTTGAAATAACATTAATAAAAATATTTTTGTGCACTCTTTCAGCATGTGATGTAAAATAAAAAGAGGCTGGAAAAGTTGGTTGCAATATTAATTTTTGCAGCTGTTGTGAATATGTATAACACTAACTGAATTTGTGGACCAGCATAAAGTAAGATAAGGTTACTGGCTGAAAGACACTGTTTAAAGCATATTATCTCTGTCAAGAACTGCAGTTTTTCAGCCATGTCTTGCATTGAACCATAGTTGCTGTTGTTCTCTGTAGTTACTTTTCATCTCAGCTACTGAATTATACTGTAGAATGCAGGATGTTGTAATCTTCACATGCATTTGGTTGCAAGTAAAGCCTAGAAGAGAGTGATTAAGTTCGTCATTTATGGTTCCATGAAATTCAGATCTCTGAAGATAATGTGCCATTCAACTACTGAATTGATAGATATCAGATTAACATAGAGTTTCTTCTTATAGTGCCTTTAAACTGATACAAAGCATGCACCTCTCCTGTGCTTATAGAGTAAATTATAAAATTAACTGTAGAGCATGTTTCTCTTGAAGCAGGATAGCAAATATTTTGACATATAGTCTGTTGATATACAATTTGACCATGTATGTTCTAAACAGCCACACAATATAGAGATGAAATACAGTTCTCAAAATTAAGTTCAAGTCCACTAGTGATATTTCTCAGCTTCTCTATGTAGCATTTTCCTACCATGTAATCCAATAACTTTAGGCATTTGTATGTGATAAGAGGTGGTTTATGATTTATTGTGTGTTACATTGTTCAGACAGTGTTATAATTTTCATGTACCTACCCAGGTGGCAACTCTGTCTTGAAAACTTTGTCATCGAAGGATACAGTTGTAACTTCATTCACTGATTGAATGTAATATGTAATACAGATCACAGCTTGGAAAGAAGGCAGCGAGAGATGAAAATAAAAATAAACAAAAACGATAGATGGAATGAACAATGTTAAGACAAAAACAAGTTGAATTTGATTGAGTCATTTCAACTAGTAAAGGTAAAGGTGTCCCTGTGAATGCCATGGAGGCATATGGGGAGTGGAAGTATAGGCCAAGCATTCTTATCTTTGGTATTAGATGGAATGTGTGGTCAGCTTCACACCTCGGCTGATTTACACCCAGGGAAGATATCACTGAATAGGAGGGTTGGTTGGCCCCTGGGGCTGGCTGGATGCTTTCATAAGAGAAATGTCTTATGCCCTTGCTGGGAATCAAACTATGATTCCTTGGCACCCAGCCTGCAGTCTAGTCACTATAGAGAGCTATCCAAGCTCTTAGTGTCCTCTGTCACTTAGGTTAATTTATTCTCAAATAAAAGATATCTGTAGCTGTGAATATATAGTCTTTCACAAGTAATAAATGATATATTACTGTAAAGTTGTGTATATGCTTACACTGTATTCATAATATTTTTTGTACTTCAAAGTGCAACATATAGAAAATATAAAAAAGTATGGAAAAGCAGCAGCCACGCAGGCCAGTGAGGTGATAAAACAAAATGTAACATGGTATATTTTGTACATTGGTGGGAGATTCAACTGGTCTTGTAGTGGGCACCAAGTTTTGGAGAATCCTATGCAATGTTGGTACTCAGCCACTTGGTATTGTAACACAGTAGAGCACAATGTGAAACAGGAACGAGATGTCACCGTTATTGCTACATTTCATGAGTTGTTAGTAAATGTGCATTAAGTGTGTGTGGATTTGAAGTCACATTGCACTGGCTTAGAAACATTGGTTTGTAGAAAATCCTGTTATAAATTCAAGCTGATTCTGTTAACTTTTAAATTTCCCTTGTCTTCAGAATTCTGATAGTCTCAACACAATAGGAATATTAACACATGCTTCTTATGTGTAATTTACTTATATTATTCTGAACTTATGCTATGAAGACTTAAAATGTTTTCAAAGGTTTTGTAACTTTAATATAGACATATACCTATGCTGAAATCACAAAACCACGAGAACATTGTTTTGGCAGCTGTTGTATTCAACTCCTGGAGAATGACTTTGAACTTGATTGTGTGGACAGGGTCCATTAACTCCTTACTAGCTTTGCAGAGAAAATGTACAAGTCCTGGCAACAATGCAAGCCTCTATCACCGCATATGTCACTCTCCACTGGTCACCATTTGTTGGCTGTTAAAGTGAAATGATGCACATGTTGAACCAACAACACAACAGAAAATAATAATATTAACTCACATGTGTAAGGCACCTGCACTTCAGAACTGGAATACATTGGTTACTGGTCATAAATATCTTAACAGTTGGCATGTCCCATGTGAAACTGCTGCCATGGTCAGTCATACTCCTCAGCCAACCACAGTACCTGTTTCCCTTCAGACGGAGGTATCAGGTTCCTTCTAAACAATGGTGCCTATCTATCACACAACATACCACACATCTTAGACCTTAATTGTAAGAAAAAAACATACTGGATTATTTAACTGTACACATTCTAAGCTTTTCAGAATGAACTATTATTTTGTATATGATTACTTTTTATAGACAGACTGCATGTTGGCTTCAATGGCTTTTTAGTAAATAACTTAATTTTTAACAGTAAACTTGTTAGTCTGTGATATCAGAATGCAAGTTTTTAGTGGTGTGATATATATGTAATGCTTACCACATAAATTATGAATGGATTAACCGCATTAATGTTGTCATACCAACTTTATTTTTGTAGACAAATATCACATAACCCAGTTAATTTTGTACACTGTCTTCCCCCACTTTAATATGCGGATGTTAGTATGTGCATTATCCATGCTTACCTGTATTTATGTTAATGGGATGCAGCATTAAAATAAAGAATAAAATATTGACGTTTAGCAAATTCCACTGTTTTTGACCATATGAACATACATTGTGACTTCTCATAAAAACACTGCCAAAGAAGGAGGTTTGAGGTGTTCATGGCAGTGAAAATATTGTGGTATGGTAGTGTTTACTTCCCATTGAGGTAATGTGTATGGGATTTAAGAGTTTCATGTTAATACTCTTTTCATATAGGCTGCTAACCAACTTATTTTTCAGAATTTATATGCTACCAGCACTACCTTTACAGCACACCTGAAAGAACCATATGGAAGCAAGCTTGAAAGGATATACATCATCAGTGGCTGTAGTAGTGGTGGTGGTGGTGGTGGTGGTGGTGGTTGTAGTGGCAGTCATAAGTAAAAATGCCACTGAAGTTTCAACTGTATTTGATTCTGTGAAACCAACATGTTAATAATACCTTGGATATAGAACAAGTGAAGAAAATATTACATACATACATACATACAGTAGTTGTTGGTAACAATACAATTAGCTCAAAACTGACTTAGTTAGCTTAGTTTATCATTCTCTATTTACATTAAGGTATTTTTCTATACAGCAGAAAGAATAGGCATGTCAGTAATTCTTTAGGTCCAATTTAAATTGTGTGGGGCTATTGCTTAAATGTTTAATACTTTGTGGGAGACTGTTATACTGAAGATTATTTAATTCTAATAAACATATATAAATCATACAAATTAATGTCTTTTTTCCCCTTTTTCTTTATTTTTATTTTATTTTGCTGGTCATGCTGTCCATTTCTAAGCTGTATAGCATTGATGGTACATAAATGTATACAAATATGGAGCACTGGCAGAATGATAGGGGGAAAACTGAAGCACCAGAAGACAAATGTCTCGGTGCCACATCATCAGTCGTGTACCTGTACATCTGCAGTGAGCTGGCAACTAGCCACCTAAGCTCTTGCAAAGGTAGCTTCTTTCCTCTTGATTCATAAATGTATTGTGTATGTATTTCTTTAATGCAATATAAAGGAAGATGAGATGTGGATATTGCAGCAGAGGTATGAGAAATGCATACAAAATGTGGTCAGAGAACAAAAGTGAATTAGGATCTTGGAGAAATATGACACATGGGTATATACTGCAACCTTTTATGAACATGGCAATGATCTTTTTGGGTTTTGTAACACCATGCATTTTTGATCACCTGATCTGCTTCTCAAGGAAGCATGTAAATGTCTTTCCATTTTCAGACATGGATGAAATTGTTCTAGGATATTAGGGTAGGAAGAAATGAAACCACAAACTCATTGTACTTTTATTTATTATGAGTTTACTCTTCATATATTTTTGCAATAGCTCTCAAATTACAAAAACAGTATTTTTTACAATGTACTATTTATAAACAAATGCACTCAAAAGTAAATATTAACATTTATGGCACACATCATATTAGGATATTGTATTTACTTCAGTACCTCTTTTGTAAATTTGAAATGAGAAAACTGTTTCTTCTGAGTTTTAATGTTGTCATTTTGTTCTCAGAAGTACGGCTTGTTGTGAAGTACATGATGCTTGACCCTGAAATGTGCTGTGTCATTACACTGTAGCATGAGTGGTACTTTGTCACAACTGCAAGATGACTTCATTTTCTTACAGAAAAATTTCACTTGCAGCAAGTTAAACACAGTTTATGGTTTATGTTGAGACTTAACTGACACATATAATATGTATATTAATACAAACAGTTTGGGTCGAGGGCAAAACCCAAAGCATGATATGTGATGGAATGTTCATACAGTATGCCAAGTTCACTTTTCATATCACACAACACTCTTATATAGTATGAATGATACATATACATTTTTTAACAGTTCTATGAAATAAAAATCAAGGTTTTCATAGTGGTTGAGTATTAAGACTACAGTAATCTGAATTGTGACACAGTGTAGACCTGTAGTGGATATTCCACCTACAGGTCCGCACAGTGTCACGATTCCCAAAATCAAAATATCAATATCTTTGGAATATTCCTATTTGTAAGTTTTTTTTTACAGCAGGAACAATCTGTCTGGATGTGATACCCCGTGAATATTTGAGTTTGTGTTTTGAACTACATGGCAAAATTCTCGGGCATCACACACACACACAGTCTTTGGAAAACAACAGATTCAGTATTTGCATGTTTGACTGCTTACCACATGAGAACAGAATAACAGTGTATGAAAGTTACAAAAAAATAAAGATTTGGTTATAACGAGGCAAACATATGGAATTATTTTGGTTGAAAGTATAAGTACACTGTGACAATTGCTCATGCTGCATGGCACAGAATAAGAAATTACAGAATGACTATGAATGGTGATTTTGTAAGGATGTGCAAAGGAACAAATCTTCTCTATTCAGGTACAGTAATCCCTCTCCAACCCCAGAATCTCCTACTGTGAAAAGGCAATATCATTACAGGCCCTTGGGGTTCCAGAAGGTTGAGGCTCCCTGAATTTTGAGACAGTTGGCAAATAAAGGTGGTAAGGTTGTCAGCCCTATGTACCAGGTGCCTTTACTCCTCGGGAAATATTCCTGCTACTCATTTCTGCTGGAGGTTCATTCGACCCCAGGGCCATAGTGCAGCCAGAAGGATTAAGTTAATGATAAATACTGTGGAAAGCAAAACCATATTGCTCTCTTAGTTTCTGTGCTCTCTGCCTCTATCAACATCTCCCTCTGTTGTACTGATCATAATAGTGTGAGGTCTAGTGGTGTACGGACGTGTTTTCAGAGCTGCTAAGTGAGGAAAATGGGTTTAGGTCTGGAGGAGTACCGTGCCCGTATAGGTACCTGGAATGCGAGGGTCTCACTTCGGTCA
>Ga0131853_10019356_pt1 | contig 12388 bp, 9 predicted proteins | sample TergutLab28metaG_FD_92764 | JGI IMG/M metagenome (GOLD analysis project Ga0131853, IMG submission 92764) | Labiotermes labralis P1 segment gut microbial communities from Petit-Saut dam, French Guiana - Lab288 P1 (version 2) (version 2) | ecosystem: Host-associated > Arthropoda: Insects >...
CACACACACACACACGCACTACACACTCCACACACCACACACACACACACACACACAACACACGCACTACACACTCCACACACACACACACACACCACACACACACACCACACACACACAACACACGCACTACACACTCCACACACCACACACACACCACACACACACCACACACACACACACACAAAACACACGCACTCCATACACCACACACCATCCTACAAAAAATATCTGAGAAATAATGTAATAAGACTTAGCACCGTTTTTAATTATGAATGATCAACGCAAGTGATTATAAGGTGTCTTTGATTTTAATGCACCCAAAGGCGTTAACATTTATTTTGTCAATAAACATGGGTAAAATAGAGCATTAAATTGCCCATTATGCAATGTGAGGCAGACAGGTCACCGAGTCAAGGAAGCACTAATGTTTCACAGCCAGTCATTTAGGCGATCCAGCTTCAAGTAGGAGAATTATAATGAAATAAAGAAGTATGAATACCATAAAGATGTAAACTGGACTGGAACAGGCCAAAATAACAAAGGTGGCTAACAGATTTGGTGTGTATTGGACCGTGCATCATCTGGATAACTGAAGAATAAAGTCCAACTAGATGTCACTTATTACTTTATTGTGCTTATGTTAGGCTCAACATGTTTCGGGCACCATTATGCCCATCATCAGGAGCTCAGGACGATAGTGTTGGTTACCACATAGACCGTCTGGTTCTCGAGTTGCTGCTGGTTGGAAGTTAAGTGCAGGCAGGATGGATGAGTGTCCGGACTGAAGGCTGTAACACGACAGTCGTGTTACAGCCTGATGATGGGTATAATGATGCCCGAAACATGTTGAGCCTAACATAAGCATAATAGAGTAATAAGTGGCATCTAGGGGATTTTATTCTTCAGTGGCTAACAGAGTTTCGAATTTTTAGGTCAACTACCATGAAAAGAAACAGGGTTACAGGTAAGGCAATCCCTGTACAGGCATGTACAGACCCCGAGGTTACCAGAAGGTAGAGGCTCTTAGATTTCAAGACAGTCGGTACATGAAGTTGGCAAGGTTTGTCAGCCACCTAATGAAGAATTCCAATGAGACCATCGGGAATCGAACCCGCGACCTTCCGGCTTGTAGTGCAGTAACACAACCAACTGCGCTACAGCGTGCCGCCCTCAGAAATAGAGAATTTATTAAAAAGTACACAGTCGTGCAAGTGTTTCTCTATTAGGAAGACGACTGTTTATCAAATTACCTAACAGTACCACAAGCAGCAAAATTTGTGTAATACACACACACACACACAAACACCTGTGTGTGTGTCTGAAACAAACGGAGTGCGAAGATGTGGATTCATCTGGCATAGGAAAGGGTCCAGTGTCTCTCCCAAGAACTCTTCTGAACACCCTGTCAATTCTCTGGGCTCCGAGGTAGGAGGGAATTAACTCAACTATCTGACAGAACCCACCCGGTTTGTTACATAAACTGTGTATGGAGGAAGGCAAAAGAGGCTGTAGTTTGTGTCAGAGGCATCTTCACTCAAGAATAAAATTTAAAGTTACTCTTTCAATTATTGAAGCAATACTAGAGTTGAGATTTTACTTACGTAATAATTATCGTAATGAACTTTGAAACTGAATGGAAAATTGCTTTGAAAGTCTAAGTAAAACGAAGGAAGCCTCCAGTTTTCGTAACAAAGTCTAGAAAACTAAATTAAAATTTTAGTGGCGCGATGATAACAGCGGAACTTGGTGCATGAATTGAACAATACAGTTTCTAAATTCATATCCCAGCGAGAAAGTATGTACGTTTAATATTCCCGTTATCACGATGGCGAAAGTGCCATCAGACAGAAGAGACTTATATCCGGTGACTGGCCCTGTCAGAATTGAACAGAATGACAGTGTATAACATCTGGTTTTACGAAACCACGTATATTAATTCACGATGGGTTGATCAGAGAGTGGGAGATGGTAGGTTTTGGCATCATCTAACACGAAGTGTTGCCTATACAATAAAGCAATCAGATCGAACAGTCCGGTGTCGATCTCTTTATATGCGAAAGTTTTAACCCTTTTCAGCCCAAATTATTATTGTGAATTCCAAGAGTCTGGTCCAAATTAATTTCACAGAAGATTTTTATGTTTAGCGGACCGTGCATCATTGTAATAGTTGAAGAATTAAAGACCAACTTGATGTCACTTGCTATTTTATTTCACTTCTTATGTGCTCAACATGTTTCGGACATTAATAATATCCATCGTCAGGAGCTTGCGACTGTGTTGTTGAATTACAACATCGGTCGTTTTGTTCTCGGTTCGTTGTGTGTTGGAGATTTGGTGCGGCTTGGTTTGAGTGGTGTCCGTGTTGCAGGCTGAAGCTTCAGCCTGCAACGAATCTGTCCGGGATTAAAGTCGGCTTTCTATATAGAAACAATCTCATTACTCACTTATCTCAGGTCATCGAGTTTTACGTTAACGCCCGGAGAGTCAGTCATGTTATATTCAGAAGCTCTATTCACCTACAAAGCCAAAAGGTACGTAAGCGCCATGTCATGAAGACGCGGAAGTGAACGTACAGCTCCACCCATTCTTAACCTCTGCAACATAAGGAAGTGAATAATTTACCTTCTTGCCCCATCTCCTTTATCTCCAGTACTCGCTCTGCAGGAGACTGACATATCAATACAACGTGCCAGTCAACAACCCAACACTTTATTTTGTATACAATAAAAATAGTATATTGTCAGGGCGACATGTTTCGACATTTATTAGGTCATCTTCAGGCCCTCTGGGAAAACAGATCCAAGAGCTATCTATATCTCAATGCATTGTGGGATCCCAAATATTTGTATGTACAAACTTATGTATTTCACATTCATATAACATAATCTGTAAGCATTTGGGATCCCACAATGCACTGATATATAGACAGCTCTTGGTTCTGTTTTCCCAGAGGACCTGAAGATGACCTAATAAAGGTCGAAACATGTCGCCCTGACATACTATTTTTATTTATATAAAATAAAGTGTTGTGTTTTTGACTGTCACGTTGTATTTATATGACATAACACCTAGGGATGGAAAACTTCAAGAGAGAGAGAGAGAGAGAGAGAGAGACTGGCGTGGGCTCCAGACTCGTCAACGACGATTTCGAACTGCGATTCATCACAAGATGTTTTTCGGAGAATTTAATTTTGACTCAGCACATACTTTTGGGATGAACAAGAAATACAACTTCAATCGGCCTTCTAAAAAAATAATTAATCGTATGCGAATTGTATATAATACATAAACCAGTAAGGTCGACAACTTTGTTTGAAACTTTTTGGATACGGCAAATATTTAACAACTTAAGAACAAAAATAACTTTTGACGTATGGAGTGTGATATTTTCAGTGTGATTCTCGTAAAACGGGGCTTTGTTTACAATGAAGTCTAAAAAAAGAACGCAATTTAAAGCGCGAGTATTTCGGGAATAATAAACATTCTTATTCTCGTAAAATTATATAAAATGTGTGTTCACACTGAGCATGCTGTAAAAGGCTCTCAGGGTATTTCACTGAGACACGATGCCGTACGAACATCTAAATAATGGACAGACCTGGCATGATCTTATCAACGAGAGGAACATCTATTTTTCTTACATCTTCCACGATATATTGTCCCAGAGTATTATTGTTAGACCTTAAAAATTAGAAATAACATTTCCGAAATTTTTTCAGACAACATACTGATGTGATCCGTATGATTCTTAAATAATCATCCACTGTTTTCCTGTAAAAACATTCACATATCGGATGTTTATTGGACCGTGCATCATTGTGATAACTGAAGAATAAAAAATCCAACCAGATGCCGCTTGATGTTTCATTGTACTTCTTATAGGCTCAACATGTTTCGAGCATTACTATGCCCATCATCAGGAGCTCGCGACTGTGATGTTGTTTACCACATTGGTCGTGTTGTTCTTGGTTTGCTGTATGTTGGAGGTGAGGTGCAGTTAGGCTAGAGTGGTGTCCGGGTTGCAGGCTCAAGCTGTGCTGTGGTAAACAACATCATAGTCGCGAGATCCTGATGATGGGCATAGTAATGCTTGAAACATGTTGAGCCTATAAGAAATACAATAAAACATCAAGTGGCATCTAGTTGGTTTTTTTATTCTTCAGTTATTCACATATCGGTCTTGCCAATGCAGGCGCTGGATTTGACATTTGTATACAACGACATGTTTCGACCTAGGATATGCTATCTTCAGATTCAAAGCAGGTTTAAAAACATACTGAGTTAGAAAGTCGGTATAGTGACTCACTATGGGCTGGGAGGTCGAGAGACCGAATCCCGGTGGAGGCGAGTTTTTCCCTAAACGTTAAGGCGGACCTTAGGACCAGTCAGCCTCCTATACAACGGGTACCGGGTTTTCCCGGGGTAAAGTGGCCGGGGCGTATTATTGACCACCAACCTCCATGTAGCGACGAGGTTAAAGCAAAAGTAGAGTTGTACCTCTCCTCCCCCTCTGGGTCTTCGTGGCCTGTTTTAGGGTGAAATTTACTTTTACCTTTACTGGGGGTCGAATTGCAAATAGTTCTGATGTTTAAATCCGGTTAAAGTGTTAAAAAAAATTAGGACATTACGTGACAATTTGAGGCTTTAAAACGACTGTTTACAATTGTTTTAATTGTAATTACTTCCATTAACAGTCCAAGGCAGTCACTGTACTAAATCAGTCTGAATGCCTCGGTGTTTGTAACATACATACGTTAACCAGGATATCAGGTTTTATTATAAGAATTTTATCATAAGAACAGCATGAAGCACACCAAAACACTGTGTCGAACAAACGTGTCAAAGAGTGTGGCATATATCGTAACCACTGCACTATCTAACGAGTCTGAGTGGCGGATTAGGTGTTCGTCACTCGTGCAGATAGGACTGCCTTGCTGTTCGCCAGCTACATCGCGGTAGGCTGGCTACTCCATCACTCCAACATAACTCGCACACATGTCTGACTAGGAGCAATGCTGAATAATACATAGAGCAGTCCGACACGTGCTGCAATCGGGTCTCGGCGGCTGTGTGAAAGATATGCACAGCCCAACTTCGTTACTGCTGAAATCACTACGTGTTCTTGTCTTCCAAACCTACATTAATAGACCGATGCTTTATTGCACTCCAAAACAAACAAGTTCTTTCTGCTCGCACTTAAATTAAGGAGATACATTTTCATAAACCGTTTTCTTCATTCGTGTGTGAGGTGCGGTACTTCCTTTTCCTAATAACAACAGACTGCTACAAGTAACTGTACGTTCAGAACAAGATTTTTTACCATTCAGCATATTTGGTAGCTAATATGTCTCAAGCAGTGGAGTACCGAGGGTGGAGTTCAAACCCCACCCCCGAAATTCCGAAGTGCCAAACTCAACTCGATTGTGAAAACTGTTAAAAATTGCTGAATTTAGGACGCCAACACCCCAAGATGTTCGGAAAAAAGGCAGTAAAATTCTGACCTAGGTTCGCAATTGTTTTACATTAGCAATGACAAATAAATTGGTTGTCTTAAAGTACCAAAAATTAAGAAAATTCTACTATACGAAATGAAATCGCTTGTACCAAATTACAGCTGCCTCCAGAACCCCTGACTAGGGGGCTACCGTCCCCAGATTCCCGTTCTGTTTGTCCTCTGTCCTGAATTGAATTTGTTGAACCTTCCCCGAAAACAATTCCTGGGTACGCCACTGGTCTCAAACAGTGTGCCCATCAAGATACATATAAAATCTTACACGTACAATTGGCCAGTGAGCAGCTACTGTCCACTGACAAACAAAAATGTAAACAGGCGTCCAGATGAAAGCTAAGAACGATTTTGTTATGTGGAAACACACCCAACTTTCTGGTAGCAATGTACTACGTATATTTTAGGCGCGTTCGCAAAATTGCGAAAAGCGACCATCAGCTTCGTCACATCTGTCTGACTGTCTGTCCGTCCGTCTATGTGTCTCTCCATCCGCATGGAAAAACTTGGCCCCCGTAGGACGCATTTCAATGAAATGTGGTACTGGGGTATTTTTCGCAAATCTGTTGAGATATTTCAAGTTCCTTTAAAAATCGACTACAATAACGGCTATTTTACGTACATTTATGATAATATCACACTAAATTCCTCTTAGAATACGAAATGTTTCAGGCAAATTTGCAGAGAAAAACACGTTTTACGTTCACTAACTTCACCTCCCCGAAAATCGTGCAGTTTGTGATACAATGTAGAAACATTTGATAGAAACAGACAGACCACGGAGGACAACACAATACGGCGCACACGCGTCTGTGCTGGATATCTAAAATTACAGACACACACTCTGAATATGTAATACTCATTGTTTCTCAACAGCAAGAATGGTTAAGCGAAAACGCCTCACTGTTACGTCATACCTACATTGCCTTCCTTGTTTTTCACTTTACATTCAAGGGATAATGAAGGAAGTAAATGAACACACGTTGTAACTACGTCCGGCATTGTTGTCACAACAACAATAGACAATATGCACGGACAGCAAACTCTCGCAAATAACAAACCACAGAAGTTCTGCAGCCGCGATTTTCTTATCGTCTGTAGTCGGGTTTGATAAGAAATTAACTTTGCTGGAGAATACAAAGTGGACATCAGCAGATGAGCTAAAACGTGGCGATAATATCAAGACTTACTGACTGCTATTAGCCTGTGAAGATAACAGAACTGACAAATACCACGATCTTGGAGACAAACAATAGTATTTCGATGCAAAACATTTGGGATTTCCACGGCGGTCAAGCATCCTGTTGTGACCCAAGTCACGTCACTGCTTAGGCTGGTAGAGGCCAGTTTAAATGTGATGGCACACGCGCAGAAACCAGATTTCGTCTTTCGGCGAAACGGACGAGTCCATTTAAATTGGCAGGGGCGTCAATTCAGTCGAATACTGGTAGCCGAGTTGTGGGCATCAGCGGTAGTAATGCTGGATACACCATGTTCCGAGGTAGTGTGAAGAGTACTGGCTACCCACTCCATTCGCCAGTTTCCCCTTCACTTCCCCTCCCGTGCGTCACCGTGTGCCATCATATCTCAACTGGAGTCTAGAAGCGTGCTACCTTCGCGGAGGTACACAGTGTATCCATCTTCCAGATGATATACACGGAACCACAACCCAAAATACCACAATGTGTAGATGGATAACAAGTTAGTGAAGCGAAATATTAAAAGAAATTCTCATAAATTAATCCTAGGCATATAATGGTCGTTGTTGTCAGAAACCTAAACAACATTTAAGAAACTGCAATATCTCAGATATCTTAGAAATAAATTCCTTCGTGTTTATTTCGAACCACTCAGCTTTCGTACTGTGCCTTCCGTCAAGTGTTTCAGAATACAACAATTTAACATGTTTCAGCAAAAAGGGTATTTTTATTCTTTCCGAGGTAAAAAAAGAAGAAAGTCACCTTATCAATTGAGCCTGTTATATAAAACTGTTCTTCAGGCCTTAGCCCACAATGTACGTGCACCTTACCTATCGATAAATGAAAACCGATTGTACTTGTAACACTAGGACATTCCGTCCTACGGTATGTAAATGAGGGAAGATCACTTTGTCATCCCATTCCCACGGAAGTACAGACGATATCTAACAATGTCTCCTTCAGAGACGTTTCCAATTTGGCCTCTTTGTAAAACAGAAGCAGGAAGCATCACGACGCGGGAATGGCCTCCAGAGAAATGACCAACTTAGGTCCTATAAATTGTATTATAAATCACAACTGGGCTGGTTTAACAGACTAGATACGTATGTCTCGAGAAGGAACTGAGCACTGGCTATTAAACTCCCCACAGCATGTTTGGACAGCGCAACAGAGAGCAGGGCAGGACAGAGTAATTGCGTAATTGGAAGGACGTCCCTCCATACAGTCGAATCTGCATTCAGATTAAGGGGTGATTCCAGACATAAACCTACGGGAACCCTTAAGTCTATGGTTCTTTATGGTCAAAATGTGATATTAATGTTAATGATTTCCTTCAAATTCACCGAAAAATTGCAAAACAACATTGCCGAAATAAGGAGGCGCAAATATCTACATTCATCAAATTGTATGTACTAGCATCTCCACACCTGTAACTAATAAACGAATCTACCAACCGAGTGCCAGTTCGACCAAATGACAGAACGACAGACAGAACTGACGGACATGGACAGCAAGGCCGACCGACCGACCGACAGACTGACCGACTGACCGACCGAGAGGCTGATAGACTGACCAACTGACCGACCAAGAGACTGATCGGCCTGTCGACAGACAAATTAGCTGACCGACTGACAGACAAACCGACCGACAGGCAAACCGACCGAGAAATCAACCAGTCAACCAAATAACCAACTAATCAACCGATAAACCAACTAATGAAATAACCACAACCAAACAACTCCACAGTAGGCCTGCAGATTCCTTAGCACACACTTATGAGTTACATTTTGCTTATCTCCTGCCACAAGAAAATGACCGCATCCAATGCCCTTCGTGATAATACCCAAATTCTAGTGCCAAAAAGTGACGGGTCTGTAGTTTCAAGCACAACACACCACAGTGAGTACCGCCAACTGTATTCGGATGTCCGGAAATACTGGTTTATCACAGTCACATTGTTGCCAGTAACTGCAATGTGTTTCCACGTTGTCGACCATTACGAACCTAAGGACACACTACAGTGGTGCAAGAAAAGGACCGACGTAAGGCAGTGTCACACATTTTAACCTCCCCCAAAACATACAGTGCACTTGGTTTCACCTTCCACCGGATTACAGAACCACCAGTGACGTTAGACTTTTATTGTACGTTTAACAAAGGAACTGATATCTTAATTAAAAATATCGATTCGTTAATGCAAGACCTCATTAGGGATTCTCAGCCTGACACAATCTCATATCTCAGCTGGGAGACAATGAATGCAAAGGTACGGTCGTGTGCAGTATGGACAAAAAATCTTGACTTCTCAGCCAGGATACTAAGAAACGGATTTCCTGCTTTTCATTTTGTTCAAGTCTTAGGAACACTTTCACGTACTTTAACAAACGTTAGAAACGAGGATCAGTTGTTCGCTAACACTTTTTTTTTTCGAATTCCGGGATGCCACAGGAAAACAATGTTAACATTCGTCGAGTAGTTAAAAGGTTCGCCATGTCATCAATAGCGATAATTAATCTGGGGTGGAGGGGAACCTTACAAATAAAAACATTGGAAGGCGACTCACATGATGAAACTTTCGGTCTTCGTAGTTTCTTTAAAGATGTATTTTGATATGATATGATATGATATGATATATGATATGGTATGATATGATATGATACGATATATGATATTTATTTACTGCAATTTGGCTTCCACCCGGTGGCAGTGATCGGTAAACTTGTACAAAAATAGGAAACGGAGAAACAAAACACAAAACAATAAAAACACAGAATAGACAAAATAGAAAACTAACTTACAAAACAAGAAAACAAAGCATAAAAAGAACGTTGCAAAAAAAAATAAATCGAGTAATTATAAAGTGGCAAAGGGAAGCAAATAACAACAATCCAACGTACTGCACGGAACACACAAACAGTAACATTACTATAAATCAATGACAATACACACATTTCAGTCGTATGGTGCATATGTTCCCAGTGTAGGCTGTGGGTGCTCGATTTGCACTGTGAGTAGGAAGGACGATCGTGGCCTGGTTCAGTATATAATTTCGGAATTTCACCAGATGAGCTAAGAAAAACCGAGGTATACGTCAGTCAGGACAGTAGGTAAAGGAGCAGAAAACGGGATGTGGCACATCACTGGACCGTCAAGATTGTTCGGTAGGGTAGTATCATTTTAGAAGGTTGTAGGATTCTGGATAACACGCCGTAGCGACTGGCATAGAGTTACCAACGTTACGAAGGAAATTAGGACCAAAATATCCAAAACCTCTTCTTGGACTTGCAAAGAGTTCTCAGGTCCCTTTGACCTACAAACGAAGGCAATACCTTATATCGAAAATACGGCAAAGTCAACAAATCACAACATCCCAGAATACCGCAGTGAAAACTTTGAACCTCACAACATCGTTTCCGACGATATTACCGGTACTTGTGACACAGTGTTGGTCTGTAGGAGCCCTGAGATAGCCCTATCCATGAAACTCACTTGGAATGAGCTGACCTCGAAATCCGGTCTTCCATTAGTGAGATCTATGGTAAGCAAGCCACAGGCTCAACAGTGCGAACTTCCCCTGTGGTCTTCACATTCCATCCGAGTCTGAATTGCATTAGTCTTCGTTCCAGTTCGCCTACAAATGTGTGCTGACAACGTGTTTGGCCAAATTGGTTTGGAGATCACACACACACAGACATACGTATATGTAACCCTGAGGTCGTGTGCCCTCGAACTGCGGCTGTGAGAAAGATTACGAAAGCAGAGGCTGCAGAACATGACAGGAAGCTACTAAAGATTTAGGATAACCTCGGAGAGTTAAACACGACAGACAACTTACGCGTAACGTAACACTGTGGCGCCTCAGCTTAATGTCTGTACCTCCCGGCTATCGTAACTGCCTCATACCACTTCGTTTGAAGAGAGGGCTTTTATGGCGATTTTATGTCACCGGCGGACAATAGCACGTAATCAGGTCTTCACGTGAAGTGCCAGATATTTTTACCCGATTCTAACCATATTTCGGGTTTCTCGACAGGTTTTCATAAACGTGCTCCAAAATGCAAGTTAAAGGAAATCGGTCCAACGGGTGTCGCACTGATAAATGCGGACGGAGGTAATGAAGTTTTATATTTGTAGTTTCGTGCATCGTAATGATGCAGCAGTATGCAGATATTTATTTACTGCTAAATTACTCTGCATATTTCGGGCGTCAATTGCGCCCATCAACAGGAGTACATAAAACTGTAGTTGCAGCCTCTGGTACAGATCATACTATCTGGGGAGCGAGCTTCTTCAAACGCGACCAAACTTGATCACGTTTGAAGAAGCTCGCTTCCCAGATAGTATGATCCGTACCAGAGGCTGCAACTACCGTTTTATGTACTCCTGGTAATGGGCGCGATGGACGCCCGAAACGTGTAGAGTAATTTAGCAGTAAATAAATATCTGTATACTGCTGCATCTTGTTGGATTTCTTCAGCCTGGACGTAATGAAGGTTATAACCGCTTTCCTAGAATGTGCGAAGGCGCCTAATAAGTATAAGGAGCGGAGTGAGTGGCCTATCCTTTTACAAAATTATATGAACAGGGTTGAACTATTTTGATGGCTTGTCTGAAGATGTGCCGAAGATGTACTTGCTTGCTTGTTGGGACTTCTGATTTTTACGTGCCTTCGCAAAAGTGCAAAAAGCGATTATTGGCGTCGTCATAACTGTCGTCTGTCTGTCTGTCTGTCCGTCTGTCCGCATGGAACTCGGCTGTAACTGGACGGGTTTTCACTATATTTTATATTTGAAGATTTTTCGAAAATATGTTAAGAAAATTCAATTTTGATTAAAATCGGACAAGAATAACAGGGACCTTTCATGACGACCTATGTTCATTTATGATAATTTCCTCGCTGAATTCTACTTAAAATAAGAAATGCTGCAGACAAATTTTGTAGAAAAAATCAAAACACACATTTTATGTTCAATAATAACACATTTTCTGAAGATCGTGCCGTTTAAGAAATAATGTGGAAAAACACAACAAAGCAAAAGAGGCCACAGATGATATAACAGGGCGCAGAAAAGATGCTATCTGCATGCTGAATAAGCAAGGGTAGAAAACACACAGAAGCTCAGAATGTGTAATACTTATTGTATCACCACAGCAACCATGGTTGCACGAAATCGCCTCAATGTTACGTTACACGTACGTCGCCTGTCTTTATTTTTTCAGCTCAATAAGACGTTCGGCTAATGCTGACGTCTGTGTACCAGTCTTGTGTCCCTAGAGTGTTCAGAAATACTTTCGGTGATGTGTTCGTCAGTCTGTCCGTTGCATGTCTCAGAAGCATTGTCATGTCACTCACCATAAACAGAATTTACACCTTAGAGGAAACTGCCAATAAACTGGCGTCCCGTCTGAGGTCCGTGAGAGGTGAACAACCCCAAAACGAAACCTCGGCATTTACAGGGCCCATGCATCGACACGAAAATTTTGAAGGAAATGTATTTTGAACTCAGACCTACGAAACACAAAATATGGCGACATTCTGAGTATTTTTTTATCTCAGTATTTAACCAACTTGATGCACAAAATTTGTTTCACAATAAGTTTTATTTCATGCCTCTAAATGTTTCGAGCACATGTGCTCGAAACATGTAGAGGCATGAAATAAAACTTATTGTGAAACAAA
>Ga0131853_10019358_pt1 | contig 12387 bp, 10 predicted proteins | sample TergutLab28metaG_FD_92764 | JGI IMG/M metagenome (GOLD analysis project Ga0131853, IMG submission 92764) | Labiotermes labralis P1 segment gut microbial communities from Petit-Saut dam, French Guiana - Lab288 P1 (version 2) (version 2) | ecosystem: Host-associated > Arthropoda: Insects >...
TGGCTATTAAAAGTCCGAGCGTAACGCTCCAAATGGTCAGCTCTATAGTATGGGGCAAAGCGTTCATAATCTCCCCAAAGACGGGTCGCCTGGTAATGTAGGAGAAGCCCAAATCTCCTTGTGCAAGCCTTACCATATATCTGAAGAACTGCACTACAAGAGGCTGATCAAGCCCTAGTTCCTGCGTTAATTGATCAATGGCTTCTTGCGTAGCTTCTTCCCCAAGTATAATTCGGATAGGGTCTCCCGGAGTGAGGCTTAAAATAAAAAACACTAAAAAAGCCACACCAATTACTACAGGGATTAACATTAATATACGTTTAAATATATATTTAGCCATACAAACCTCCTAATTTTAGAAAAGCGCCGCTTGTTTCCAAGCGGCGCATCTAATACCTACATCGAAAATTAATCAGCAGAAATTAGTTGGCAAAATGGAGATTGTGGAATCTATGCGAGCCACTTGGGTGAAGCTCTACGCCCTGAAGACCTGTTCTAAAAGCAAGCTCTACAGGAAGAATGTTAAGAGGAACTACGTTCATATATTCTCTTAAAATGTCTTGAACTTCATGATAGTGAGGAAGGCGTGCCTGCATATTAGTTTCAGTCCTTCCTTGCTCAAGAAGATAGTCTACTCTGTCATTAGCAAAGAAAGCTCTGTTACCGCCGCCGAAGCTTGAAGAGTGATAAAGCGGCCACATGCCAGGGTCACCGTCACCTGTAAGGTTAGTCCATCCGAGAAGGTGCATATAATGCTCGCCTGCTGAAGTTCTGTCAAGATAAGCTGCCCATTCAAGCATCTCAATTTCAGCGATAATGCCGATATCTCTTAAATTACTTTGGATAACTTGCGCTTTTCTGTTTCTAACATCGCCTTGCGTCCAAAGAGTAGTGCTAAAACCATCAGGATATCCTGCTTCTGCAAGAAGTTCTCTTGCTAAATCAGGGTTAAACTCAATACGTTCAACATTAGGGTTATAGCCGAAAACAGTAGGGCCTGTGAAAGAGTTAGCAATTTGCGCTCTGCCCATATAACCTACGATGTTAAGGCCCTCTCTGTCAATTGCGTGAGCAATCGCCTGGCGAACTAAAACATTATCAAACGGATATCTTTGAAGATTAAAGCTTAACCATTCGATACGGTTTGACATTGTCTCTTCAAGAACAAGGTCAGCATGATTGTTAATACGGTCAATGTCAACATGTTCAACAGTACCAACCATGTCAACTTCACCTGCCTCAAGAGCGATAGTTCTTGCAGGACCGTCAGTGATAACTCTAAAAGTAAGAGTTTCAGCCATAGGAGCGCCTTCGAAATAATCTTCGAAACGCTCTAATACAACCTCAACGCCGGGTGTCCAAGAAACAAACTGCATAGGGCCTGTTCCAATTGGATTTTCAGCATAATCATCTCCGAAGTATGTTACAGCAGCTTCGGAAAGGATACGAGTTGCGTTGTGCGAAAGATTCGCAAGAATCGGGCCAAAAGGCTCGTGAGTTTCGATAATGACTGTAAGATCATCAACAACATGAACATCAGCAATCGGCGCAACAAGATGTTGCACTTGAGGATGCTGTTGTTGGCGTAAAATACTAAATCTTACGTCAGAAGCAGTAAACGGTGTTCCGTCGTGGAATACAACATCCGGACGAAGGTTAAACTGCCACTCTGTAGGAGAAATATTTTCCCAAGACAAAGCAAGATCAGGAACAAACTCCATAGCAGTGTTTGTTCTGAGAAGCGAAGAATAAATTTGACGATTAACGTCACTTGAAGGCGCGTCATTAGACGCATGTGGGTCTAATGAAACGATATCAGCCGCAGTAGCGATTATTATATTAGCTCTGCCGCCTTGAACATCATTATCTTGATTTCCTGCCGCCGCGCCGCCTGTGCCCCCGCCTGCTGCTTGACCGCCGCCTGTGCCTACGTCACCGCCGCCTGCTGTTCCACAGCCGGTTATTATGAATGCTAAAGCAGCAATCATAAGTATTAATGCTAAGATTTTTTTCATTTTCGTACCTCCTATTTTTACGCTTTTTAAAAAAACAATACGCAACATGACTCTGCCCTAAAACACTAAAACTAGAGAGCCTATGCGTATATAAAACTGTATCTTATCATAAATCTAATATACTGTCAATCATAATTTGAAAACCTTGACGAAATTTTGCGATATAAAGTATTGACATTTACCTAAGACTGTTGTAGAATATTAAATAAGACATGCGTAGAAAGTGCATGTTAGTATTTTTAAAGTTTGGAAGGATGAAAAACAGATATGATACGCCGTTTGCCTGATGCAGAGTTTGAGCTTATGAAAATTATTTGGCAGAGCGAACCTCCTGTTACAACTAATCAAATTATGGAACAGTTAAAACCTGACATAAATTGGAAGCAGCAGACTGTTCTTACAATGCTTGTACGACTGATTGAAAAAGGATTTTTAGAAAGCTCGCGCGTCGGGAGAGAGCGAAATTACACGCCGATTATAAATGATCGTCAATACATGGACATTGAAACCGGTGAATTTTTATCAAGGTACCGCGGAAACTCTTTTGGCAGCTTAGTTAAAACAATGTATGACGGAAAAAGCATGTCGGATGAGGATATGGATGAGCTTAAAGAATGGCTGAAAGAAAGGGAGTAGGTATATATGGCTGAGTTTCTTCTTTCGTTTATAAGCACATCGTTAATAATGTCTGCGATAGTCCTCTGCATGCTTATCGCAATTTGGCTTTGGTCTGAAAAGTTTTCGCCCGGCCTTCGCTATATGACGTGGCTTATTGTCCTTGTTGGACTTATTATTCCTATGCGCCCACTGTTTGGTGAAGGCCTGATTACTGTCTCAATTCCTTATCAGACTTTAGCTTTTGAGCCGACGCAAGCTGATAATTTAGATCGATTTACTTCTATAACGCCGATTGAAAATTCTTCTAGGCCTTTATCACCAATCTTAATAATTGCAATCTCTTGGGCAACAGCTGCTGCTTTAATATTTTTGATTCATATGATTAAACATGCTAGATTTTTAAGAATTGTGAAACGATTTGGAAAAGATGTAGTTGATGAGAAAATTTTAGGCATATACGATGCGATAAAACAGCAAAAAGGTATAAAAAGCAACATTAAGCTAAAGCAATGCGCTTTTATTACTACATCAATGTTAGTAGGTTTTTTTCGCCCCACAATTCTTCTGCCCGACAAGAAGTATGATAACTACGAGCTAGAGCTGATTTTCCGCCACGAGCTTATACATTATAAGCGAGGCGATCTTTATGTGAAATTATTGTCGATCATAGCTTCATCACTGCATTGGTTTAACCCGGCTGTATATCTTATGAGCTATGCAATGCAAGCCGATTGCGAAGCGTCATGTGACGAAAAAGTACTTTTAGAAGCGGGCAAGGAAAACAACCAATTCTACGCCGAGCTAATTATGGACATGATTAGCGGTAAAAAAAGCAAAGCAACACAGCTTTCAACTTGCTTTTATGGAGATAAAAGGGGCATTAAAATAAGAATGGAAGCAATTATGAGCGAAACGCCCGGCGCGGCGAAAATTAGCATTTCTGCCCTGTTTGTGCTGTTTTTAACATTAACTGTGCTATCAGGTTCGGTGTTTGCATTTTCCGCAAGCTCACCAACGCCTTCCAACGCTTTCTATCTTTACGATGAAAGTTTAGGTTTGCAAATAAGCGCATTGCAAGCTAGAGAAATAGCCCTTAACGAAGTCGGAGGCGGAGTTTTTGCAGGATTGTTCTATGATCACATTCTTGATGTTTACAGAATAGAAATTCTTTATCGAGACAATAGGTACTATTTAGCAGTTGATGCAAATGACGGCGCAGTAATAATTTACCGACGTGAAGAAGTTATGACGCAAACGATAAACTGGACGCAGGCAATTGAAATAGCTCTTAGTACAATGGATAATGGGCAAATAATTTTCGGAGGAATGGAAATTATCGACGGTTTTCAAATATTCATGTTCAGAATAGAGTCAAACGGAATCGAGCACGAAATTATTATAGGCCCTTATGGCGAGGTTCTGATGAACGAATAAGGAGGATATACGTGAAATTTATAATTTTTATTTTGTTAACGTTAGTGTTGGCAGGCTGTGCTAGGCGGTCGCATACAAACACAGAATCAGCTCAAAGCGCAGCAACAGCTCAAAATGCAGCAACAGAAAATCAAAGCGCTGCAACTCAAATTTCAAGCCAAAGAGCAAGAGAAATTGCCGTTGAGTTTGTAGGATACGGCGTCGCAAATGATGTTATAGCGTTTACAGACGCAGGCGCTTTGACTTTTGAGGTTGATGTAAGGCACGAAGATATCAGATATGTTATACAAATTAATGCAGAAAGCGGCAACGTAACTAGGCTGGATCGCCATGTTGAACCAGAAGTAATAATTGCCAATTTGCCGGTGGAGGCTGAGCAAATACCCGAAGAGGTTCAGGAACAAGCAGCGGAATCACCTACAGAACAGCCACAAGCAGCAAACAACACAACTTTCAGTAACGTAACGCCGCGCGCGCCTGCACGCGCAGGCGGACCTCTCAACCCGTCTATATCAGCACAAAGAGCTGTAGAACTGGCTCATGAACACCTTGTAGCAATAGGTGCAGCAAACGCCCGTTTTGACTATGTATATATGGATATGGAAAGGAGTACATGGGTGTGGAGCGTTGAGTTTGATAGTCAAGGAAGAAGCTATGAATTTTACGTTGACGTTAGTACGGGTGCATTTTTGAAGTATCCACAAGGCTCATCAGCATCAGCTACTTCTCCATCAGCAGCTGCTCAAACAAGCTCTTCTCAACAAATATCAAGCCAATCAGGCGACAGACAAAGCAGCAATCGCCATAATCCGGCGATTAGCCTTGAGCGTGCGATCGAAATTGCATATGCCGACCTTGCAGGCCGTGGCATTAACGCAACTTTCAGATCCGACTCAGGCCTTGACTGGGAACGCGGTCAGCTCGTTTGGGAACTTCTATTTCGAACGCAAGGCGAGAGAATGCCGCTGATCGAGTATTATATCAACGCAGAAAACGGAAGTATCGTAAAATTTGAATGGGATGACTAAAAGTCAATTAACATTAAAGATATAAAGGAGAAAATTATGATGAAAGATATTAAGTTTAACGAACGGCTAAAAGGTATAGCAATCGGCGTGGTTTCAACGATGATAATAATGACAGCGACTCCTGCATTGGCGCGGATTGCACGTGAAACTATTACAGTGGATTTCAATAATATAAGAGTTGCTGTAAACGGGCAAGTCGTGCAAACGCCATACGAACCTTTCATATTCCAAGGAAGGACGTATCTCCCTATGCGTGATGTAGCTGACGCAATGGGCTTTGACGTCACTTGGGAAGGGATTACAAACACCGTGCATATTACGGCTCGCACCGGTTTAGGTGTAACACCTGACTATCCGCCTCATCAAACACAGCCGGGTCAAGTCGGACCCGGGCAGTAAGGAAGTGGAATTACAATTCCAAGCAACATAACCCCACGCCGTCCTGCGCGCGCCGGAGGGCCGGATAATCCGGTAATATCTGCACAAAGAGCTGTTGAAATCGCGCGTGATCATCTTATTGCACAAGGCATAACAAATGCAAGATTTGATTATATCTATATGGATATGGAAAGAAGTACTTGGGTATGGAGTGTTGAATTTGATGCGCGCGGCGGAAGTTATGAGTTTTATATAAGCGTAACCACAGGCGAAATTATTAGCTTTAGGTTTGGCAGTTAAGGAGAGATCGGATAATGTCATTAAAAAAGGTAAAGCTAACTTTTATTATAATCGTGGCAGTGATGATCATAGCAGCTGCTGCACTGACGGCATTTATGCTTTGGCCTTCAAACATTTCGCGTCAAGAGGCTCAAAGCATTGCTATTGAACATGTCGGCGGCGGAGTTACGAACAGGGCAGATCATGATTTTGAATGGTTTCAAAGAGTTTGGAGCGTCGAAGTGTTTTATAACGGGCTTGTTTATGAAGTTTATGTCAACCGAGTAACCGGCGCAATTGTAGGCGTAGAAATCGGCAGTTGGGATTAGGAGGTTTTAAATGGAATTATGGCTTATTTATGCAATTTTGGCTGCAGTTTTTGCCGCACTAACGACGATTTTGGCAAAAATTGGAATTGAAGGTGTTGACTCTCATCTAGCAACTGCGATACGAACTGTTGTAGTTCTTATTTTTGCTTGGATTATGGTATTCATTGTCGGGGCGCAAGACGGCATCGGGCATATTGAAGGCAGAACATGGGTTTTTCTTATCCTGTCCGGACTTGCGACAGGCGCATCATGGCTTTGCTTCTTTCGTGCGCTGAAGCTTGGAAGCGTCAACAAAGTCGTGCCGATTGATAAAAGCAGTACGATATTAACTATGGTTTTAGCATTTATTATTTTAAGCGAACCTGTAGGCTTAGTAATGGCTTTTGGCATGGCGCTAATCGGCGTTGGCACGTGGCTTATGATTGAGCTTAAAAAGGATGATAATGAATCAAATTCAGGCGGTGGATGGCTGCTATATGCCGTACTAGCTGCTATATTTGCAAGCCTCGTTGCAATTTTAGGCAGAATCGGCGTTGCGGACATGGACGCTAATTTGTGGACAGCAATTAGGACGATGGTTGTTGTGCCGCTGAGTTGGCTTATGGTATTTAAAACAGGCGGACAAAAAACGATTAAAACAATCAGCCGCAAAAGTTGGGTGTTTCTAGTTTTATCAGGCATTGCAACAGGCGGGAGCTGGCTGTTTTTCTACCATGCGCTGCAAATTGGCAACGCAAGCATGGTCGTACCGATTGATAAACTTAGCATAGTGCTGACAATGGGCTTCGCGCGATTATTTTTAGGAGAACGCTTTAGCAAAAAAACGATTGCAGGACTTGCGCTTTTGACTATTGGAACGCTGATGCCTGTGTTTTTATAAATAAAATCACCTTGTATGGTTTTTGAATCTATCAAAAAAAAGCTAAGCTAAAACGCCAATCAAACGAAAAAGCCCGAGCAAAAAACATCGGGCTTTTTTAAGTCTATACAGACATAATATTTGGCGGAAGCACATGGGAATCGAACCCACCCGTGACATACGATGCCACAGCACGGTTTTGAAGACCGGCAGGCACACCAGTTACCTTTCTGCTTCCAAATTGTTTTGATATAATATATCATTTTAATAATGTGTAGTCAAGAGGGATTAAAGCATAAATACAACATCACCAAGAGAAAAAATGAGTTATGAATATCATTTTCTAATACAGGCAGTTCTCTTAATTTCATAGAAAATAAGGGGTCTAAGCGCTTGTATAATTTCGCCAGTATTTTATTGTTTCGAATTTGAATCTCTCACGAACTTTAGAAATTTCATATAAATTCCACGTAAATTTTGTGAAAATATCATATTTTTTGTGAAAAAAGCTTGTAATTTTTATGGATTTATGAAATAATATTATATGAAGCGCTTAATAGGCGCTTTTGTGTGTTTATAAAATTTTGAATACTTACATGCAAGCAACAAGCGATTGCCATTTGTACTTTCATGTAAACAGCAGCTGCATTTTTTATGATAAATTTATATTTTATATAAAAAGGAGACTAACCATGAAAGCCATAATTAATTATCTTCGTAAAATAAATATCAGATTAAGGATATATTTGATATTTGGGGTTATTATGATTGTCTTGCTCATTGTAGCATATTCGGGAATAAGCGCCCGCATGGAGACTATTAATGACTTTGCTGAGTTGCAAAATTTAGTTACGGAACTTCGAGGTTTTGGGGATGAATTTCAAAATAATAATGCTTCTCATGTTTTTTACGCACATTTGGACTTTTTAGATGAATATTTGCGTGATACCTCTGCCTCAATGGTTCGGCAGAATATAAATATACCGATACTTATTGTTGTTGGCTTAGTAGTAGTTATTACACTATTAGTTCTAATTGTAAATTCAATAGTCAACCCGATAAAAAAGCTTACTGCATTATCAAGGGATGTTGCTGCGGGCAACTTTGATGTGAACTTAGACCGAAATGAAATTTCTAAGGACGAAATTGGCCTTTTAAGCCATGACATGTACACTTTGACAGATGTTATCAGAAATATGACTGAGGACCTTTCTAAAGTTTATCATGAGTATATTGAAGTTGGAAATATGCAATATGCTATTGATTCCGATAAATATCAAAATTCCTACGGTGAAATGATTAATTCTGTAAACGGCATACTTTATTCAGTAACGAACGATATAATAGAAATTGCTGAAACGTTAAGCCACATCTCAGAAGGCGATTTCAGCAGAGCTGTTAATTCTGATAAATGGGTTGGAGATTGGGCTCTCATGCCAACTGTTATAATCAATCTCGCAGACAACCTAAACTCGGTTAGGAATGAAATCTCAGAAATGATTGATGCAATATCGGCTAGAGGTGACTTGAGCTTCCAAATCAGTGCCGGCAATTACAGAGGTGATTGGAGCACTATAATGGAAGGTCTCAACCGTATAATTGACGATGTAAGAAGGCCTATAACCGTTATTAAAGTAACTTTAAAAGAAATGCAAAAGGGAATTTTCAGCCTTAAAGGTATAGATGTTGCAATTGAAGCAGAAGGAGTGTCTCCACGACCAGAAAGCTATAATGGGGTATTTAGAGAACTTATACGCTCTACGGAAGTTACGCTTAATGAAGTTTATTCATATATTAACGAGGTTTCTGAAACACTTGCTGATTTAGCCGGCGGCAACTTACAGGTGAGCATCAAGCGTGATTATGTAGGGGATTTTGTTGCTATTAAAGGCTCAATAAATAATATTAGCGAGAGCCTTAACAAAACTATGTCAGAAATTTTAGCCGCTTCTGAGCAGGTTTTATTGGGTGCGAGCCAAATTTCAACCAACGCACAGGAACTTGCAAATGGCGCACAAAATCAAGCAAGCTCAGTTGAAGAACTGCATGCCTCCATTGACATGATAAATCAACAAACGCAAAAAAATGCTGCAAGCGCACTGGAAGCAAGCGAATTATCCGCAAAATCAACTGCTAACGCACAAGAAGGGAATAAATCAGTTAAGGAAATGTTATCGGCAATGTCTCAAATTAAAGAATCATCTAACGACATTTCTGCAATTATTTCTACTATTCAAAATATAGCTTTCCAAACTAACTTGCTTGCGCTTAATGCCTCGGTAGAAGCAGCAAGAGCAGGTGAGCACGGCAAAGGATTTAGCGTTGTAGCTCAAGAAGTACGCAATCTTGCCAGCCGCAGTCAAAAGGCTGCCGAAGGAACAACAAATTTAGTCGAAGATTCAATTTCGCGTGTTGAAAGTGGTTCAACGATAGCCGAGGCAACAGCTACATCATTAGATACGATTGTAAATAATGTCGCAGAAGTGTCCGAAATAATTAACAGTATAACAACAGCTTCACAAGAACAAGCTGAAGCGATTCAACAAGTAAGTAAAGGACTTGAGCAAATATCGCTAGTGGTGCAAAATAATTCTACTGTATCGGAAGGAACTGCTGCTGAAACGCAAGAGCTTAACTCTCAAGCAGAAATACTCAGGCAATTAGTTTCATATTTTAAGCTGTAAAGACTCTAGTTAGAGCTAAACCATACTACATGCTTGAGCTTTGCTGCCAGTAGACATATGAAAAAATATAATAAAAATATTTGCAACATGACACATAGTTGTCATGTTAGGCTCATTATAATTAAACCTAACATGCTTTTCTTCCGGTGGCGTGGAAGCAAATAGCAGATCGTAGGAGGTAATCACCAATGGTACAAGAGAAAATTGCCTTTGAACAGCTTTTGGAAGCTGTCGATATAAGCAACCAACCGTTTGTTCAGGAACTGCATAGTTATATGATAGAAAATGGCTGCAAAGTAACATTCGAAGAAAAGAAAAGCGGGCTGCTTGCATCATATAAGCGTGGCAAACCGTTAAGAGCATTCGCAAACTTTTTATTTAGAAAACAAGGGATGCTTGTTCGAATTTACGGCGAGAACGCGAGTAAATATGCTGATTTATTGAATACTATGCCGCAGGGCATGGTTAAATCCATAGATGAATCCGGAGTATGCAAGCGGCTTGTTCATAATACTTGCAGCCCAAAATGCAGCGGCTATGATTTTATGATTGGGGACGCACACTATCAAAAATGCAGATATAACTGCTTTGAGTTTTTTGTTTCGGAAGAAAACAATCCCTACATCAAATCGTTTATTGAGCATGAGTTAAGAGAAAGAACGGCGGGACAGATTATTTAATTAGAGAAGCAAGAAAAGTATTTGTCTGTAACATAATACATTATTTAAAGCTTAAACCGCCTCTTTCATATTTGACAAGAGGCGGTTTTTTTATAACTATATTACAAACTATCCCCAAAATCCTTCCTAAATTGTTCTGCAAGAACATCCGGCCAATTGCCTATTGGCGCAAGCCGTCCGAAGAAGAATCGAAGGACTTTTGATTCCTCAACGAATTTCAATCCTCCAATCAAGTGGCGGTTGTCATTAAGCCAAATTAAGCGGTCAGCAGCATATTTTGTCTGCGACAATGTAAATACGCGCTTTGGAAGTGCGAGCCGGATAAGTTCCATTTCGGCAAGATGATCTTTGCCGTCTTCTCCACGCTCTTCGCTTAACGTACCACGCTCCATCGCGCGAACGCCACTCGCTATGTATAAAGCCGCAGCAAGCGCACCTGCCGGATATTCAGTTTGGGGTATATGCGAACAAAATTGCTTAGCGTCTACATGACATCCAAGCCCGCCCGACGGGGTAACTACAGGCACGCCTTTTTTGAGCAGCTCATTGTTTAAAGCTTCAATAAAAACAGGAGCTTGACTTATGACACTGAAATCCATCGTCTCATTAAGGCCAACGGCTAGAGCTTCCATTTCACGAACGGACATGCCGCCATATGTTAAAAATCCTTCAAATAGCGGTATTAATTCACGCATTTTGTTAAAGAGTACATCATCAGACACAAGCATGCCGCCACCACGCGCCGAGCCTAATTTTCGCGCAGAGAAGTAAATGATGTCCATAAACGAGGCAATTTCCCGTGTAATTTCTTTAATTTCAACATCCTTGTATTTCAAGTCACGCTCTTTGATAAAGTATAGGTTATCTGACAGAAGGCTCGCGTCGTAAACGACAGGAATGTTGTTTTTTCTGCATATTTCAGAAACTTCACGCATGTTACCCATTGAAACAGGTTGCCCGCCAACTAAGTTTGTACCGGCCTCAATACGCATAAACGCAATTTTTTCACTGCCAAGCCGATTTATCGCTTCATTCAATTTGTCGATGTCTGTGTCTCCTTTAAATGGTGCGGCACTCGTGATTTTTATACCCTCGTCGCCTATTATTTCTTCAACCATACCGCCCATTAGCGCGATATGAGCTTTTGTTGTCGTGAAATGATAGTTCATAAGCACTGTCATGCCCGGTTTGACAAGCGTTTTCGCGATAATATGCTCACATGCTCGCCCTTGATGCGCAGGTAGAAAATGCTTCATTTTGAAAATATCGTGAAGAGTTGACTCAAGGCGGTAAAACGTCTCCGACCCTGCGTAGCTGTCATCAGCCTGCATCATTGCGGCATATTGATTTTCGCTCATAGCGTTTACGCCACTGTCTGTCAGCATATCTAAAAACACATCACGATTTTTAAGAAGGAATGTGTTAAATCCTGCTTCTTTCATGCTCTGAAGACGCGATTCAACAGGTAGTAAATTTACTTTTTGTACCATGCGCACTTTGTGCATTTCGAGAGGGACATTTTCCCCGGATAAAAATTTTACGTTTGACATAATGATTCTCCTCACTTTGTTATTATTAAAATAATCTTGCTCAAAACAAAAAGCCCCTGAGCAAGTAAAACTTACTCAGGGACGAGAAAATCATTATTCCCGCGGTACCACCCTGATTGCAGCTTAGATATAAGCTGCCACTTAACGGAATCAAACAATTCCTGCCCCTGTAACGGTGGGCATCCGTATATTCCTAATCAAGCGTCAGAAATCCGCCTTTTCAGAATATCAGCTCGGGAGTGTATTTATATATCCGTCAACAACTGCTTTCACCAACCGCAGTATCTCTGATGTCGACATTCGCCAACTTGCTGATTAAGGATATTTTTCTCTCCGTCATAGCCTTTTAAGTAATGATATCATAATGCAAGGCAAAAGTCAAACTTTTTAAAAATAAAATTATCAACATAATAACTAATTAGCGGAGGATGAATATGCCCCCCCCCCCCCCCCCCCAACGAGAAGGAGAACAACCAAACAATTGCTTCCCCCCCTGTTTTCTTTATAAAAATAAATTTTTTCAACGACACTAA
>Ga0131853_10019359_pt1 | contig 12387 bp, 9 predicted proteins | sample TergutLab28metaG_FD_92764 | JGI IMG/M metagenome (GOLD analysis project Ga0131853, IMG submission 92764) | Labiotermes labralis P1 segment gut microbial communities from Petit-Saut dam, French Guiana - Lab288 P1 (version 2) (version 2) | ecosystem: Host-associated > Arthropoda: Insects >...
GGCTACACCACAACAACACCTGTAGGAACTTCAATTTCAGAATGTCCTAACTGCAAAACATCTAAAGTGCCAGCCAGCTCAGTTTCCCTGCTATTCACTTCATATACATTCTGTACCTCAATAGCTCACCGTCACAACAAACGGTATATCCACTTTGGCAAGAACTGAATTCTGTACATTAAACGTACATCACACTGACCTGCAGCACTGCGCACAGCTGCTGTACGGAAAGGTCGGTCAGTCCGTCACTGTTCAGTAGATACGTTCTGCTTTAATAATATATGTTTGTAGCGTTGAATGTTGTGTAGTTGGAAATTAATTATTGTCACACTGTGCTGAGGTGATAATAAGCTGCTTAACTGTTTATATTTGTGCTTTGTGTTCTAAATTAATGAGATTTAATTATTTTTAAATATATAATAATAATAATAATAATAATAATTTATTTTCAGGAATGCCCTGAAGACCTGCAAGTTAAGAGTAAGTATGTAAGGAAATATAAAATATAGCAATAAGTCTCCTACATACAAACACTTAAAGGCACACATACATACATACATACATACCTACACACATACATACATAAATATATACGCACATATATACATACATACATAGTACCTACACACATACATACATACATACATGCATACACACACACATATACATACATACATACACACACATACTTACATACACGCATACATGCATACATACATACACACATACATACATACATACAGACACAATACATACACACATACATAAAAAATATATACATACATACACACAAACATACATAAAAAATACATACGTACATACATACACATTTAAACACATACATATATATAGAAACACACACAGCCACACATACATACATACATACACACATACATACACAAACATAATACGTACATGCACATATATATATACATACATACCTACATATATATACATAAATACATACATATATACAAACATAGATACATACATACACACACACACACACATACACACACACATATATTCATACATACATACATGTATACACTATAGTCATACACGATACGCTCAGATTACTTGCTAGATGAGACAATGTATTTCCACTCTTTCTTAACCTCGACAAATGAAGGACTTATTCGGTCAACAAAGATCCAGGCTGCTTTACCCGAAGGAAAACACACCCGGTAGACATTCAGTAGGAAACTCTTAGGCTCCCAGAGACTGCCTGGAAATTCTGACACAAGAAAACCTAATTCCTCTGCGAGGAATACAAAAAAATATCGCAGTTTTTAGCTCGTGACAACGTGCACTTCATTTGTGTCAAAGTTCCAAAGAACCTGACTCCTGTCTCTTCTGCCCTGACGACAGATGCAGCAAGTTACTATGAGCGGTGGTACTATCTGTAGAACCGCACGGCGTCAGAAACATAATTTGATACCTTTAGTAATATTCCTACTGCACACAATTAAATACGTCTTTACATGGGCCGGTACTGGACCGGGTATCGAATCCCGGAGGTTGTGTGAGAGATTTTTCGCAACTGGAAGACGGAACTTGGACCCATCCACACTTCTGGAAAATGGGAACCAGGTCTCTTTCCAGAGGACAAATTTTCCGGACGTGGCCTTGACCAACTCCAAATTGGACAGTCGGGGTTAAAGAAGGTGTAGAAATATATTCCTGCTCCAAATCTGGGCCTTCTTGGCCTGTCCTAATTGGAGCTTTATGTTTACTTTATGTTTACTTTATGTTTACTTTATGTTTACTTTATGTTTACTTTATGTTTACTTTATGTTTACTTTATGTTTACTTTACTTCTAATGTGTCTTCATCTCTTAGGCAAGCCGTGCGACGAGTTCCGAAATCGACATAATGAGGGGAAGAAGAGACAAATGAATTGAACACATAATGAGGGGGAGAACTGGAAAACTAATTGAACACCTGCAAACTTCGTAAACTTCGTACAACAAAACAATGGAATATTACATCGTGGTTATTGTTAAAGTCACTGACTGTCAGCACTAATAAATAAACCTTAAGCAGAACAATCTCTTTGTATGAACGGGGTTGAACCTGGATCCCTGCCAACTGGACCCTCAAATAGAGTTGCCGTATAACAAATTTTGGTAACAATGTGTCTGGAGACATAAAGCTGAAATGGGCACAAACACTGAGACCACGCTGATTCCATGAGCCTAATGTTCTAGCTTATAACAAATATGATACATTACAAACACCGCACATATCTCACGTCCACAGCAATCAGAGGGTTTGAACTTGTACTTGATCCCCAGATACGTATTACAGAATTTATTGTTTTTATTCACGACAATACATTTTCAGACTCACCAATACGAACTGACCAAAAACCCAACTAACTAATTCCAAAGAGAATTATCATTTTTGAGACGGCAGCAGTTCTTCACTTTAGTCAAAAAGTTTCCTGCTTTTTATGGAACCAAAATATATAAAGTTGTTCAATAAAGCCCGCCACTTGCCCCTGTCCCCGGTCTGATCAATCCAGTCCATGTTTCCTTCCTATTTCTTGAAAAATTCTTTTTAATATTATTCATCCACCTATGTATAATTTCCTAGCAGTTTCTGACACAAGTTTCCAATCCAACACCCTGTATGTACCACTCCCCTGCAACAAACGTGACAAAACTTCAGCTTCTGTAATTGTTACTCTTGGCAGACACACACACGCACACACACACACACATAAACACACACAAACAGTAGTAGAGCCAACTATCACCTTGAAACAAGCGGCAAATAAAAAAAAAATAGGTACACAGCGGAGCTTGGAATATGGTGTATTCCCTCCAGCTGTAGGTAGGCCGTGTGTCGGCCTTTCGTATGCCGGTTGTTACAAATTGATGGTTTTCTAGCGTCACCATCATTTATCGCGGTTTTAAGTCAGTCCTGTCACAACAATAGTGGGATAGAAAACTTGAAAATAGCTACGAACAATTCTATTCCACTTCATTTCCTTATCATATGATCATTCAAAATTTATGCTCCACGCTAGAGTTAGGAACATTTAATAAACGTACATGACATGTAAGCTGATGGCAGACACGTTATAAAATTGTTCGGTCAGTAGTCAGATGCAGGAGCCATCTCACAACGCTAGGTGTCAGTACGGCGACGTGAAGCCAGTTCCATACTAAGTACCCAAAAATATTAAGATCTATAATCATCACATGAAGTCATTTCCAAACGAAGAATCCAAAGATATTGGGGTCTATAAAAGTGACATGAAGCCAGTTCCATAATAAGGACCTACAAATATTAGGATTAGGCTCTATAACCGTGACATGAAGCCAGTTCCATAATAAGGACCCACAAATATTAGAATTAGGCTCTATAACCGTGACATGAAGCCAGTTCCATAATAAGGACCCACAAATATTATGATCTATGACAATGATATGATGCGAGTTACATATCAAAGACCCACAAATATTAGGCTCTATACCCGTGACACGAAGAAGGTACCATACTAAGGACCCACAAATATTAGAATCCATAACCGTGACATGAAGCCGGTTCCATACCAAGGACCCACAAATATTAGACTCTATAAACATAACATGAAGCCAGGTTTATACAAAGACCCACAAATTTTAGTCGAACTATATAACATCTAGCGGCCACGTCGACCAGGCGCCCGAAATTTGTTCACCCCTTATCAGAATTCACAAATATATCATTTATAAAGGCAACACCAGATTGTCAGTACAAAATGACCGTCCACATGACAAACAGTTTAAACAGCAACACAGTGCCACTGTTTGTTAAGTTCCGCTCACCGGATATCACGGACAGTATGTATAATGTTCAAACTGATGAAGTGCCGAAAGGTTTGACTGCCTTAAACGGTGATGCTGGGGATTCAAATCCTCTGCGGCCTGACGCTTCGTCTCCATTTCTTTAAACTGTTTTATCCGCAAGACAAAGCCATTGGCAGCCTTCAAACTCGACACATAACCTGAAGTGCGTAGACAGATTTTAAAAGTGGCTTTTATTACAACCTTAAAATGTAAAGATGGCTGAGGCCACTTCATGTAGGTGTATAAGTGGAGTGGATGCATTCCTCCACTCATTCTTAAATCGGTGTTAAGTGGATGTGAGAAGAAAATTAACGAACTGACTGCTCCATTTTAATTGAAACTGCATTTTTAACCCTTATCCTGCTAACGTTGAGAATATGGTGAGCTCCTAATAATGCCAGCAGATGGCAGATGGGATTTAATTCGGCGTTTAAAGGGTTAAGGTACTTAAATAGAAATTCCTAATAAAAGATCTATTAAATTTTAGCGTTTCTAAAAACGCTCTTGAGAAAAGCCAAATGGACGTGCATGAAAATGGTAAATATTTTTTCAACTTCTTGTTGCAAAGGGCCATAATTATATACATATATATCCTTAGAAATAAATCAGTAGATAAACTGCATACATTTACTACGTACATGCCCACGTGGACAATTTTTAAACATTTGTAATTTTTAGAACCTCAGAAATTCGGCAAATCTAGCACTCGATATGCGTATTCTAGTCTTCTTTTATTACTTTGTAATTCATAATTAATTTTACGACAAAATACATTCTCATCAATTTATTTAACTAAATTTTTATCGTGGATTTTCTGAAAACAGAACTACAGACTCGCAAACCAAATAAAACCGACCATTATTATGTACCATGATAATTTATATACTTCACAGTTGGCTGCACTTCCCTGCCCCACGCTTTACGTTAACTGTGATCAGGTTCACCTGTTAAGTCTCAAGGCCATTAAGGCACACCGCGGAATAATAAGCCTTGTATATTTATGTAATATAAAATCACCTTATTTCTGTCAGATGGGGGAAAAACACAAACTCGCGTTTACAAGTGGGAAAGAAACTTTATGTCTGCTGTCTAATGGGATATTAAGACTACGTTTGATGGTACTTGACTGCAAAGCATTGCATTTCAAAATACACAAGTTATGGTATTCTGTTGCTAAATTAAGGAAAGTAGGGAACCATGGAGAAAGTCGTAATAATAAGAAATAAGAAAAATTGAATTCTGAAAAGCAATTAAATAGAAGATGCAGGAAAGTTTATTATTTCATGACATTAATATGATTTGGTAATATTTAATAGCTAACACTTCTTGTCGCCTATGAATAAGAGTGAACGTTATGCAAGTACAGCTTATATATGTATAAAGGGATGTGTTTCAGTTTTATGACCAATGTTAGTCCTACACAAACTAAAAATTAGTGAATTTTAATTTCTATCAACATATCCTTTTTTATTTATATTCATAAGTTTTTCCTCTATCGCATTTCAGTATTTATTTTATCTGCAAAAATGTCTCTATTCGATGTCATGAACAGTTCACAAAAAATGACGTGATTATATAGAGGATGTGAACTGTTTATAAATTATGCAGTTCGCACATAAGTGAAAACGTGATCCCACCTGTAATGTACTCTATAACAGTGATATGAAGTCTGATCCATATTAAAGACCCACAAATATTTCGCTCTTTAACTGTGACATGAAGCCAGTTTTACACCAAGGAACCACAAATATTACGCACTATAACTATGACATGAAATCACTTCCATACTAAGGACCCACAAATATTAGGCTATCTAGCCGTCAGATGATGACAGTTCCATACTAAGGCCCCGCAAATATTGTGCTCTATAAGCTTGACATGAAACCAATTCCATACTAAGGACCCACTAATATTAAGCTCTATAACCGTCACATGAAAAAGTTCCGTACTAAGGATCCAAAAATTTTAGGCTTTATAACCGTGAATGAAGCCAGTTCCATACTATGGAACCACAAATATTAGGTTATCTAAAGATAAGTGGTATGATGCCAGTTTCATACAAGGACCTACAAATATTAGGCTATATAACCGTCACGTGAAGGCAGTTCATGACAAGGAATTACAAATACTAGGCTCTATAACCGTCACATGAAACCAGTTCATAACAAGGAACTATAAATATTAGGCTATATAACCGTAACATGAAGCCAGTTCCATACTAAGGACCCACACATATTAGGTTCTATAACCGTGACATATAACCAGTTCCATACAAAGGACCCAAAAATATTAGGCTCTATGGCCGGGATATGAAGCCAGTTCCATGCAAAGGACTCACAAAAAACACTGGACAACAAATTTAAAAAAATGTATCTGTGATGATTATGTTATTAATTTATTTGCTTGCATCTCAGGAGTTAGAAAAGGAACATAAAAATTACTTGGCTCTAGTTTTAAAATTATGCTGCACTATGATATTTTATGGAATAGGTTGAAATATTATACGGAGCGGTGGTTTGAATAGAAACTAAAAACTATTCAGTGGAGAAGAATGTGTTTAGTAGAATTATTCTGTTTAGAGATAATATTTACAAAGTAAATTGTACATCTGCTCAGTCTTTTTCATGTAAGTTCATTATTTAACACAAACAAATTACGTATTTTTTTTTTGTTTTACCTGTCGCTTGTATTCCATGGTAGGGATATCCCTTCCCAAATTCCAGCAGTAGTCGGCGAGCATAACACAGTTCCATATCCCTTGATATCTCCTCTACATTGAAGAAATGTCTTACTGGAAATGTTCTCCGTGTTCATCACTCACTGCTCCACAATTCTCCGGGAAAAAATCCAAATGCGATGAAGGAAGTGTATTTTTAGTGACATGTTACAGCCTAATTTTTGGTGCCTCTGCAAAAGGTTGTTTACAGGCTCGTCAAGTTTTGAACCCTTCTGTATCCCCCAAAATACTTTTACTACAAATTTAAAACTGTCCCATGCTGCCTTTTCTTTGCATTGAAGGAGCTTGTCGAAGAATTCTTCCTTGATAATGTCGCCTATATTTGGACCAATGAAATTACCTTCTTTCAATTTTGCCTTACTTAGTCTGGGGAACTTTTGTCATAAATAAGTAAAGGCAGCTTCTTTTTGGTTCATGGCCTTTACACAAATTTTCATCAGACCAAGCTTTAAATGCATGGATGGCAACAAAGTTTACTCAGTTCCACTTGTGGTTGATTTTCCACATTCATGATTCCTGGTTCCAGAGAATTTCTGGTAGGCCAGTCCTTTCTTGAATAATGAAGAGACCGAGCTCTGCTGTCCCATTCACACATGAAGCAGCAATAGTTTGTGAATCCTTGTTGTAGTCCAAAAAGTAAGGCTAATAACTTTCAGGTCACCACAGATTTGCCATTTGAATTTGCTGTAATTAATGGCTTCCATCAGAATCTTCAGGTTCCCATACAACTCATTATTACGCACTGAATGACCAACAGGAATAGAAGGTAGTGTGTTGCCATTGTGAAGGAGAAGTGCTTTGAGACTCAACTTAGACGAGTCTGTAAAGAGTCGACATTCCAGAGTATTGTGATTAATATTGCGTGTTTGCATCGGGCCATCAATATCAGTGCAAACAACAAGGCCCCTTTCCATTTTAAAGAAATGAACTAGATCTTCGTGCCTTTTACGATACACAGAAATCATTACTCATCATCTGCGAGCGCAGTGCTGACACCTGTATCCCTTCCCAAGTAACTATTTTACCCATTAAGCCACACTTCATGTATCCTGACAAATAGAACCAAGAATTAAATTCTAAGGCCATATTTGGTTTCAGCACGTTGAATTGATGAAGAATCAACTATTTTTGGTTACGGATACATTTTGTGTTTTGACAAGTGTAATAGACTCTATAGCTGTGACATGCAGCCAGTTTCATACTAAGGGCACAAAAATATTAGGTTCTATAAAGGTGATGTGAAGCCAGTTCCATAGGAAAGACCCATAAATGTTAGGCTCTATAACAATTACATATAACCGGTTCCAAAATAAGGACCCACAAATTTTAGACTCTATAACCGTGACAAGAATGAAGATCCATAATAAGGACCAACAAATATTAGGCTCTGTAACCGTGATATGAATCCAGTTCCATAAAAACTTACTTAATTACTTACTTACTCCATGGTGCAGAGTCCTTCTTAAGAAGCTAACTGGTTTGCAGCTAGTCAAGAAATTCCCTGCATTTCACGGAACCCGAAGGTCATTACCGCACACACAAGCCTCTGCCACCCGACCCTATCCTGGGCCCGCTCAATCCAGTCCATATACCCACATCACACATCCTGGAGATCCGTCCTAATATTATCAACCCATCTAAACCTCAGTCTCCCCATGTGGTCTCTTTCCCTCCGGCTTCCCCACCAAGACCCTATACACCCCCCTCTCCTCACCTATACGCTTCACATGCCCAGCCCATCTCATTCTTCTCGATTTTATCACCCGCACAATATTGGGTGAGAAGTTCAAATCGTTTAGCTTCTCGTTATGCAATCTCTGCCATTCCCCTTTACCTCGTCCCTCCTAGTTCCAAATATTCTCCCCAACACCATGTTCTCAAACAACCTCAGCTTCCTTTCCTCCCGCAATGTGAACGACCAAGTTTCACACCCATACAAAACAACAGGCAAAATTATAGTTCTATATAACTTGATCTTTACATTTTAGGATAGCAAACTGGATGGAAGACAAACGATTCTGATAGCAAGCATTTCCTGACCTCAATCTGCTCTTCATTTCTTCCGCAATAGAATTTTGACTTGTTAAAGTTGTTCCCAAATATTTAAACTCTTCCACCCTCTCGAAGGTACTATTATCAGTCCTCACACTGTGAATTCGTTCTGCATTCTGATCTCGAGACATGGCCATATACTTAGTTTTATCAGCACTTACTTCCAGTCCAATCTCCCTAGTAGCAGCTACTAAAGCTTCTGCATTTTCCTTTAGAGTATGTATGCTTCCTCCCAGTTTATTAACATCATCGGCATAACAGTTCCATACAAAAGACAAACAAATATTAGGCTCCATAAACGTGACGTGAAGCCATTTCCATACAAGGACCAACAAATATTAGGCTATATAACCCTAACATGAAGCCAGTTCCACACTAAGGACCCACAAATATTAAGCTCTCTAACCGTGATGTGAAGTCAGTTCCATTGTAGGTACCCACAAATATTAGGCTCTATAACCGTCACATGAAGCCCCTTACATATTAAGGATCCACAAATATTAGGCTCTATAATCATGACATGAAGCCAGTTCCACACTATGGACCCACAAATATTAGGCTCTATAACCATAACATGAAACCGGTTCCATACAACGGACCCACCAATATTAGACGCTATGAACGTCACATGAAGCCAATTCCGTACTAAGGGCCCACAAATATTAGGTTCTATAACCGTCATTTGAAGCCCTTTCCAACCTAGCACCCACAAATATTGGGGGCCCAGAATAAAATTTAGTGGCCACGTCGACCAGGTGCCTGATATTTGTGCACCCCTTATCCAAAATAACAACAATATATCGTTTATAAAGGCAATACCATATCGTCAGTACAAAATGACAGTCCACATGACAGACGGTTTAAACAGCAACACGGTGCCACTGACTGTTCAGTTCCGCACACAGGATATCACGGACAGTATGTTCAAACTGATGAAGTGCCGAGAGGTCGGAACGCCTTAAACGGTGGTGCTGGGGATTCAACTCCTCTGCGACATGACGCTTCGTCTCTATTTCTTTAAAATATTTTATACGGAAGACGAAGCCTTTGGCAGCCTTCAAACTCGACACATAACCTGAACTGTACGTTGGCACAGTTGTAAAGTGACTTTCATTATTACTTTAAAAAGTAAAGTTGACTGTGCCTATATCATGAAGGTGCACACGAGGAGCGGAGATATTGCTCCACTCATTCTAATAATCGGCGTATTTTGAAGGCGAGTAGAAAACTTAACGAAACGACTGCTCCATTTTAATTAAAACTGGATTGCTTGATTATTTTATTTGGAATTCGTAATATCATATCGACTAACACTTTAGCTTTTCTAGAATTGCTCTTGAGAACAGCCCAAAGGACATGCGTGAAAACGTATTTTTTTACCACCTTCTTGCAAAGGACCAAATATATATATATATATATATATATATATATATATATATATGTGTGTGTGTGTGTATGTGTGTATGTATTAATAATAAATCAGTAGTTAAACTGCATATTTTTACTACTTACATGTACATGTAGGAGATTTTTAAACATTTGTTACTCTTTCAATCTCAGAAATTCGGCAATTCGAAATCTCGATATGTATATGTATATGTATATGTATATGTATATGTATATGTATATGTATATGTATATTCTAATCTCCTTTTAACATTTCGTAATTCATAACTCATTTAAAAAATAAAGTATTTTCATCAATTTTCTGAAAACAGAACTACAGACTCACAAACCAAATAAAACCGACCATTATTATGTTGCGCCATGATAATTTATATACTTCACAGTTGGCTGCACTTCCCTGCCCCACGCTTTAAGTTAACTGTGATCAGGTTCACCTGTTAAGTCTCAAGGCCATTAAGGCACACCGCGTTACAGTAAGCCTTTTGGCATTTATGTAATCTAAATTCGCCTTTTTTGTGTTTGAGTACGGAAAACATCAAACCTTCTTTTAAAAGTGAGAAAGAAACGTTATGACCTCTGTGTAATGACACATTGGCACATTAAGGCTCTACTTTTTTTGATGGTACCTGAATGCAAAATTTACATTTCAAAATACAGGCGTTATAATATTCTGTTGCTAAAGTAAGGAACGTAGAGAACCATGGGGAAATGCTAAATAATAAGGAACGAAAGAAATGGACTTCTGAAAAGCAATTAAATAGAAGATGCAGGAAGGTTCATTATACGTTAACATTAATATAATTTGGAATTATCCGATAAACAACACTTCTTGTCAACTATGCCTAATATTAAACATTATACCAATATTATTTTCAATAGAAATCATTATGGTTCTATCTTGATTCCAATGTTAAACCTACACAATCTAGACATAAGTGAATTTTGATTTCTCTCAACATATCCGCTGTTATTTATATTTATAAGTTTTTCCTAAATCGTATTTCAGTATTTTTCACAATAGCAAAAATTTCTTTATTTGATGTCATTAACAGTCCACAATAAAAGTGTGATGACGCAGAGGATGTGAACTGTTTAGAAGTTACGCAGTACGCACATTACGTCACAGGTGAACACGTGACCCCACCTGTAACATACAAATACCTGCAGTCTGTTCGCTGTGGCACAGACACTCAGAACACCAAACATGAACTACACACCGCAACTGATTTTGTCTCTCGCCCTTGTGGCAGCAACAGGATTCTCCTTACAGGATTCTCAGTCTTGTAAGTACATATTTTATCATTATATATCTGGTGTGTAGGTTTAGTGTTGTTGTGTTCAGTTCATACATACCACATGACTTTAAGGGAGGGTCTTGGTTGTATAAGGGGCGCTGAATTGGAGGTCTGTGTTAGTTCCTTCAGTTTTGGCTTGTCACACATCATTCCACCATTGCTCCTTGCATCCAAGACAGTCAAAGTTATGCAATATCCCAGCTCACAACTTCCCATATTACAATTTATTCCTTCACCACTACACAAAAACACAAATTACATTAAAAAGAAAACCAGAGCAAACAGCACATTGCTATTGCTTGCTAATACCAACTTCATAACCTCCTGACTCGGTCTTCTGCACATAAGACGGAAACACTGGGCCAACAGTTTTTCTGCATGTCATCCAAGCTGCACAGAAAGTGTTTTGTATTACCGTATTAAGCTCCTCAGAGCAGGCGGAAACATCGGTGGCAACGAAGTCGTCCGCTCCATAGTTAGTATTCAGACGATAAATTGTAATGTGTTTTCACGCTGTGAACTGTATTGAACTGAAGGTAGAAATTATGTTGTGACAATTTAAAGATATTTCAGGAAATATATATTGTCTAAAATTTCACTTTTTATTATGAAGTTGGTATCAATACGAGATGTGACAATAAAGAAACCGGATTGCTTTTATTACTCTTTTCCGGCCACGTCGATGACGAAGAGGAGGGTAGGGCATTGACACGTGGACTTCCCTCTACCGTCACACAAAGGTTCATTCACGCGCATCGGTTAGTCTGGCCGTGACCATTGTTAGAAGCGGATCGTGTGTCTGAGCTCCGTCGGAGTAATGCTGAGAGCTAATGTAGAACAACGTGTTAACATCAAATTCCTCACAAAACTTGGAAAATCTGCCACAGAAACTTACAATTTGTTGACAGAAGTGTATGGTGATCAGTGTCTATCCCGCACGCAATTTTTCGAGTGGTTTAAGAAGTTTAAGGAGGGTAGGGAATACGTCGGGGACGATCCAAAATCGGGCCGTCCTTCCACTGCGAAAACTCAAGAGAATGTGGAGAAGGTCGCTAGA
>Ga0131853_10019361_pt1 | contig 12387 bp, 10 predicted proteins | sample TergutLab28metaG_FD_92764 | JGI IMG/M metagenome (GOLD analysis project Ga0131853, IMG submission 92764) | Labiotermes labralis P1 segment gut microbial communities from Petit-Saut dam, French Guiana - Lab288 P1 (version 2) (version 2) | ecosystem: Host-associated > Arthropoda: Insects >...
AATTTATAGATATGGCGATTGGCTCTAACCTCTTTAGTATGTTTCTTTGTAAGAATCAAGTTGATAGGGATGTCAAACTCTCCGTCATAAGGCAAGCTTAAACCAGAAAGGATGCCGTTTGAGCCCAAATCCTTTACCCGAATAACATAATTCCAAGCTTTTTGCTCTATATGGGCAAAATTGTTATAACTTTCATAATTCCTGTCAGCAACAATAATAACTTTGCCTTCGATACGAGAACGCTCAACCATATCAACAAAAGCCCTGCCCTCATTAATCGTCTTACGAGGTTGAATAACAGAATCAAGGTAAAGTCTATTGCACAAATCATAAAGAGCATTAAAATGCAGTAGATTGTAGCCCTTGATATCGGGTTTACCTTGAAAATAAGAATCTGGGTCGTTGGGGTCGGTTGGGATGTGAAGGTCAGAACCGTCAGCGGCAAGCAGACGATAGCCTTGAAATTTTTTTGAAACTGCAAAAGATCGTGTAAACTCATGAAGCAGAAACTCAAAAGCAAAAGGCAAGATTTTCTCTCTTTGCTGAACAAAAGCAGATGAAGTGGCGGTATCCAGGTCATAGTTAGAATCCTCTAAAAGCTCTTTATAGAGACTGTTTCCACCCATAGAAATAAGAAGATGCATAACCGTTTCAAAAGGCAGTTTACGTTTTCGAATAAAATCTTTCTCTGGATTTTTAACGAACAGAGAGGGGTTGTCAGACATTTCACGTATGAGTGTTGACAGAGTTTCCTTTACAGAAATGGGGTATTCGTTCATAGTGGCCTCCTAAAAAATATTTTTTTCAAGAGGCTACGCCACATTTTTTGATTATTTTGTCAAGCTTTTTTTGATTATTTTGTTGTAATAAACATATATGATAATTAAAAAAAGAGCGGCTATCTTTTCTGATAACTGACTCTTTTTTGTTGATTGATTCTTACTTCCTTAACTTAATGGCATTGCGACCTGTGGTCGTCCCTACATTTTTAATGTTTATATTTGGAAAAAATTTCCTTGATGAAAAAATCAAAAGCGTTTAAGCTCAGTATTTATGCGGCTTATGCGCCAAGGCACTTTCTCATTAAAGCTTGATGCTTACGAACCAATTCAATTTCATCGCACCAGTCAATCATGTTCATTCGGCGGTTGCCTTCAAATTCTGAACATATATATCCTTTATATCCGCCTGCTTTTAGGGCGTCAAAAATTTTGGAATAATCCATGTTATCTACTTCGCCATCTTCGTCTATGTCGTAAAATTTACCGTGGACATAAACAACTTTTGAGGCATAATCCTTTAAGGTTTCGTACTTCTCAGCAAAATTTGCATAATCAATTTTATGAGGCATGATAACACTGCCTATAGCCCTTGTATTACCAGGGTCTACTAGGGGGAGCATTCTGGAAAACAAAAGCAAATCCAAATCGCTGGGGCTCATTTTCTTTATATTTGCGGCAATGGCTTCTTCGTCCAAATTATAGGCACCAAAGTATGCTTTGCGTTGTTCGGAGCGTACATATTCAAGAATTTCTCGGCTTGCACCGCTGTGTACAAAGCTTACGATATCAGCTGTAGAGATGCAATATTCGTAGGAGGAGAAGTCTACTTGCAAGCCTACATAGGGAATGCCTGTTTTTTCGGCTAATTCTATGTATTTTTGCTGATAAGGGGCATCTATGCTTGTAGGAGCATGACATTCCAAGGCAAGCATAATACCATGCTCTGCTGCTACGGGTAGGAGTTTTGCTATCATATCATAGTCAACTAATCTAACGCCTATGCTTTTTTCCATAATATGCTCTTCGTGCATAACACGTAGAGAAGAGCAGCCCAACTTCTTTGCCGCTTTTATGTACATCACACTACGGTCAAATAATTCCTCATCACTTAAAAGCTTATTTTTCCACATGGCACGGTCTGCAAAGTGGTCTAGACAGACTGGCTCTACTCCGTAACGCTCCATCATGCCGTTCCATTTATCCACAAAATTATCAGAAATATACGGCCATTCTTCTATCATAGAATCAGAAAACACTTCAATTCCCTCTGCACCGGCACCGGCGGCTGCAGCAATACAGCCTTCCAAGTCGTGGCGTCCAAAGTAATAGTTATCTTGGTAACTATACAAGGAAATGCCAAGTTTTATATCATTATTAGTTTTCATGGGGAAACTCTCTCCTTTATGCAAATGTAATTTGTTTCTCGCAGACAGCAAGCATTGTGGGGGTATAACTCCTTCTGCTGCCAAGGGTAAGTTTGACATTATGTATCCCCTGTTCAATCCCCTCGTCGTTGAGAATTACCACCCTTAAAAGCTGACCAAAAACCCAGTAAAAATCTGTGGGGAAATCATCCTTTAGTATATCAAGGTAAGGATATTCCCTGCCGCGGTGCTGAAGATACATTGTGCTTGGGTCTACTGGCTTGCCGTCTACCTCTAGGCTAATCTCGTCCACACAACATAAAGGTAAACCCCTATAGTAGTTAATCTTGATGTTTAGGGCATAGCCTATCTTTTTCCCCTTCTCCCATACGCTTCTTGCGCCTACTTCTGACAGAATATGAGTATCATACATTTGTCTAGCTCCTTTCTAAATTCTTATTATATAGAGTATATCAATCTTGCTATGTCCTGTATTGTGTCAATTTTTAATTTTATACATCACTTTTATACTCTTCATTGGATATACCGTGTACTAATGCTCTATATTCTGTTGGGCTTACACTTTCAAATTTTTTAAACAGGCGCAGTAGGTTTTGAGAGCCAATATACCCTACTTCAATAGCTATACGCTCTACTGTCATTTCGTTAGTACGCAGCAGTTCTTTAGCGGCCTCTATGCGCAAGGTTTGCACATAGGCTAAAAAGTTTATCCCTATCTGCTCTTTAAACAATCTGGAAAGATAGGCAGGGTTTACCTTAAACTTTTCAGAAATCATTCCTGCGCCAAAGGACGGGTTTGTATAGTTTGCATGTATAAAATCGAGTATCCGTTCCATCTTTTTATTTGCTGTGGCGAGATTATCGTTAGATTCCACATGCTCCCTTATTAATGTAAATTGCAGATGGATAAGTGCTTTCATCTCTTTTAGAGTGATACAAGAGCGCATTTGTTCCAAGCTTTCATTTATCATAGGTATTTGAATGCCAAGCTCCCAAGGGTCTATGCTGGCAAGAGCCCCCACAATCCGGCAAATATTAACCATCGAGGTGTTTATTGTTGGGAATATGTGAATAGGATCGCAAAGGTGTGCTATAAGAAATTTGTTTACAACCAACTCTGCATGTAAAAAATTTCGGCTCAGTACGGCGGCAATAATAGGCCGCTCGTAATTAACCAGCTTATATTCCGGATGCTGCCTGTGCAGCAACCTCTGCATTTCGTGATAATAGAGCTTATCTACAACACTGACAGGTTCTTCTATATAGCAGGCAAAATCTACCCGAATTAAGGCATCGCGCACAACAGCTTCGCATTGGCTAAGATTATTAAATGGCTCGGTGATGCTAATGGTAAGGCTGATGCTAAAATCAGCTTCTACAATAGAGATAAAATCTTCTGCTGCAGCCGAGTACTTTTCTATTAAATCCGCCTCTGATATAAACTGAAGATCCTGTATCCGCAGCACAAATACTAGGCATTGCATCAAACGAAACCAGCTAAAATTTGTATTTTTCATAGCTATGGCAAATTTTGCAGGCAATCTTTCGGGATTTAAGTCTGCTTTTATTACTGTATCGTCTCCTAAAGGCTCTAGATTGTTATCCATTAAGCAAAAAGCAATATATTTGCTATCCGTTGCGTCGTCAAAAGCAGGATTATTTAAAGCCAAGCGTGTTTTTATCCCTCCACCTGTCCTTTCATATAAATGAAGCGACTTATGATAATAATCAATAAAAAACACGACTACACCTCCGTACATCATAGTTTAAGTATGCTTTTACACAGCTCTTGGGTTGCCTTCTTAGTATTTCCCTATCGTAAACTCTTCATTCTGCTAATGGCGTTAAGAGCGGTGATTGAGTCAAAAGCGTTTAAAGCCCTAAAATATCATGTTTTTAAATTATGCTATCAAGCTTGCAGCTTGATAGCATAATTTTATATGGTAAATTAACCCAAAAACAAAACCGCAGCATCTTCTTTAGAGAATGCTACGGCTTTAGTGTGTCCTTACTCTTTAACTCCTCCTAAGGAAATCCCCCTGATAAAATATTTTTGGAAAAACGGATAGAGTACCAATATAGGTATTACACCAACCACTGCTATGGCCATCCTGATAGCCGTAGTTGGCATATCCGCTGCGGCTACTGCAAGCTCGCCGCCTACGCCAGCATCAGCCAGGCTAAGAAGGGCTTGAACGTTATTAAGGATAGTGTTCAAAAATACCTGCAAGCTAAATAGATTTGGATCATTGATGTAGTATAGACCGTTCATCCAGTCGTTCCAATAGTTAACGCCAACCATTAGCCCTACAGTGGCCAAAATAGGCAAGGACAAGGGGAGGGCGATTTTTCTGTAGATGTAAAGCTCTCCTGCTCCGTCTATTTTTGCCGCTTCTATTAAGGCCGGATGTATGTTAGATCTAAAATTATTCATATACAGCATAATCATGAACCCATTCGTTATAAGGTTAGGGAGTATTAGGGCATAAATGGTATTTCCTATCCCCCAAAGTTGTGTCCACATAATGTACTGGGGTACCAGTCCGCCATTAAACAGCATGGTAAAGAGTACAAAAAACAATATTATCTTATGACGAGGATAATCTTTGCGGGATATTGCGTATCCCAGTGCCGGGGCAATTAACAAATGAATCAACAATCCAACTACTGTGATAGTGACAGAAATCCTGTAGGCATTTAAGATATTGCGTAAATTGGTTTGAAACAAAAAATCATAAGCTGCCGTAGTAAATTGTCTAGGGAAAAACGAATAACCATATCGCAGTAAAGCACCTTCATCACTAAAAGAGGAAGAAACCAAAAGCATAAATGGAAGTACTGCTGCTAACGAACACGCAATCAAAACAGCATGACAAAACATGGAAAAAGGTTTGCTATGAGTGGCATTATGTTGGCTCTCCAATGCATGTTCCTGAGCAAGTGATAACGTCTTTTCTTTTCTTTTTAACATAAGCTTGCCCTCCTTTAAAACAACGCGCTATCGCTGTCAACTTTTCTGATAACCCAGTTAGCTAACAGGATAAGCACAAAACCAACTACAGCTTGATAAGTACTAGCTGCTGCAGCCATACCAAGATTACCAACCCTGAAAAGAGCCCTAAAGATAAAGGTATCGGTAGTTTGCGTAATTGGTATAAGCGGCCCCGAATCCATTGGAAATTGGAAAAATAGCCCAAAGTCTGTGTAAAAAATCCTACCTATCCCAATCAAGGTCAACATAATAATGGTAGATTTGATTAGCGGAATAGTAATCATAAAAATCTGCTGAACTTTGCCAGCGCCATCCATATGAGCGGCCTCATAAAGAGATTTATCTATACTTACAATAGCGGCAAGATATATTAGCGAGGTGTAACCTAACTGCCTCCAAACATGAACCGTGGGTATAATAAAAGGCCAAAAGCGCGGCGTGGCATAAAAGTTTATAGGCTCGTTCAAAAGTCCGTTAATCCATCCGGCAGTAGTACTCATAAATCCAAAACCAATGTAAGCGATGATGATAATTGAAATAAGCTGAGGAAGAAGCACCAAAGTTTGATATATCTTTTTTATCCGCATACTTATTATCTCGTTTAAGCAAATAGCCACTAATATCGCAAATATTGGCACTAATATAAGAAATGCTCCGTTATACAATATAGTATTTCTTGTAAAAATCCACACATCTGGGGTACGGAACAAAAATTCAAAGTTCCCAAGGCCGATAAAATCGCTTTCCCATAAAGGCCTGGCAAAATGAATATCCATAAATGAAATGGATACACCAACCATTGGTATATAGTTGTTGATTAAAAAGTATAAAAACCCAGGTAAAACGATAAAATCGATAGGGGTTAAGTGCTTACTCATATACAATAAATGCCCGCCTCTAATTATAGTTATAAGGCTAAAAGCGGCAAATATAAATACACCTATTGATAAGCCCGGATTCCTTGCTGTACGTAGAGCTTCGCTGATATATAAGTTAAAAGCGAGGAACATAAATAGCTGTATAGTACCAGAAATTATAAAAATATAGCCGCAAAGCTTTACTTTTTTAATAATCGGATACAATAGCGAAGTTATTATACTTAAGAGGGCTAAGGAAACTATTATTACCATCAGTCCATTTGTGCCGATTGTCAGCTGTCCTTCAAGTATAGTAAAACCGCTTAAAAAGTTAAAGCCGTTTAAAGTAAATACTTCTGGGCTGCCCCTCCCTCTATAATTAACAAAAGGCAGAAAAAAAGTCATAATCGCAATAGCCTGAATAGCAGCTACATCGAAAGGCTGCCTTTGATAAAAAGGCTGAGATTTTTGTTGCTTTGGTAAACTTACTGTCCCTTCCATATTTACCCTCCTTTAATAGTTTAAATGCGTAAGCTTGTATTGCAGTATACCATCTTCATAATTAGTCGTCATATATCATTTTTTATCTAATCCATCATTTATTTGCTTTCTGTTCTGTCATTTTTAGAAACATCTTACAAAAAAACCTGAGGCCGATTAAAACGCCGATCTCAGGCTTTTTGAGGAATAAATATATGAGAATTTTATCTGACAAGAAGCAGCCTTCGCTGACTGCCAGAGCCAAATAAGCCAATAGCATTACCTAAACCACTTCCATCAAATTCTTTTTCCGGTTCAGAGTTATAGTTGCACACCCAGCCGAATTTAAGGTCTATATCATGATAGCCTTTGGATAAGCCGCCTGGTTTTTTAACCTTGATAGTTGCAACAGAAAATATATCCCAGTAGATGTCCATGAGATCATACATTTCTTCTGCAGTATAATCCATACCGTGAAGATTCCACACAAGGGAATCTTTAGGGAATACTTCGCCATCTACAGTAAGGTCGCCTGTACGAACTTGAGACAGCCACATGCCTTTATAGTATCCGGGATGAAAACAAAATTGAAAGCCCACTGCCTTACCGTTTTCGTCATATATATTATGAAAACCTTTCATTTGAATCCTATCATTTTCAACCATTTTTTTACCTCCCTTTCGATTTTAATATCCAAGAATATTACTCATCATAAGATGCTGCCTACGAAGCTGGTCTCCTACATATTCGTATCCCAAATCTCTACGCCCTTCGTACTCGGATAAGAGGGCATCGTTATACCCATTGTCTACAAGTACTTTAAGAATATCTGCATAAGGGATAGTTTCTTCTACAAAGTTATCGTTCATATAAGTAAATTTAGCATGACAGCAGTATGTGTATGGCAGTACGGCTAACAAATCTTCCGGCTTGCTTGGGTTATCATAAAACTCTTGCATCATCTTAGCGCGCTCGCCTACTATATGAGTTCCTTCGTGTGCTTTCGTTTGGAAAGTGCCAAAGTCTACGTTAAAACCAAAGTGTTTTGTGCCAGTTTTTTTGATAAAATCAATGTAATCAAAGATATGGTCTCTTCTTAGTGTTGTAGGGTTATGCACTTCTGTAAGCATTTTTACATTATACTTTTCAGCGTAAGGTAGAGCCATTTCTATGTACTTTTCCCAGCCTGGTTCCGGATCGCAGTGCGAGTTAATGCAGGTTATTTTTGTGCGCAGTTTGGTAAAGCCCAGCAGGTTTGCTACTTTAAAATCGGTAATAAGCTGGTTTACCATCTCTTTATCGCTTAGCCTTTCTCCTCTGCGAAGATGAGTTTCGGCCCAATGTCCCATTTCTTCCGGCTGCAGCTTGTACTTTTCGCAAAGCCTCCAAAACTTGTCTACCCATTCAGGTGTGGGGTTAGGATAGCCTTCGATATGGCTGGTAAGCATTTCAAAATGCGTTGCACCCATGTCGTAGATATCTTTAAAGCAATCTTCTAAAGTCATGCTTTTACCGATAAACCTACTGTAGCTGAAAACAGAAACACCGCGTTTTGGTGTGCCTTTTTTGGTCTCACCCATGTGATACTCCTCCTTCTTTTACTGGACAATTTTATAGTTTAAGTTTATCAAAAGAAATGGACAGTGTAATGAGGCAATTTTTTACATTATCTAGTCAGAAATTTACTTAAAACTCATATTCCAATACGCCCCAGTCGGTTACTTGGCGGCGCATGGCGTTGGATTCGGATAATTCTTCTATCTCTTCTGCAGTTACTGAACGGCCGAATTTTTCTGAAAGGAATATGCCATCGCTTAGCTTTGCTGTTTGCAGGGCAATCCAAGGGGTATCTATGCGGGTTTCGTCCGTAAGGTCTCCTCTTAGATAATGCAGCCAGTGGATTTGATTGTCGTTAAAAGGAGCAATTGCCGGGTTGGCAAAACCTTCTTTGCGCTGGTTTTGGGTGCAGTTAAGTTTTGTTTCTATCATTGCATCGTTCTCCAGCCCATAGAATACCAAATCCGGATCTGGTGGGGTAAAACCACCAAAAGCACCTGCAGCGGCAGGATTACGTGCCAGTTCTCCGCCTGCGTCATCGGTGGCGGTTATTTTAAGCCCGCCCATGCTGCCGGCGATGTAACTGTTGCCTACATGGTCCATATGTATGGCCCAATCTTCAAAAACTTCCATACTCATGCCGTTTTTAAAAGAGGCAATGCCTATGGCAAGGTCTTCTACCTCGTATTTACGCCCTCTTAAGAGACCGGGGTCTTGATAATATCCGGTATGGGCTCTGCCGTAAACATTTTTAAGTTCCGGCATTCCCAAAATATAGAGGATTTGAGAGATATGGTATACGCCCGTATCAAGCATAGGCCCCCAGCCGGCCATTTCTTTGTCAATAAATGCGGGGCTAAAAAACGGCACATCCACACTGGGACGCATAGACCTACGATAACCCACAGATCTGGCGTGATATATTTTGCCCAACTTTCCGTCCTTTACCATTTTTTTCGCAAGACGCGTTTGATAGTTGTAGATAGAGCTGATTTGCACAGCAAGCTTAACATTATAGGCTTTTGCTGCATCATAAATTATTTTTGAATCAAGGTAACTTCCTGCAAATGGCTTTTCGCAGTAGCAATGCTTGCCAGCTTTCATTACCGCAACGGATATGGGAGTATGAAGGTTGTTATGTACGCAGACATCCACCGCATCAATATCATCCCTGGCCAGCAAATCGCGATAATCTCTGTAGAGGTCTTTTTCGTCAAATTTGTACTGCTCTCCCCAGGCTTTAAGCTTTTTTTCGTCAACCTCGCAGGCTGCAACCACTTTTGCGCCGGGTATTTTAGACCATACTGTCATATGGCGGTGGGAGATATCGCCAGTGCCGATAACACCAATTCTTACTTCTTTCATACATTTTCCTCCTCTAAATTTGTGTCCTTAAATAATAAGAGCATCAGTAAAAATGCAGCAACAAAGGCCGCAAGCGATGCTAAAACTCCAAACAAAAGATTGTTGCCGTCCCCGCCGATAAAGCCAATAAGCCCCAAAATACTTGAAGGGGCAAACTGATAGTAGCCAACTCTAAAAACCCCAAGCAGTAAGCCAGAGAACGCACCGGCGAGTACTACAGGGAGATATGTCTTTTTATTAGGCAGAATAATGCCGTACAAGATTGGCTCTGAAACACCGCCAAAAGCAACTGTTGCCAAGCTTGTAATACCTGTCTGCTTGTTTTCTGATGCCTTTGCTTTAATAAAATAACCCGCCGCAATGCCGGCAGCCACCCAGTTTTGTGTAATCATCACTATGGGCAGGAAAGAAAACTCCACCCCATTAGTTATAAGCAGGTTAAGGCTTATGATAAAAACCGGCCTTGTAACACCGGAGGCCATCAAAAACAAACTAGCCGAGCCAAGCAGCATGGTTTGAACAGGGCCTGCAACATCATAAAGCCACAATATAGCACCTGCGAGTACAGAGCCTATATAGTAACCGGCGGGGCCTAATATAATAAAAATAAGCGGGAACATAATAATTAAGGTAGCAAAAGGGATAACAAATCTGCGGACTGCTTCGCTATTTATTATTTTTGATAGATATTTTTCTATATGTGATTGGATAAAAACTGCCAATAATATGGGGATCAGTTGTCCTTGATAAGCTATATTGGGGACAGGGATGCCAAAAAAGCTATAGCCGTCCCCTGCTGCTAAGGCATTTATCATATCCGGGAAGATCATCATAGCCGCCATAGCCACAGCAATCATCTTATTGCTTTTAAAATAATCAGAGGCTGTTACAGCGGCAAATACCGGTATAAAATAAATTACAGACCGACCGATGAATACAAAATTGGTGTATAAATCAGATTTTTCGGTAACAAGGTTTAAAAACATAGGCCCTATTAATAGAGCACTTATGTTAGCTAAGCCTACGACAACAAATAGCGGAATCAGGGGGTTCATACAAGCTGTTAAAGCATTAATAATCCCACTTGCTATTTTTTTAAGAGATATCATTTATACTTGCCCCCCGATACTAAAAAACCGGGTAGCGGGTTAAAATGACCCACTACCCGGAGGAGTTTTGTTAAATTAGATTAAATTGTATGGTGTTATCTTCCTGCTAACCATTCATCCAACTGTCTTTGGTATTCATCTACAATTCTGTTTACTCCTACAGCCTCTAGCCTGGAGAGGAATTCATCTAATACCTCAGGCCCAGCTGTGCAAGATATTATTTGTGTTCTAAACTGATCAACTACGCCTGATACAGCTATAATTTCGTGCTGTATTTCGCTAAGATCGGCAGCAAAACCTAGGAATGGGGTTGGGCCAATCCTTTCATTTTCTGCACGGCCTAGATCACGAAGGTTAGGATATTGTCCGTATACGGGGCGCATTATAAGTTGATGTGGTAATACATGGTCGTTGGTACGATATGGTACAGTACCGCTGTCGATACCTTCAGGAAACGCTGCTGTTCCGTCAGGAGCGATAACATAGTCACGGCCTTCTAAGCCAATGAACAATAGATCAGCAATTACGGGATCTGTAAAGGCTAAATTTAAAAACTGCATACCGGCCTCAGGCTCTCTTGAAGCAGATGGGATAGAATGAGACCAGTTTCTGGCAAAACCGGTTGTAATACCTGTACCCGGTGCTATAAATAAGGGGAACATTTCTGTTTCTGACAAAATGCTGTGATTGAGTGTTCCGCCAATTTCTGTTCCTACGAAATATCCAAATGCAAGGTTATTTCTGATATAAAACGCAGGATGTTCTCCAATTATTGCTACGTCTGGATGTATAAAGCCTCTTTCCATCCAATCGCGGGTAATTTCAAACTGTCTTCTGAAATTGTCAGTTGCGAAATGGTTTACAACTCGATTGCCAGGAAGAGCCTGAATTATATGCAGCGAATCGCCAAGTGGATCGTGAACAGTCCAGTCACTAAAGTTGTTTCCTTCTGCAAAAGTGAAGTTGTTTAACTTTACATCTCCTAAAACACCTGCACCAAGCGGGAATAAATCAGTATAATCACGTACTGCGGTAAAGATAACTTCCAAATCTTCTAAACTTTGTGCATTTTGTGCAAACTCAAAGAGGTCTAACTCTTCTAAAATATCTTGTCTCATAAATAAGTACTGTCTGGTAACCAAAATGCGGTGATTAGGTACTCCGTAAAGTACATCGCCAACACGGCCGGCGTCTAGTATAGGCCCAAGGGTTTGGATAATACCTTGGCCATAACGCTGGATTAAATCATCCAAAGGCGTAAAGTGACCTTGAGGCGCCATTACAGAAAAGCTTGTACCTGCATGTGGAGAGTTACCAATCAAATCAATGGGCTCTCTTGCCATAAGCATTGCGCTTTTTTGCTCGCTCCAGTTGCCAAGTTCGATAATCAGACGATTCATACGCAGGCCATGTTCCGCTTCAAGAATCTCGTTAATAGCAGCGTCTACCTCTGCCTGCCCAGGAGGTACAGGACGACCGGAAATTACGTGAACATAAGTAAATTCAATTATCTCGGTATGTTCCTCGGGTTCCGGATCATTGTCTTGGGTTGCAGGTGCGGCCGGTTCTGCAGCAGCAGGTGCCTGTGCCCCCGCTACAGGTGCTGGCGCAGCAGATTCTGGATTGCCGGCACAGCCGGTGAAACTTAACAAGCCCAACAGTAAAACAAAAACAGTTGATACCAAAACAATTTTTTTCATAACATTGATCTCCTTTCGATCTTAGAGAATTACACTACTTCACCCATAGGGGGTAAAATCTTAATTAATTTGTTATAATCATCAGCTATGATTCTAACAAAGGCGTTTAAAGCCCTAAAATACAACCTCTTTACCTGTTTCGGCAGCGCGGTAAATAGAA
>Ga0131853_10019362_pt1 | contig 12387 bp, 13 predicted proteins | sample TergutLab28metaG_FD_92764 | JGI IMG/M metagenome (GOLD analysis project Ga0131853, IMG submission 92764) | Labiotermes labralis P1 segment gut microbial communities from Petit-Saut dam, French Guiana - Lab288 P1 (version 2) (version 2) | ecosystem: Host-associated > Arthropoda: Insects >...
TCCGACCCCACCTCGTCATAAGCAGCTGTTACTATGATCATCGGCTTTTTAAACCACGACCAAAATCCCCTACCGCGCTTCTTTTTTATGCTAAGCACAATGGCAGAGGGACCAAGGTCATCCTTGACCATTTCAAGGGCCGTTTGTTCAGTTTTAGCTTCAAACTTTTTGGTCTTCATGAAACACTCACCATCCCAATCGATTGAACCTCGGCGGTTTGGTCAATTTCGCCGTAGCTAAGCACCACTAGGTCTGGGGCAATCTCTTCCACCAGTTGTTTGAAGTACATGCGTACAAATGGTGATGTCAATATAATTGGCATAACCCCCATGGAAGTAAGCTTTCCAACTTCTGCTTTAAGGCTTTCAAAAATTCGATGGCTTAACTGTTGATCTATATTTACAAAACTGCCTACTTCTGTCTTTTGGATATTACTGGTTAAAGCCTGTTCTAAGGCCGGGTCTAGTGTTATTACTGTGTTAACGCCTGGGCTAAAGAAGCGCCTTGAGATGGCACGCCTCAGGTTTTGCCGGACATATTCTGTCAGCATATCAATGTCCCTGGTGATAGGCGCATAGTCCGCCAGGGTTTCTAAAATCGTCACAAGGTCTCTTATAGAGATGCTCTCGCGCAACAATTTAGACAATACCTTTTGTATCTCACCCACGGTCATCATCTTAGGTACAAGTTCTTCCACCAGTACGCCGTGGCTCTCTTTTACATTATTAATAAGCGTCTGAACATCTTGGCGGGACAACAGCTCGTGCAGGTGGCTGCGGACAACCTCCGTCAAATGTGTGGCAATGATGGCCGGAGGATCCACAACGGTATATCCGAGAGTCTCCGCACGTTCACGCTGGGACTCTGTAATCCATAAAGCCGGCAGACCCATGTATGGCTCCACTGTCTCTATTCCGTCAATTTCCTCCTCCACATATCCGGAGTTCATTGCCATATAATGGTCAAAAAGAATCTCTCCGCCTGCCACTTCCACACCTTTTATTAGGATGGAATATTGGTTGGGGGCCAGTTTGATATCATCTTTTAGGCGGATTATCGGCACTACGGCCCCCAGCTCTACGGCAATTTGCCGGCGTATCATGACTACGCGCTCAAGAAGGTCGCCGCCTTGGCTGGAGTCCACTAAGGGGATGAGGCCGTAACCAAACAGCAACAGTATCGGGTCAACATTAAGGAGTGACACAACATTTTCGGGTCTGCGAATTTCCTCCGCTTCCACATCGTCGGTAGTGATTTCTGTTTCAATGGCTTGGATACTGGCACGATTACGCAAAAAGAAACTTAAGCCAACCAGTCCCAGCCCAACGGGTGTAAAAATCAAGCCGGGCAGCGGTGTAAAAAGTCCCATACCTGCCAACACACTTCCTGTTATGATTAAAATCATGGGCTGGCCTAAAATCTGCTTGCCTAATGTACTCGAAATTTCGGATTCTACCGTCGCTTTTGTTACCAACATACCAGCAGAGGTAGAAATTAAAAGAACCGGGATAGCATTGGTCAGGCCGTCTCCAATAACCAGCAGGGTATACACATTTGCGGCATCGCCGATGGATAGCCCCGCACGGCTAACCCCCATGATGATACCACCCACAATGGTGATAAATATGATTAAAATATTAGCGATAGCATTATTTTGTACAAATTTAGCCGCACCATCCATGGCACCGTAAAAGTTGGACTCGTCCTGGATTTTTTTGCGCCGGTCCTTTGCCTCCTGCTCGTCAATGAGACCCGAGTTTAGGTCGGCGTCAATCGCCATCTGTTTACCCGGCATGGCGTCCAAGGTAAACCTTGCAGTAACTTCCGCAATACGAGTCGCACCTTTGGTGATAACTAAAAAGTTAACCAGCACAATAATAATGAAGATGAGGATACCAACAATCATATCGCCCCCGGCCACAAACTGACCAAAAGCCTCAATGACCTGCCCAGCTTCTCCCCGGATCAATATTGACCGGGTTGTCGAAATATTGAGTGCTAAGGTAAAAACAGTTGTCATCAACAAAAGCGTGGGAAACATGGACATATTGAGGGCTTCCTTAGCATATAAGGCGTTAAGGAAAATCAGGAGTCCAATCCCCATATTTATCATAAGCAAAAAGTCAATTATTCCAAGCGGCAATGGTACGACGATGAATACGATTACCACTACCATTGCAATGCCTATGAATGATTCCTGTAATCTCATCTGGATGCCCGCTCTCCTGAAAAAGTCTCTGTATTAATTATACCGTAATAATCTAAACAATTCTACTACAACAGGTACTAGCTTACTCGATTTTTCAATTTGAACACATAGGCCAAAATTTCCACAACGGCCTCCCACAGCTCGTACGGCACCTCGTCTCCCACTTCTACGTCCGCATATAGTGCACGAGCCAGCGGTGGGTTTTCAACGGCAACAATATCATTTTCCTTTGCTTTTTCTCTTATCCGTTTTGCGGCAAAATCCACACCTTTAGCTACCAGCACCGGTGCTTTGTCCACTTCTTTGTTGTAGCGGAGCGCCACCGCATAATGCGTGGGATTGGTAATGACAACATCCGCATCCGGCACATTCTGCATCATGCGCCGCATGGATACTTCACGCATTTTTTGGCGTATCTTTCCTTTTATATGGGGATCGCCTTCCATCTGCTTGTATTCGTCCTTTACTTCCTGCTTGGTCATCCGTAACTTTTTAAGATGCGCATATTTAGTGTAACCATAGTCCATAGCTGCTACCAAAATAAATAATGCGCCCACCGTCAGTCCCATATCTATAACCAAATTGGCAATAAATGTGGCAGAAGCCCCTATATCCATATGAAGCAGCATAGGAATGTCTCCCAACCGTGCGGCCATCATGGAATATACTACCATACCCACTACCGCAAATTTTGCTAGGGATTTAATTAAATTAACCAAAGCTTGCATGGAAAACATCCGTTTAAAACCCTGCAAAGGGTTTAGTTTGGACAGCTTAGGCATCATAGGCTTTGAGGTAGGCTTCCAGCCCACCTGCGCAATACTGGATACAATACCCACAACAAAAGACACGGCCAGCAAAGGTGCAGCAATAATTACTACCTGCTGGAACAAAAAACTAATGTATCCGGACGAAAAAAGCGCGTCCATCGCATCCGGAGAGTAAGGTATCAGACCAAAATCAAAATGAAATATCGCGATTATATTCGAATAAAACCAGCCGCCAAAAATCCGCAAGGAAAAGAACATAGCAAGCATAGAAATCGCTGTGGAGACCTCTTGGCTTTTGGCTACCTGCCCTTCTTCTCTTGCCTTTTCCAGCTTACGCGGTGTAGGCTGCTCCGTTTTGGAATCCTTGTCTTGTCCGCCACCTTCGGCAAAGAAGCTTAAATTTATGGGAATTAAGCACTTAATTTCGATGTACTCATTTTTCACCTGGCCCGCATCCCCCATATTACTTCCTCCATGCCCTCATTAGCCATTTGGAACATCTGCCAAAACATCGCCTGCATATTTGGAGTCATTATTAACCACATAAGGAATAAGCCAATCAGCAGCTTCATTGGCAGGCCTACAACAAAGATATTCATCTGAGGTACGGTTTTTACCATGATGCCTAAAGCAATATTGACAATCATCATACTGCCGACTATAGGCATCGAAACACGAAACGCTAAGATTGTAGCCTGCACTAAAAGCATGACCATATACCATGCCAGTTCCACATTGCCTATAACAAACGCCGTGCCGATGGGCAACACTTGATAGCTATAAAAAAATGTAAGAAAAAAGGCGTGAAGCCCGCCGGTTACTACAAGCATAGCCAGCAATCCGAAATAGAAAAAATTGCCTGTGATAGGAACTTGTATTTGGGTCATGGGGTCCATTACATTAACCATCATAAGGCCAATCTGAAAGTCCATCAACTGGCCCGCAAAAAAAATTAAGTTAAATATCGCAAAGACCACATACCCCATGGCCATACCGACCATAAACTCCAATATCAGCAAATACACATAGCCGAGCGTAGTATCCATATAGTAAACAGTAGTTACTCTCCCGGACATAAATAAGGCCACTGATATGCAAAGTGCAAGAAAAAGCCTGCCCATCATCCACACATTCTGACTGGATATTACGGGTACTACCAAAAAAAACGCCAAAACCCGTACAAAAACAAGCAGCAGTATATCTATCTGCGAGTAAAATTGAACTAAAATATCAAACCCAGGATTTACATCCATGCCTTACACCTAATCCTCACATTGGCACCACAAAATATGGTAAATTAATTACCATCTGCCGAAAAAAACCCACTATAGTGGACAATATGAATGGGCCGAAAATAATAAGCGATGCCATAACCGCTATGATTTTCGGTACAAAGGCCAAAGTCTGTTCCTGTATGGAAGTTACTGTCTGGAAAATACTGACCATCAGCCCCACAGCCAAACCAAGAATGAGTGGCGGAGAAGCAGCCAATATAATCGTAAATAGTCCGCTGGCCATTGCATCAATGACTCTATCTTCTGACATATTTGCCTCCAAAGGTCAAGTAAGAATATCTGCATACTCATTTGACTTGCGCAATCCTTCGCACTTATGTGGATCTAAAGGTTAATATTACATTCTCAAGCACGAAGCTCCAACCGCCTCCCAAAATAAACAGCAGTATTTTAAAAGGCAGGGATATCATGGCCGGAGGCAACATCATCATACCCATAGCCATCAGTACCGAAGCGACGATCATATCAATGACAATAAATGGCAGATAAATGAAGAATCCTATTATGAAACCCCGCGTCAATTCTCCTAGTATGAAAGCTGGTATTAATATCCGCGCCGGGATATCTTCCTCAGTCTCAAAAGTCCCTCTGCCGTCCAACTGTACAAAAAGGAGCAGGTCGTTGGTCACTACCTGATCCAGCATAAAGCGTTGCAAAGGAGCCCAGCCTCTCTCTATAGCCTCTTCCTGGGTAATCATACCTGTGGTATACGGTATAAGGGCCTCGTCATTGATTTCCGTTAATATCGGCCCCATCAAAAAAAATGTCAAAAACAACGCAAGGCCGATAAGCACCTGGTTTGGCGGCATCTGCTGGGTACCCATCGCACTGCGCATAAAATGCAGTACCACAATTATCCTAGTGAAGCTAGTAAACATCAAAATCAAAGTGGGCGACAGTGTTATCAAGCTTACTAAGAAAAATAACTGCAAAGTAGGGACAAGCGTAAGCGGATCGTCGGAAGCACCTACAGTAACACCCAACTGAGGTAAAGGGATGTCAACAGCATAGGCCGTGGTACCGGATACTGCTAAGGCCGCCAAAAATGCTGCAGTCAATATTATAATTTTGCGATAGCTCATGGGTTATTATCCTTCCAAGTTAGCCCAAATTTTCAACAGGCCTCAATGATGAAATATTTGGGTGGTTTTGGCATCAGCCAAAACCTACTGCTTTTTGCTTTGGGATGATTCATCCTTTTTCTGGAAACGGTTAAAAAGAGTCTCAAAGCCAGGCATTTGACCACTTTCCGGTATTTTAAGTTTGTCTGCTTCAAGCTGAGTCAACAGACTCACCTGTCCTCTCGTCACACCGATCAACAAAAATTGCTCACCTACCCGTAATACGTGGACAAAGGATTGAGGGCCTACACCCATACTTTCCACAATTTCCAGGTTTCGCCGGCCGCCGCGTCCAAACTTAGCGGTACCTATCAAACGCGTTGTGTAATACGCAAGGAGTGCAACAACAACTACCAACATAACAATGTAAAAAAACTGGGCTACGCCAGGCATTGCTGTAGACCAGTTATTACTTAAACTATATGCGGTATGCCTTACATCTATAGGACTGACCAACCAGTCAATCAAACCAATATTTTTCCAAAACATTAACCTACGACCTTTTTAACAGCCTCCAGTACCCTATCAGGCTGGAAAGGTTTTACGATAAAATCGCGGGCACCCGCTTGTATGGATTCTATAACCATGGCCTGCTGTCCCATAGCAGAACACATGATAATCAAAGCGTTAGGATCATCTGTCTTAATTTGTTTAGCAGCTTTAATTCCGTCCAATTCCGGCATAGTGATGTCCAGTATAGTCAGATCAGGCTTAAGCTCCTTATATTTTTCGATCGCCTTTGCGCCGTTTTCTGCCTCGCCTACGACATCGTAGCCATTTTTTGTTAATATATCCTTCAACATCATACGCATAAAAGCAGCGTCATCTACCAGCAGAATTGACTTGGCCATACTATCACTCCTTAGATTCTTTTATCCACATTCACAATATCAACAACCCTTACGGCAAAGTTTTCGTCTACAACAACTACTTCACCAGTTGCAACAAACTTTCCATTGACCAATATATCAATCGGTTCCCCAGCAAGCTTATCCAAATCTACTACGGTACCTGGGGTAAACTCGAGTATTTCCTTTATCCTTCGGCTGGTGCGCCCAAGCTCTACTGTAACTTCCAAGGGTACATCCATGATAATATCAATATTTTCCTTTTGCTGCGCCAACTCCGTCATATCCAGCGCTTGAAACTGGGCCGGACTGGCACTTATAGGAGGGTGGCCTGGCATGGGCATACCCTGCATAGGCATCTGCGGCGGCGGATACATCCCTTGATTTGGATCCTGTGCATAATACGCCGGAGCCGGTCCGCCCGGCATTGGCATTGCCTGAGGATATCCCATAGGCGGAGGGGGGGCTTGCATTTGCGGAGGCGGGGCCATGGCCGCAGTAGGTTGGGCCGTCATCGGCGGTGCAGCAGCCGCAGGGGCCGGTGCAGGTGCGGATACCGGTGCAGCAGCACCAACTGTCTCAGTAGATTCAAGTGTATTCATAAGATCCTCCATCATCTTATCCACCATATCAATAGCAAATTCAATTGGAATGATCTGTGTTATCTCGCTATCTATTAAATCCCCAATTTCCATTTTAAACGCCACACAAGCAAGTATATCACTTTTAACAAAACCTGTACGGTCAAAGAAATCATCGTCACCAAAGTCTAATATCATAGCCTGAGGAGTGTCGATGTCTATCTTACGCTTAATAACGGAAGACAAAGACGTAGAAGATGAACCTACCATCTGGTTCATTGCCTCGCCAATAGCGCTCAGCTCTAGTTCCGACAACGCACTGACATCTTCAGGTATATGGCCATCGCCACCCATCATAAGATCAGTGATAATTTTTACGTCATGTTCCTTAAGCACCAGCACATTGGAGCCGGTAAGCCCTTCAATATAGTTTACCCTAATACCTACGCAAGGCCTGTTATAACTATCGAACAGATCCTGCCAACTTCTAATCGTTACCTTTGGCGTTGTTATATTCACTTTGTTGCCATTGAGCAAGGTAAACAATGTGGTAGCTGCCGTTCCCATGCTGATGTTTCCGACTTCACCCAATACATCCTTTTGATCACTGGTTAAAGTATTATCTAAGTCATCAATATCCGATCCAGATGACCCGGTATCTTCTATGGTATCCTCTGTATCTGAATCATCGCCTCCAGCCAGCAAGGCATTTATTTCCTCCTGCGTTAGCATGTCTCCCATAGAGGTCATTCCTCCTTCTCAATAAATGTGGATATTTGAAAGGCGTATTTTCCTCTGGCCGTCCCCGGCTTTGCATAAAACTTTAGCAGATTCCCAACCATTATTTCTAAATCGGAATTGACATAGGAGTTTAGCTTAAGGACATCGCCTTGCTGCAGGTTTACAAAATCACTAACCATTATGTTGGTCTTACCAATCACCGCGGAAACGGGCACTCTGGCTTTTTCCAGCTCTTCTTCTACGCGCACGCGGTATTCTTCCGTATCGTCCGCATCACGCTGGCTAAACATAAAGCTGGTCTTTAACTTGTCCATTATTGGCTCCAGCACTTGATGCGGAAGACAAAAATTTAAATGACCTTCCGCACTCCCTATCTTTATGCGCAGTACCACCAATGCAACCAAGTCGTTAGGCGACATAATTTGAGCAAATTGAGAATTTGTCTCAAGCCTCTCCAATCGGGGTCTTATACTAATAACATTTTCCCATGCTTCCGGCAGATAACTCATCATCTGCGTAAGCACCCGCTCAAGAAGTATTGTTTCTATTTCAGAAAAATCCCGCATAGCCTTTAGACCAAAGCCCGGCCCGCCAAGTATCCGGTCAATTATAGAATAGCCCATGTTGTTGGACAACTCCATCATCACTGTACCTTTGAGCGGTGACCATTCTGTCATGGCCAAAATGACCGGATTCATCAGTGCAAGATTAAAGTCTTTGTACAAAAGCTGTTCTGAGTTTGCCACTTCCAAATGCACTGCCGTCCGCAAATATCCTGTCAGAAAGGAAGAAACCGTCCGGGAAAAGCTTTCAAAAATATTCTCAAGCGTTCTAAGCTGCTCTTTACTGAACTTAGACGGATGAGCAAAATCGTAAAGTCTAGCCTCTTCAGCACCTCGCGCTGTCGTGGTCACTACCACTTCTTCCGCATTATCACCTGTAAGCTGCGCTAATAAAGCATCTATTTCACTCTGTGATAGAACATCCCCCACGCTTACCACCTCTTCGGATTATATTATTTGTATTAGCTTAGCTAAGTATCCATTCAGAAAATCTTACGTCTACGATCAAATTAGTCTGAAATTCATTCTGGAGTGTCTCCAAAATTTCTGCTGCGAGCGAATCCATGCCGTCGCGGGCAGAAAGTTCTTGATAGGTACGGTTTCTGATACTGGCTAGGGCCTCCATGCGTATGAAGTCCATTTGTTCGTTTATCCGCGTATAAATTGCATCCGATTCCCCCTGCTGGGTGTTGTCATATCCCACGACCACTTGAATGCGGGCAACACGGCCGGACCCACCGGAATCTGTCGCCAAGTTGGTCAGGATAGAGTCGCCTATCGGTACGCGTCCGATTTCATCCGGCGTAAGCTGCCTAGGGGTACGGTCAAAGCCAGCCGTTTCTTGAGTTGCGCTTTCCATGTTTTGCATCATAGAGAACGCATAGAAGGTTACGCCTACCACAGTCCCTAAAAGCGCTACTAACAGCACAATAATGACGATCATCATTAAACTACTTTTTTCCATAATGAGTCCTCATCTCTTTTTATACTAAACTTTTATACTAAATTTGTATCAATCAATCAACAATGTCAAGCTTTGCTGCGGAGCATGAACCAATATCTCTACTCGCCTGTTGTTAGCGCGGCCTTCCGGTGTATCATTAGTATCTACCGGCCTAAACTCCCCAAGACCTGAGGGATAAAGCAATGCTGGGTCAAAGCCGTGCTGATAAATTAAACGCCCCACTACTGCCTCGGCCCTGGCCGCCGACAATCGGAAATTGCTTGGAAATTGAACCGTATTGATTGGATCACTATCCGTATGACCCTGCACAGATATCCTATAACCAGGATACTGGGCCAAAAATGATGCAACATAATCAATCATTTCCATAGCTTCCGGCACAAGATTTGCCTGGCCGGCTGCAAACAACATACCGCTGGGGAAGATAATACGTACATACTCTCCAAGCCTATCCACTGTAATACCCAGCTCTGCCATTACATCGTTATAAGGAGCCATGTAGGTTCGGAAATTTGATGCCATTTCTTCCATTTGTCCGCGTCTTATCTGCACGGCGGCCGCTATGGGGTCAATTTCATCCGGTAAATCCTGTTCTTCTATCCTCTCCTGTATAGGGGGAGAGGGCGGTGATGCCAAAGGCATCAAACCGGACGAGTCGTTAAATATTGTACCCAACGCACCGGCGAGGAATACTCTTCTGCCTGCCATAGCTTCGGCAAACTCTGCAAATCTATCCTCGTCTGTTTGGGACATGGCAAAGAGTAATACGAATAATGCATAAAGCACTGTTACCAAATCAGACCAGGACACCATCCAGGCCGGTGCTCCGGCTTTTGCAGGTGGAGCCTTCTTTTTTTTGTTCATTTGTTAATCCCCGCCCTCTACAGTCACCTCACCTACGTTACTCCGTAGGGCAGGTGCTAGAAACGACTTCAGCTTTTCTTCTATAATACGCGGATTTTCGCCGGCCTGTATGGACAGCATTCCTTCAATCAGCACTGTCTTTAATAGTGCTTCTTCTTTACTGACTAACTTTAACTTGTTTGCAAAAGGCAAAAACCAAGCGTTTGCGGCAACAGCACCCCAAAGTGTAGTAAGAAGGGCCATAGCCATCGCAGGTCCGATTGCTGCCATATCATCAAGGTTTTGCAACATAATAACCAGTCCTATAATCGTACCTTTCATACCCCAGGACGGCGCATATGCCCCCAACGAATCAAAAACGCTAGCTATATCGCCATGACGCTCATCTATGTATGATAGTTCCGTCTCCATGATACCTTTAACCAATTCCGGATCAGTACCATCAACAATCAGCATAATACCCTTCTTTAAAAACTCATCATCCATATTAGCAACGGAATCCTCGAGGGCGAGTACACCCTCTTTGCGTGCGGTATTTGCCAATCCTACAATTTTATTGATAGCCTCTGCCGGATCCAGTGCCGGAGGCTTAAAAACGACACTAAGCGCTTTAAAAGCAGCCGTAAAAACTTTCATTGGTGCCGACAGCATTGTAGAGGCAGCCGCACCACCAAAAACAAGTACAATAGATGCAGGATCAAAGAAAGTTAAGGCCACTGGTATATCAAAACTTGCTGACATCAATATGGTTATAAGTAATGCAAAGATACCAAATATTATTCCGATTAAAGAACCTAATTCCAAAGTAATCCACGCCTCCCAAGCTACAGTACTATTGGGGAAGACCCCTACAATACTATAGCCTTAATATTAGCACCTTAAGTCAAGCGCTTTTTGTAAGTCACAATCTTTTCCAACACCGTATCAACCGATTCCCTCGCTATAACTTTGCGGCCTGTGGTCATTGTAATAGTGGTATCCGGCGTTGATTCGATCAACTCAATCAAATCACAATTGATTATCATTTCCTGTTCGTTAAGCTTTGTAATTGCTATCATAGCATCACCCTCGGAGATTATAACACAGAACTTTTCAAAAGACTATATGGGAAATAAAGAGGTTGTTTCCATTTTTTTTGCCGCATCCGCAAAACGAAAGCGCAGTACAGCCCGCCAAACGGCGGGCTGAGCACCGATTCCTTATATAAACTAACGTCTGAGGTTAACCAATTCCTGTAACATTTCATCACTGGTGGTTATTACCCTGGAATTTGCCTGGAAACCGCGCTGGGTTACGATCATTTCCGTAAACTCGGAAGAGAGATCCACATTTGACATCTCCAGAGTACCGGGCATCATATCTCCCTGCTCACCTACGCCGTCAAACCAGCCGGAGTTGGCGGTTGGTATCCACAGATTGTTGCCCGCGCGTTCCAAGCCGGCAGGGTTGCGGAACTGGGCCAGGGGGATCTGCCCCAGGGGCCTTGTCGCTCCGTTGGTGTAGCGGCCTGTGATGATGCCGTCCGGACCTACCATAATATCTTGGAGGGAGCCGGGGGCGTTGCCGTCCGCAAACATGGCTCGGAAGTTCGTGCGTTCACGTGCTTGTTGGCGGGTGCCGATGAAGTCCATCATAATGACACCTGTGTTGCCGTAAATGTCTACGGCTTGTTCAGCCGGATGGGTTGGCCTACCAATGATTGCGGGTGGAAATAATGGGTTGCTGGTGGTAAAGTTTAGGGCTATGCTTCTGACGTTAGGGCCTGAGATACCGGCATCAAAATAGTCGCAGTCCCTAAACATCTCCCAGTTGATGTTGTTTGGATCATCCATCACCTGGGACCAGTTTATCGATGTATGGCCCACGGTTGTGACCGTACCGTTGTTGGGACTAAATACGATGAAACCTGTGCTGTTGCCGGATGGCTCACCTGTAGAAGGGTTGTTTCCTATGTCGAGCGAAACGTTAATGCCGCGTGTTCTGTCACCGTTAGGGTATACCGTTACGTTACCGGGGCCGCTCACCAATGGATTTTGCAGAAATTCAAAAGTCCATACGCTTTGCGTGTTGTTGGTTGGAGATTCGAAGAACACCGGCGGCGTTACCCAATGAGCATCTGTGCGATTATCCGGGAAACCTTCCGGTATACCACCATTCGGAAACAGCCAGTGATTTTGACTGGTATAGTTTGGCCAGCTGCCTGGCGTTGACCCCGGATTTGGAAGAGCGGGAACAGGGTTATCGTTTGTCCCTATAAACCAATGGTCCCTATCTTCTGGATTCGGGAAAGGTGTTTGTGTTTGCGGTTGACCGTGCCAGTGTCCTCTTACTGTCGGATCCGGCCAACTGCCACGTACGAGTGGATTTGTAGCTACCGGCTGTGTTCCTGCCGCGTCAGTAGTCCAATGGGCCTGAATATTATTTTCAGGAA
>Ga0131853_10019363_pt1 | contig 12387 bp, 5 predicted proteins | sample TergutLab28metaG_FD_92764 | JGI IMG/M metagenome (GOLD analysis project Ga0131853, IMG submission 92764) | Labiotermes labralis P1 segment gut microbial communities from Petit-Saut dam, French Guiana - Lab288 P1 (version 2) (version 2) | ecosystem: Host-associated > Arthropoda: Insects >...
ACGCGCGTAAAAAATAAATTTAAAAACCGAAGCTCACCCCGTGACCTGTCGGGAAGGCACAAAGGGTTATTCTTTCCCTAATTTAAACCCCCCTCTAGGGGGGGGTTTGTGGCCAAACCCCCCCCCCCCCCCCGGCCGCGATACAGCCCGGAGTGACCGGCAGAGGTGGCAAGACTTTCGGACTCGGCGAGCTACTCTGAAGATAGAAAATCTTTTGCGATATACGACAGTACAAAGGTATTAATATCAGGTCAGCTAGGTCAAAAAATGTAACATAACATGAAGCATGCAATAGTACAGTTATGTTATTTTTCAAAATTGAGATCTTCGTTCTAAAACAAGTTATCGTAATTAAGAAGGTAAAGTGATCCCGTTAGAGGCCCGGTGTGGTCCAGAGGGTGGGTAGAGGTATAGCTCTACTCTTCCATGACCGCGGCACTAGAAGGGGGTGACTGGTCAGCAGCACGCCCTGGCCGCACTTTACCCCCGGGAAAGAACCGGTGACCATTTTACAGGAGGCTAGGTAGGACCCAGGGCCGGTCTGGACGGGCGGAAAATCTCGTTTCCAACTGGATTCGATCCCGGACCGTCCATCCCGTAGTCAGTCGCTATACCGACTGAGCTACCCGGCCCACAAGTTATAGTAAAAAGGTGTTTTTTTCACTAACCTTCCTGTTTCCAAGCTGATGCATGACACTGCATATCTCGCGGTAATTTACCGAAAGAAGGCCCGTAATTACTTAGGCACAAGTGAAGGCAGTGTTTTAAACGTTCATTGGTCAGATGGCTTCGGTGAATTTATCTGTCTTCATATGAATGAAGCCTTCAACACAGAGGTACGTTGATCCAGAAAAATGCTGCTTAACGAAGAGCTATTGATCGTACTGAGGCGGCGGATAGATTTTTACAGAGACCAAAAAGCGGCCGCGATCAACTATTTGGCGACCTCTGGTATACGGGGCTCTGTGGGCCCCAGGGCAGGTACGGACGGGTGCGGAAAATCTCGCCCCCTACCGGAATTCGATCCCCGGACCGTCCAGCCTGTAGCGACTTGCTGTACTGACTGAGCTATCGCGGCCCACATTCAGCTGCTGAAATATAATAATAATATTTATTAACTGCAATTGGGTTGTCACCCGGCGGCGGTGGTTATTTTACATGTATACAAAATATGAAATAAATGAAAGACAATTGAAGATCAGAAGAGGCTTGTCCGAACTATTTATTGCTTCTCAGTTATGTTCACATGCCATTTAGCCGTTCGACGTAGACTGTTTATGTACGTAACGTAGAACAATCAGTTCAAGGTCAACTTTCCGTTCCGTAATTCTCTGGCTCTCCATGTCTGTACATACTGTTGGTGCTGAAGTTTCCATTTTTTTTAGTGATCTGAATCCGCGTCGTTGACCGAGTTTCTGGATGAAACCGGGGGTGCTGATAAGTCCTTAGCCCGACCAGGAAGGAAACAAGCTCGGAAGCATGTCAGGGACGCGCGCGATTTCAACAACATGGAGACGCGAGCTGTCATCAAGTTTTTTTTTTCTGCTAGGCAAGGCGCCGAAGGAAATTCACGCCATTCTGACAGAAACATTAGCTTATTTCCTTCGTAGTCGGGGCAAGGACTTATCAGCACCCCTGTATAGTAGTCTCGAAACGTCGGGAACTGTAACTGACTGACACGGCTTTATATCCCAGAAGAATGGCAACATCAGCAACATCGCTGCGATAACCTTTATCTCGCGGTTTTAGTGCTTTGTTATTCGGATGACGCAATCAGAGAGGGTTTCTGGTGTGGAAACGTGGAGGACGGAGACCAGTTAGAAGACCTAGACATAGATGGGAGGATTCTATTGAAATCAAATTTAAAAGAGGATGGGAGGGCGTCGGCTGAAGTAATCTCAGTTAAGGCCACGTGGCGGGCTGTTGTGAAATCCGGGAGTGGAGCTAAAGGTACCGCAGAACGGCGGGGAATTTGCCGACTGGCCGAGGAACTGATTGCTTGACAAGGAGCAACCTGCCTCGTGGAGTCACACAGTCATTCGGTTGGTTGGTCGGTTAGTTAGGTAGTTTGTTAACGGTGATTGAAATTTACACGTTTGGATGAGTGGCTACTGTGTGTGTGTGTGTGTGTGTGCTGGCAGTTTACACGTCACATGAGAATAGACAGACAGATAGACACCGCATGCAGCAGATCGGCACCCACTGAACAAATTTTCGTAAAGTCTGATATTTGAGTGTTTTTTTGAAAGTCTGTCCAGGACATTCAAGTTTCATTAAAATCTGACAAGAATAACCGGTACTTTACATGGAGACCAAGGAACATTCATGACCATGTCTCGCTGAATTCATAGAATGAGAGATTTTTCAGACAAAAATTTTAAATGAAATCAAAACGGATTTTCATGAAATTTGATATTTGAGTATTTTTCGAAAATATTTTGGGAAAATTTAAGTTTAATTAAAATCTGACAAGAATAACTGGTACTTTACATGGAGACCGGTTTACATTTATGGTATCTCTTCCAGTAATTCTTAGAATGAGAGATGTTTTAGTCGAGAGTTGTAGAGAAAATTAAAAAAAAAAACACGCATTTTATGTACAGTAGCGTGTTGTTTATGAGATAATGTGGAAAAATGTGGTCGAGCCGGACAGGTCACAGTTGACAATATAATATGGCGCATGCGCTTTGCGTGCTGGATACCTAAGGCTACAGACACATGCTCAGAATATGTAATACTTAATCGCTTTTCCATGGCAACAATAGCTACGCGAACGCGCCTTATTTTTACGTTATAGGTACGTAGCCTGTCTTGTTGATGTTTGTGCATGGGAGTGTTTTGATGTTTCCTCGAAATAATCGTTGCACGTTTTGAATGTTCACAAAATCTGTGGTGTTTGAAATATTACCGTTTGTATCGGCCGTAACTGTCGTCTTAACTTAATACGTGTATTGAAGGAAGTGCGAGGAGTTTGGTCGGTTTTGAAGGGGCTGAAGGAGAGGTCAGATGAATTACCCGCCGACCTTGTAGTTTTAGCTGCATTCAGGCGCGGGGTCTGGGTCGATAGATGTACTGCAGTGTAGTGTTAGTTGCCGCTACCGACTGAGCAAACGGTACCATGTCTCATAGCCATATGCAGCGTCCCTCTTTATCGACAGACTTTTCGCAGTATGGAGTTAACTTGGCGTGAAACGGCGTAAGGCAGAGTTGTTGTAGTCATGGCTACATGACTGTAGGGCAGGGTCTCTTTAGTACGGATGGCTACCCAGAATTTTTCGTTCTGCGGGTAGGGGGGGGGGGCGCTGACTCCCCCCTGGGGGCTGACCCCCCCCCCCCCGGGCTTTAAATAATTTTTTTGTTTTTAAAATTTCTATTTTTTTAAAAGATTTATTGCACAGACAGTATATACAGTGTGTATAAGGATAAATTACAAAATTGTTCCTGTAACCAATTCAAATAAATATTGACACTGAATAATATGTATATAAGTATAGGTGCAAATAATTACGGTGAAAAATTACGAACAAATAAAAAGAAACACATTGTGACTTCCGGTAAGCTAATTACAGCAGTATATGCGTCGTACGTTTATGATTAACTTATGCCATAAAATCATAAGCGTAACACAACACAGTTGGCAAGTGCATTTTTATACACACAACTCTAACTGCAGGTCCCACGACTGACCTGATATAAATCACAAGGTATATCTTCGTTGTTTATTTAACTTCATCTAACACATCCGAAGTTGTTTGTGCTTTCCCTTTCAAAATTCCAATGTCATCAGCCGATTTCAGTGGCTAACCTTGGCCGGAGGGTGAAACACATAAGACGCCTGGTCTTATCGTGCCTACAAAATTTGTGTTTTTTTAAATTTCGAGGATGGGGGGATGGCGGGTTGTCGGGTTGCAGACCTCAGCCCCCCTTGGGTGCTCCCAGCTTTAGCAACGGCAGCATCAAACCGGCTGTCTTAAAGTATCTCCTTACGGTAGCGTAACGGCATAGGATAAGTTGTATTAGTGTTCGTGGGCATGAATCATCATAAGATGTGGTTTTGGTAGTTAGCATTGGAAAAGACACCATAAGCATGGCGTATAGTGCACTGAGTTGTTGTGTAGCATAGGGCAGGGTTGCGGTAGGTAGTGTAAAGGCAAAGCAGTTCCGTTACAGGCCTGGAGTGGTCCATGGGATTCCACGATGTTAAAGTTCCCAGATTTCGTGGCTTGTCAGCCTTACGCACCGGCCGCCTTAACCCCCAGGAAATACTCCTGGTACTCGTTTCTGTTAGAGGCTGAATTGACCCCAGGGCCATAATGCGATCGGAAGAGATTTTATGTCAATCAAAAATTCTAATGACACCAGCTGGGATCGAACCAGCGATCTTCCGATTTGTAGCACAGCACCTTAACCACTGTGCTACCGCGGTCCCCGGTAGGTAATATACAGTACCATACTACACCATAATATGTGTTTCTAATGTGGAGTGATTGTATCGGCCGATAAGGCAGGGTTTCTCCAGTGTCGAATAATTGTAGCATAAGATACGCAACTGTCAGCATGTAACACCACGAGACAAGATTGCAGTACAGTATCAGGTGGCGATATTTTGAGTCTTCACAGTGGTGCTGCTAAAGATTCGAGTAACTAAGTTGATCACATTTGGTCATTGGCTCACCCAAGGGAGACGGGGCTTGGCTGCCATGCCGCAGCCCCCCCCCCCCCAAAGGGCGAAATTTAAGCAACACAATTTTGTAGACCCGAGATGTCATAGGGTTTACGTGATTCACGCTTCAGCCTACATGAGCCACCGAAATCCGCTGAGGATCGGTACGTTGGAGTACTGACTAACACAATGGACACTGCGAATATGTGGATTGTTTGTTTCTCTTTCAGTTGTAATTTTCGCTGCAAACTAAACAGATGTCGGTTTGGAGACTTTGGCGTGATTTTCATAACGTACTTCTTAATATATGTATATATATATATATATATATATGTTTATTTATTTATTTATATGGGCCAGGTAGCTCAGTCAGTATAGCGACTGACAGCGGGCTGGACGGTCCGGGATCGAATCCCGGCGGGGACGAGATTTTCTGCACCTGCCCAGACCGGCCCTGGGGCCCACCCAGCCTCCTATAAAATGGGTACCGGGTCTTTCTCGGAGGTAAAGTGCGGCCAGGCCGTGCTGCTGACCACTCACCCCTTCCAGTGCCGCGGTCATGGAACAGTAGAGCTATACCTCTACCCACCCTCTGGGCCACACCGGGCCTGTAACGGGATCACTTTACCTTTATATATATATATACATACATTGTCTCAGGGTGCCCCCCGCCTCCCGCCCTCCGCCCCCCGCCCCCTTCCCCAGCAAAAATTTTAGCTGTGGCTACGCATTTCGTTATTGTCTAAGAATACTGTAACAGCATTTCAGTTTAGCGTAAACAAAGTTCTGTGTAAATCTTATTGTTGCACCGTGCATTTTTGTAGAATCACTTCTGTTATCAACCAACAACTGCACTTACATAACTTTCACACAAAACACTTTAAAAACACTTAAAATCACTCCGACATGTTTCGATCTTGTCAGATCATCGTCAGGGAGCTTTGTTGTTTCTTGCTAAAGTTATATTACAATACTAAAATGATCTGAGAAGATCGAAACATGTCGGCGTGATTGTAAGTGTTTTTAAAGTGTTTTATGTGAAAGTTATGTAAGTGCAGTTGTTGGTTGATAAGAAACGTTCTGTGTGCTCACCGATTGTTTTCTTACCAAACGTACAGTCGTGGTCTTTTTAAGATGAGATTGTCTGTGAAGCGATTTAAAACATTAGCCCAGAAACGACAGTTTGTTAAAAGGAAAGACTCCGGAGATGAAATTTGTATAATATCAGTTGTTTTCTGGAAGTTAACTACGAAAAAGTGAAATCGAGACACTTCCCACAGTTAATTGCGTGAGAGAGTGACGTAGTTTAGTCACACACGCACATTTCTCGGAACTTACTGTTTCCCTGTTTCCGGCAGAAGAGCAATTCCCTCGCCTTAGCTGGGTAGTGCAATGGGCATATTTTTAATCCGATATAAATTTTGCACTTCTTTAAGATATCAGTATCGGAGTTTGAATTGTTGTCTTTTTACCAGCAAATGGTTACCGAAATTTCTGTCATCCCGAAGAAGACAGAGGCAGTAGCCTAATCCGTAAGACAAAATTACTCACTCCATGGAGCAGAGCCCTTCTTGAGAAGCTTACAGACTCTCAGCCGGTCAATAAATTCCCCACATTTTATGGAACCCGAAGGTTGATTACCACATTCACGAGCGCCCTCCACTTGTCCATATCCAGAGCAAGATCGATCCAAATCCCACTTCATGAATGTCCATTTTAATATTATCCCATCTACGCCTATATTTCCGGGTGCCACCGAAACCTCGTATGCACCTCTCCTGTTTTTCCTGCGCGCCACATGCCCAGTCCATTTCATTCTTCGTTATTTGATGACCCGAATAATCATTGATGAGGAATACTTACATACTTACTCCATGGTGCAGAGTCCTTCTTGAGAAGCTAACCGGTTTGTAGCTGGTCAAGAAATTCCCCGCATTTCACGGAACCCGAAGGTTCATTACCGCACTCACAAGCGTCCGCCACCTGTCTTTATCCTGGGCCATACCCACATCCCAACTCCTTCAGATCCATCCTAATATTATCCACCCATCTACGCCTAGGTCTCCCCAGTGGTTTGATGAGGAATACAGATCATAAAATTCATATGACAACAGTGTCACAACCCAGCAGGTCACAGTCTGAAGTCTCACCACCATGACAACCCCAAATCTCATCAAGGTCACAGGTGTAAGTAGATGACCTCGAAAATCTGTGCTGTATGTTTCCGTTGGTTAGTGCATTCCCTTATGGGGTTTGACGTTTTAATGGCCATGTCTTCTGGCATGTGATGCTGTGTCGTTTTGTGGACGTTAGTGTCACATGCCTAAGCTTCGGCTGATTATGCTTCACACTAGAGGTTAGTGTCACATACTTAACCTTCAGTTTATTATGCTTCACACTAGAGGTTAGTGTCACAAACCTAACCTTCAGTTTATTATGCTTGACACTAGAGGTTAGTGTCACAAACCTAACCTTCAGTTTATTATGCTTCACACTAGAGGTTAGTGTCACAAACCTAACCTCTCACAATCTCAAGTGAGAGCTGTTTGCACTGGTGGCATGGTCGAGGATTCCATTCTCCTGGGATATGACGCTGTCTCACAGATATTCAGTTTCGAACGTTTTTGAAAGAACGTGGTGCCTTCATCGTCAAGGTTCTAGAATTTGGGACTTTTTTTTTTCTTTCGAATGCGCTACTTTCGTTCGAAACATCCGACGCTAGAGGGGTGTCGTTTCTGAATGAATGGGCTAGTAACAACAAATCAGGAAGCGTACCGACGAGATTCCGTTCTCGGCTCCGCGCACCCGTCGTTCACTTAGAATCAGACGGGGTTCTGAAAAGTTCTAAATTCTTAGTTCTTTAACCTGCCTCGTTCACCAGTCAGTCATCGTTCACTAACCTGCCTCGTTCGCCAGTCAGTCATCGTTCACTAACCTGCCTCGTTCACCAGTCAGTCATCTTTCACTAACCTGCCTTGTTCGCCGCTGTGTATTCCCCCCTCCTACCCCCCTCCCCCGTCTTTTCTTTCCCCACGGATCCCACGTATGTCACGTTCATCAGTGTCCAGTTAACACATTGTCGTCCAGATACACTGTTCTCATTACTTAACAGCTCGATTAACAGTTTACAGCCCTAGCGGGCAGTGAGCGTATTAGTTCCGGATAAGTATTCCACTTCATTCAGTTTTATGTACGTTATTTACAGCACATTCCGAATACCTGCCACTGCACACGTGATGCTCTCCGTGGTTACAGGAACCTATATTAATAGTTTACTTACGTGTTTGCTGGAAACGGCCAGAAAACAAAACTAGAACAGTCGTTCAGGGTTTTTACGGCGGGTGCTGTTCAGTTGGTGTTCGTCTTTTCAGGTTTTTACCCATTGCAGTGTCTGTGGTTTGTTGCATCGCAACGACGGGACAAACGAAGTATATCGTGCGGTGTCAAAATGTAGAAGACTGCAGTCATCAGAAGAAATCATATCAGTTTCGTTGTAACGTACAAAATAAGTGGCGTTACATCTTTCCTCTCCGTGTCGCTGTTCATCGCCCCTGTGTGTTCCTGCAGTGTACATTGACATGACAGCATAAATTCTCGTCACGATTTGAAATGACGTAATCTGTTGCTAATTATGTGGACAACTGGGCCTAGCATGTAGTTAAACAGTGGTTGTACGAAGTGAACGAATGTAGAACGGGTAGTTAAATGAACGGATCACCAAAAGTGACCAGTAATAAGTGAATTAGATCCTTTATTGGGAATTAAGTGATGGAGAATCGTTTTTCGGAAGAACGGAATGTTCAGGCTGGAATGAGTCCAAGCCTGCATGGAACCAAAATTATGGTTAGTGTGCAGACCCTGGCTGGGCAGCTTCTTTCCCTCCCCTCTTCCCCCCTCCCCTCACCCAATTTTATAGAGTCGTCTGTCTGCAGTTTGTGAACTCACATCACCTAGTTTCACGGATATGTGAGTTGGTCGGGATTTGACACATTAATAGCTCATGAGTCAATGTACACCATTTATTTACCAACTAAGTATGCATTCTTAAAATGGTACAAACATTAAATATGCATCTCCAGCATGTTATGGTACATGTGCACCATCTTTAGGGAAAACATGATACCAGTCCTTGAAAACCAAATGCCGATTTTTAAAAACCAAAATTCTAATTAGCATTTGGTTTTTAAGTAACTCATGAGTCAGTCTATTTGCATAATATTTAATGACACCATATTGAAGTTTCGGGTTCCGAATATACGGGGAATTTCTTGACTAGCTGAGAAGTGGTTAGCTTCTTGAAAAGGACTCTGTTGCATGGAGTGAGTATTATCTACACTGTATAGTGTGGGTGATGAGACAGATATAAACCTTAGGAAGCTACAGCCAAGATTTTATATTACTTAACATGTTCCTTGCAGTAAACTGCTTCACAATATCTATTTCAACAGCTGCACAGTAATAACAGATAAAAAGGTAAAGTGATCCCGTTACAGGCCCGGTGTGGCCCAGAGGGTGGGTAGAGGTACAGCTCTACTGTTCCATGACTGCGGCAGTAGAAGGGGGTGAGTGGTCGGCAGCACGCTCCGGCCGCACTTTATCCCCAGGAAAGACCCGGTACCCATTTTACAGGAGGCTGGGTGGGCCCCAGGGCCGGTATGGATGGGCGGAAAATCTCGTCCCCACCTTGATTATATCCCGGACTGCCCCGCCCGTAGCTCAGTCGCTATACCGACTGAGCTACCGGGCCCACACACTAATAATAGATTGTAGTTTTTAAGTAAAGAACAAGATGGATACTTTTGACATTAGATATTTGTTTGCATTGGAAAAACAAAAAGTATCATGCTACATCTGTAATATAATTGGTCTTAACTACTCTTTTATTTGTGTGGGCCGGGTTGCTCAGTCGGTATTGCGACTGACTACGGGCTGGACGGTCCGGGATTGAATCCCGGTGGGGACGAGATTTTCCGCCCGTCCAGACCGGCCCTGGGGCCCACCCATGCTCTTGTACAATGGGTACCGGGTCTTTCCCGGGGGTAAAGTGTGGCCAGGGCGTGCTGCTGACCACTCACCCCCTTCTAGTGCTGCGGTCATGGAAGAGTAGAGCTATACCTCTACCCACCCTCTGGGCCACACCGGGCCTGTAACAGGATCACTTTACCTTTACCTTTTACTCTTTTCTTTATTAACCACCTCCCTGAAGATAGCCATTGTAGGCCATAACATGTAGGAGTAGTGTCTTATATTGAAAAATAGTTATATTTTATTATAGTGAAGTTGTTGGAATAAATACTGTGAATTTTGTAGTGTGTTTTGACCGTGTATTTCCTTAACTATGTATTACAGTAAATCCAACATAATACGCAATAGTGGGTACTGTTTCAGGTTTATTGTAATGTGTAACCAAGATAATAACATGTTACTACCAAAATTAGATGGCTAACGTGTAACAGCTGTAACTGATGCAAACAAGAGATGGTTGGGACGCTCTACATTTTTCTTTGATCCACAAAAGTTTAAGACGGACCCTTTTGATGTGGATGGTGTATTGGTTACATGTCAGTGATACCAATAAATGTAGCAACAAAAGTAGTAACAAAAAATGATAATTTTGGGGTTTTCTAGTATTGCACGGTGAAGCATCTGGATGTGCTTCAGATAAAACAGAGCTATGTGTGTAACCACTGCAGTCAAGATTAAGGGTTGGTGTCCAGCTGTGTGATCCTCTGGGGTTAGACGAAGGCAGATGGGTGACTGAGACATGGGCAGCCATCTTATACATATGCTTGCAGAAATGTTCTTTACTGCCACGTTTTACTGGGCTTACATATAGCTCTACTGACTGTAATTTGTGCTCAGTGTTATTGCAAGGCAGAATGGATGGCTTGCATTGTACAGGATTACCTGTATTTTTATGTTATGGGAACCACCTTGTAGAAAATTAGCATAGAATATAAAGGATATAACCCAGATTTTTCTGTAAGTGAATTTTTAAACATTTTATGTACCTGTTTGTTTTTGTAACACCATATGCCCTGTGCTTTGTGATCTTGCTGTTTCTGTGTGTCCAGATTCTTGTGTTGTAGCTTTCAGCTTCAGAATCCCATTACAGATTCTAAAGTTATCTTGTGAAAAAGAGATGTTTATCTGATTGAATATGTGTCAAACCAGAAATTGTGGTTTGGATTTTGCACATGGCTTGTAGTAATGTAAATTATTCATCTTCTCCATATGAACCCAAATTTGCAAATTGAACATTGTTGCAAATTTTAGAGTGAATTTACCAAGCAGCTGGATTACAAGTTAGTCTTGAAGATAATAAAATACTTATTGTAATCATTCTGTAAAGGTTTATTGAATCAGAATTATGTTAGACATTGTCAGATGTATTTGCTTGCTGTTATTTGGTGCAGAATCCTTTGTCTTCTGGTTTGCTATCCAAAGATATAAAGATCAAGATATACTGATCTGTAATTTTTTTTTTTTTTTGGGTGTGAAACTTGGTCTCTCATATTGAGGGAGGAGCATAAGCTGACAATGTTCAAGAACAGAGTGCTGAGGAAGATATTTGGGTATAAGACAGATGAGGTGACAGGAGAGTGGGAAAGACTACATAATGAGGAGCTTTTTGAACTGCACTCCTCACCAGATACATTTCAGGTGATCAAATCAAGGAGAATGAGATGGGCAGGCCATGTGGCATGTATAGGGGACTGAAGAAGTGCATAAAGGGTTTTGATGGAGGTCTCTTGGAAGACCTAAACATAGATGGGAGGGTGATATTAAGATAGATCTTCAAGTAGTGGGGTGGGGAGCCATGGACTGGATTGCTATGGCTCAGAATAGGGACAGGCAGCTGACAGCTGTGAATGTGGTAATGAACCTTTGGGTTTCATAAAATGTGGAGGGGTTTCGCGAATACCTGGGGAACTGTTAGCTTCTAAGGAAGGACTCCGCTTCATGGAGTTCAGTTATTGTCAGATGAATTTGGTAGTGATATGTGAGGCTTTTGGTAGTTCGCTGTACTGTCAGATGAATTTGGTAGTGATATGTGAGACTTTTGGTAGTTTGCTGTACTGTCAGATGAATTTGGTAGTGATATGTGAGACTTTTGGTAGTTCACTGTACTGTCAGATGAATTTGGTAGTGATATGTGAGACTTTTGGTAGTTCGGTGTACTGTCAGATGAATTTGGTAGTGATATATGAGACTTTTGATAGTTCGCTGTACTGTCAGATGAATTTGGTAGTGATATATGAGACTTTTGATAGTTCGCTGTACTGTCAGATGAATTTGGTAGTGATATGTGAGACTTTTGGTAGTTCGCTGTACTGTCAGATGAATTTGGTAGTGATATGTGAGACTTTTGGTAGTTCGCTGTACTGTCAGATGAATTTGGTAGTGATATATGAGACTTTTGATAGTTCACTGTACTGTCAGATGAATTTGGTAGTGATATGTGAGACTTTTGGTAGTTCACTGTACTGTCAGATGAATTTGGTAGTGATATGTGAGACTTTTGGTAGTTTGCTGTACTGTCAGATGAATTTGGTAGTGATATATGAGACTTTTGATAGTTCGCTGTACTGTCAGATGAATTTGGTAGTGTTATGTGAGACTTTTGGTAGTTCGCTGTACTGTCAGATGAATTTGGTAGTGATATATGAGACTTTTGATAGTTCGCTGTACTGTCAGATGAATTTGGTAGTGTTATGTGAGAC
>Ga0131853_10019365_pt1 | contig 12386 bp, 6 predicted proteins | sample TergutLab28metaG_FD_92764 | JGI IMG/M metagenome (GOLD analysis project Ga0131853, IMG submission 92764) | Labiotermes labralis P1 segment gut microbial communities from Petit-Saut dam, French Guiana - Lab288 P1 (version 2) (version 2) | ecosystem: Host-associated > Arthropoda: Insects >...
GAGGAAATTATGAAAAAAAAAAAAAGGGGAAAAAAATTTTAGGGTTAGGGTAAAATTTTTTTTTCCCCCCCCCCCCCCCCCCCCCCCCAAGTAAATGACTAGAGTACCTGACATTAGGTGACCAGATATATTTCACATACATTCTTCAATACATATTTTTCGCCGTCAAGTGAAGTGTACCTGATACAGCGAGGGGTTCGAGATCCCCCCACTGTATTTGAAGAACCTGTCCCTTTGCGACGGTTTGCATCCCCTATAAAACAACCAAATTGAACAAAGGGTCTCATTACTAAGAGGCTTATTTATGGCACAGCTGAAACTTACACCCTTATCATGGCCAATGCAATGGATATATTTTCGTTTGCTTAAATTACAACACAGTGCACTGACGAAACCGATAGCTAGTCAGTATGGAGTACGAAGCTGCTTTAATCGTGTTTACCACTTTACGTATATGAACAGTTTTGCGTTACGAAAACAACCCCCGTTAATGCTGATAACACAACGTAAAACTCAACATTATCCCTGTTCGGCCATATTGTATTTCCGTGTTACGATAGCGACTTTTTGATGCGTGTTCCAAAGATATAGAACCACGGATTATAGATCGAAAAGGCGGTGATTCGGAGAATAGGATAGAAACTCTCGCGTGACACCAACACGAAGAAAGGAATTCATTCTGTTGTGTATTTTACGTGAGGTCCAAAGTCATAGCCATAGGGACTAGGGACGGTATCTGCATTTTGCAGTGAAGCCTTTATTACTGGGGTCTCTTAATACATCGTTCAGTAAACAGCCCCATAGCCTAATCATTATACCGACTACCCTGTCTTACTTCAGCAGTTAAAAATTAGTAATATCAGTATTGCTAGCCTACTCCGATTCACTTTTTCAAGCTCATTCGCAGCGGCATAATTTCCAAATCTCATGTAATGCGTGTTTTGAGGCATTCCGATGCGGTAGTGGTAGTAGTAGCCACGTGCTCACGCAAGTGTCGTGTGTGCTTGAAGTATTGCGTTCGGAAGGACAAAAGCTGCAGCTTAAGTCACAGTTTTAATGGGCGAAGGAGCATGGACTTCAGAGATAATGTCTACTGTGATGTAAAACGGAATATGGAACATATCAAATATAAAACATTGTTCATTTTTAACATGATGTCCAAACGTTCATCTGATTTTGAATCGGGAGGATGAAGATAACAAAGAATCGATTCACCGTTGAATTTCAGCAGGTTTTTCTACACGTAGTGTATTGTTGTTTTCAGTATTACATTAAAGAAAACCCGAGGAAGCTGGCTTAAACTGGTACGTTTCAGACTTGTATTTGGGAGATGGCCCTTTCGAATGTCAAACAGGACCTAGAGTATACAGACGGGAGATTTCGTGGTTTCATTTTTTATTCCTGTCAGGAAATTTTCATGCGGTACCTGAATTAGTCCAGAACGTTACCATCCAGCTCAGCTTCTAAAATTCGACTGTAGCATCATGGGTTCGAAAATGAACAAAGATATGGCAAGTTAAAATGTTGCTGAATGTAGCCTGATGCCTCCGTAGCTTAACGCGCATAGTAGAACGTGAAGTGAAAGTAAAATGAAATAAATATAAATTTTTTTAAGTTGCGATGAAAGTGGAACTAGGATACTGAGAGGTCTGTATGGTTGAAAAACGAATTTAGAAGAAAAAATCACCAGTACGTGAAGGATCGTGCAAACGGACGGGTGTACCGCTACGTTGAACTTGTATGCTTGGCAGTTACATGCTATGGGCTACTGATATTACTGTCACGTTCTGTGTGGTACTTTATATGATTTTCTACTCCCCCACCACCCTCATCCAAGGACTTAAATGTGGGTTAGTGCCCTAGATTTTCAGTTTGTGTGCAGTTTTTACTTGCAAGCCTTTTTGATTGTTGAAGTGCGTTGGACTCGGTTCAGTCCTGAGATTTCAGTCACTTCGAATTGACCATCCACATCAGTAGTGAACTGTGACATCCAGTTACGATTTTTCTGATACGGAAGTGTGAACGTTTGGTCTAAATATGACACGTGTTTTGGACGGTTATCCCACGTGTTTCGCGGATGTCTAGTGGGGGTGATTTATTTTGTAGTGTGTGTGTGTGTTTAATCGGCCTGCTTGTGTCGAAATGGTGGTGAATAAATGCGGCTGTACAATAAGTTGTGCCGACTTACGCTGATCGGCCGGGAGTGATGACTGTGGTCATGTGTGACGCCGAGATTGCTAACTGGAATCATTATGTAGCATGTTTACTGCTGGCCTTTTTATTCTTGCCCTTGGCATGTTCACGGAGCAGTTCAGGTAATGTCCACATTCAGTATGTCTGTTGTTTGAGACAGGAAATTTTTGTGGTGGGTGACGTCACGGTCAGTCAGATCAAACCGATAGAGATGCACTCAACATCACTGAGGTAATTAAATGTTTGACAGTCGGTAATCCTACAGGCATTGCGGGAGGGAGCTGTCCGCTTCCAATTTTGGCCGGGACACCGATTGTCCCGACTAAGATGCCCCTCCACCGTTTGTTCTCCAGACAAACGTTGGCTTTCCGCATACTGCCAGCAATTTGTGGCAAACCTTTCGACGCCTTATGGTCTTGAGTTCACACTGTTGGTGCAGCAAGTATACGCAGACTGGCACAAAATTAATCTGAGTGTAGGAATTCTGAACATGAGACAGCAAGTGATACCGAAAGTATGGGGTTTTCGAATCACGCACTGACGAAAGTTTATTTCCCCATCTGATTCATCGTCACTTCACTAGACGGTGTATAGCACGCGCTATCTGAAAATAAATGTTATAGTCCACCGGAAAACCAAGTAAAAGCTAAATCCACGTTGCGGAATCGTGCTTGCAAACTAATAGTCGCTTAGCTAGCCAAGACATTGCCCGCTTCTTATTATTAACATTTTCACAAGAGTCCGGTTGACGTAAAAGTTGCATGTCAGATACTTATGGGCATTGGAGTGCCTAGGCTGAGGTTCGATTCCTGGGGAGGTTAGACGATTCGGCCTTTCGCCTGCGCTTCCAGACCTGTTGTGGGTCCATCCCACAACAGCCTTCTGCCCAATGCATACTAAGGGCTTTTCCTTAAGGGACAAAGCGGCCGGGGGATTAAGCAAACACCTTAATAACATTTTAACTTAGTAACAAATCTAGACGTGCAGTGTGCACTTATTAACGTGGAAGGAAGTCCTTGTACAAATTCATACCATGTATTGTATTTCTTTGGATAGTCATGGATTCGTGTGAAACCACCAGATGATGGATACTGGGTCCAAACGTGTAGTGCAGCTGCAGAAGTAAGCATGTACATATACACAAACCTGTTACCGTAGGATTCGTCTATTGAAGTTCGCTAGAGCAATAGTTTAAACTGGGCCAGCAGTCGCTTTGTTGTACGTCTGGCTCCACCGTTAACAGTATTCCTCCCACTGAATGCCATAAGAAGTATGCATTCTACATTTGACCCTTACACCAAAGGGTTCTCCCCGTCCCATGTTGTCAGCATGACACGCTCCGTCTGTCTGCCGTCTGCTACGCCAACTGCGAGATCGAAGTATCCCTACCAGTTGTTACGTGTGCACTGTTCATTTGTAGTAGACTGCTTGAGATACCAGTAGTCGCTCAACTGGTCCAGAAATTCGGCGCCTTTTATGTGGTGCGAATCTTTTCCATAACCGTAAGAATCCGTGACTGTCCCTAATCCTGAGTCAGCTGAATCAGGCCATGTCTCCATCCTCTCTGTTGAGATCCACGTAGCTTTAAGGTCATCTGAGTGGTCAGTTTCTTTCGGCCTTGACTGCATTACTGTACGCATTGAGGTCGAATAGCATTCATATCCGTTCATGGTGGAGTTATGTTCCATCATTTGTAGTCTTAAAGCGTTTATATTTCAGCAGTTGTGGCATGGGCCGGCCGGACCTGTCGCCGGTTCTCCACTTTCACAGATGCGACCCAGTCGGCTCTGTCTGTGACAGTGACAGCTTGTAACTTGATAACGTGTGGGTCGTGCCTGCCCATTTGCAGTTCTTTTCCTTCGTCGCTTATCCCTCGTTTCAATTGTGCGGTTAGTGCAATCGTGCTTTGCCGTAGAAACTGAAGTATTGAGCATACTTTCGCTTTTGCGTGTTTCTTTCTGGAGCACGTTACGCCCTGAATGTATACTCGAAGATGCCGATTGGAATGCGAGAATTTTGTACCAACTGCTTTATCGCGTTTCGTTATTTTACCCTGTACGTTACTTAGTGTGTGCGGTGTGTATAATTCCCAGTGTTTCTGGTGGCCGTGTGTAATTTGAACACAGTTGTTCCTTTCTCCGACAGAGCAGTTTTCAGCTTCCGTGGGTTTTCACTCTGCAGCACGACTTTCAAAGTGAAGGTTTTCTAGAGCATGATCAGCAAGTTTTGCCTGCAGTAGGCCGACAGTTTGACGTCAGGCATCCCGTTGTGTAATCTAAATTGCATTTTTCAGGCCCCTAGTGTCTTATCACCAGTGAAGTGGTGTTTTATATATTTTAGAGTTGAAAATCTGACACTGTTGGTGGTTAATTTCACTTCTGTGTTAACTTAAGAGAAATGTTCAAAAGTTTGCCAATAATCTAGGACCCATCTCAAATTTTAGTCACATAAAGGGTGACATTAAGCAAGGTCCACAAAGAGGAATAACAACTATTACATTTAATCGCCCAAGCTGCCTAGTGTCCAGGGTTTGTACACCCCTGAGCTAAGCTTATTCCATTTTGAGACTACCATACCTGCTGCAGTGCGTGTGGAAATCCGCCAGATGGGCATGTGATTTTGTATATTTACTGAGAACGGCTTGAGTAAATGCATATTAAACTCCCATAACAGGAAGAGTATTGGCATCGGTGTATGTGTGGTGTTGGGAGATGTGAATTCGAAAAACTTGTAATGTAAACTGATATGGTGGCTGCAAATGAATGTTTGATGCATCTCTGTTTGTTACAGAAACATTGACTACCATGAACTGCACAAAACGGTTAGATTGTTGCACGTAAATTTATTTGTGGATTACTGTGTGCTGTTTCAGTATGTGCAAAGAATGTACATTTGTTAAGAGAGTGTGACTTAGTAATGAACTTGGTCAGGTGATAATGGTGTATGGGAATAAACGTGTGACTGTGCATGTAAGTTGGCTTAATGTAACAACACAGTTCATTTCTGAAAATAGCATTGGTATCACAAGCAGCCTTCTGTTGGACAGGTTTATATGTGCAGAAGTAAATTATGCCAGTTCGACATGTAGTGTTTTGTGTTTTCTTTATGGTGTATGTATTGTTCTGTTTTGAACACCATGATGACTACTGAAATGTTTTGCTTGTGAACAACATACATACGTTTGTTGCGGGTGAAGCACTAGAGGTATACACCTAATGTAACCTCAAAATTCAAATTGAATTTGAAACTGTGGATCCTATAAGCAGACACCACCAAAGATGCATGAGCTTATTGAAGCATATTTAGGTTGTAGGGACACATGCTAGTTGTTTTAAAGGCTTGGTGTACTGTGATGGTAGTGCTGTGGGTAACTGATACAGTAGACTGATATGGAGTTAAATGTTAAAAGGTCTGTTCCAATTCATCTTTCTTACATCATCATACCATGAACATTATGTAGCCCTGACATACTGACAGCATGTGAAGTGAAATAAATGAAAGACAGAAAGGAAGGAAGTTAATCCATATCATTGTGTTGTTTCCATCAGCCCAGATTGCGCACTGAACAGCTGTGTTTGAGTTTTGTAACACACAAGGCACCAGCGAATAGAGAGCACTTGTCACAACTTATGAATTTATATAAACTTATATGATAAAATTTGCTGATTTTACATTTGAATTTGAGGCCATTTGTGAGCCTTTGGACAGTTTATGATGGAACCCAATACATGGCATTTCTGTCATATGGGATAATTATTTTAACTGAAAATATTTTTGTCACTTCCTGTCGGCTCGCTCATCAGTGTACCTCCCTCAGCCATCTTCCCACATGGACAGTGGAGTAGTGGTGGGAAGTGACAAACAATATTTTTCAGTAATGTCATGTGTCATGACAGCAGACCAACATGCATAGTTTCCGGGTGCATTTGCCTGTTGTTCTTGTCAGTACAAAAAAAAATTAATAATTTATTTATTGATGTATGGAATACCATTTTAAATGCTATATAATTGTTACAAATTTCCATTTTCCAGAATGTGGTGTGAGTGGTGCTTTTAATCGTAGACAGCCTCGTAATTTATCGTCATTTGAGCATGGTCGCATCATTAATGGCAAGGAGAGCCCTAAAGGGGCATGGCCTTGGCAAGTGAGTGTGTTGTGTGTTGGTACAGTTGTATGTGTTATTGCTTAACAGAGGGCATGAATATTAACATAATAAACTGAAGTCTGTGATGTGATAAATAGTGATGGAGTATGAGGTTCTGTAAAATGTAGGGAAGTTTTTGACCAAGTGAGTGACTGTCAGCTTGTCAAGATGGACACAACTCAGTGGAGTGTGATAGCAATAGTGGTCACTGTCACTGGTATTGACACTGTAAGTGAAGTAATGTCAATGCACTGTTCTCACTTCTGTATTCAGTTCCATGTTGTTTTGAAATTACCCTTTGTACACGTGTTAGTATGTTTCGAACTTCTTTGTGAGTGTGTAGTGCTCGTGGATAATGTATAATACCTGAACTTGTTGCACAGGTGTCACTGCAGTTGCTTCATCCTAAGTTTGGTTTCATTGGTCACTGGTGTGGTGGTGTTCTGATACATCCACAGTGGATCCTTACAGCAGCGCACTGCATTCACAAGTAAGTGACATTCATATGGAGCCCTAGCATTTTCTTACCCTGCAGTGCAGACATTGATCATGAATTTTGAGGTGTTCTTCTTGGATATATAGTAGCACAGAGGGGTGCTTACCCAGTGATGCAGTGTCATATCGCAGGAGAACAGATTTCGCAGGTCACAGATGGTCTGCAACATTTCTGTCAGTGGTACAGTAGCCCTTTTAGTGTATGGGCCACTTGGTCAGCCAGTTAAGAGTTATTCAGTTAAAAAGGTGTAAATTTTACTGTTTGTAAGTAACTTTTGATGTGATTAAATGACTGGTAGCAAGTACTTGAAACCATTCATATCTGAGAGGGCTCTGGATTGATCAGTACACTAGACTTCCTGAATGTGGCACCTGATGGTTCAGCACTTGAATAGTCCCAAGACTGGAAGTTCCACTCACTGTAACTTCCGATACACCTGCTGATTCTGAGACTTTATCTTGCATCATCTGATCTTTATTGAGACCATTGAGCTGTTATAATTGCTTCAGAAGATCCAAAGATGAGTAAACAGGACACTGCTGACAGGAGGGAACATGTAACATGTAATGGTCCTTCAGAAACTTGAAATAATTGAGAGGCTTGAAAATGGTAAAAGCTGAACAGAGGTTGTGGCTTCAGACACCTCTGTATCCTCAGCTGTTTGTAAAAAAAAGAAACAGAAGGACCAATTTTGATCTTTTATGACATCAAGTGACAGTGAGAAGGACCTTTCCAAGCAACAGACATTGAAGGAGCCTAAATTAGTGCAATTGGCCAAGGTGTTAATGTAAGTGGTTTACAGCAATACATTCCAAAGTAAAACCTGTGATTGGTCTCGGGGTAATTCAGAAAACTAAGTCTTTTTGGGATGAAATGAAAATAGCTGACAAGTGCGCATTCTCTGAGGGCAGTAACAGAAATTTGTGTGTAAGAACTTGGGTCAGTACAGACACTGTTCGATAATCAGGTCCTGTGAGTGCTGCAGTGTCACTGTCAGTGTGGTTGGATGAGCAAAAGCATTAGGCAGGTCTCAGTCTGGACTGTCAGTGAATGGCATTACAATAACCCCAGTACTCAGGAGGAGCCAGACAGTGTAGTTGGTATTGTGACAGCGCTGTGGGCTGGACAGTTCAGCAGGAGCAGTTGTTTTTTCCCATCTCCAAAACATCCACAACAGCTCTGGGGCTCACCCAATGGACACAGGAGTTCTTTCCCAGTATTCAAGCAGCTTGGGTGTGGCATTAACCACTCACTGCCACCCAATGCCATACTGCAATTCCTTGTATACTCTTTCATGGTGAACACAAGGACAGGTTTACTTTTTAATTTGCCCAAGAGCATGGAGTTTTCATGTGATTCATCCCCATTGCATTTTATTCAGATGTGTTAAAAACACAAACTTACACAACACAAATACAAGTTTTCCATGTTACTGGTTTTGGCTTTGTTAGCAAGCCATCATCAAACCTTTTTGTTTATCAAGAGCCTTCAGGTGAAAGCTTATCCTTGCACGTAAGATTGAGGTCACATTCCTTTACAATATAAGTCTTAAAATTGGTAGTTGTCTTCTTAATTTGGTAATTATGACCCTTGGTTTGTGTGTTTATGCATTGCTGCTGTTTACACTTTGTGTTACATGCCTATTGAAAGTGTTTACAGATGGCTGTTGACAAAGGAAAAGGTCTGATGATGGCTTGTTAACAAAGCCAAAACTGGTAACCTGGAACGCTTGTATCTGTGTTGTGTAAGACTGTGCTTTTTAATCTAACATTAGCTTGGAGTTGTTATTTGTGAGTTTGCAATACAAATGTATACTGTTACACAATCCATTGTGGTTTACTTCTTTACCTACAAATCTGGTGATGCTCTGGTGATATTTTGCTACTGTCAGTTCATAATACAGCACTGAATTTTATTCGAGCCCTTGGGCTAGTGTGCTTCATTTATTTGTGGAAGGTCATAGGATCAATTGCTGGTCAAGTTAGATTTTTTCTTTGTAATTGTAAATGTGTGTTGGGTGGTCTGAGAGAGCAAAGTAGCTGTTGTTCTTTTGTGACACATTTGAATTGAGAACTCATATTAAGTAGCATACTTAATAGCATTTTCTTTTAGTTTTAATTAGTAACTGTATGTTGTTAACAGTTTATGGAACTCACAAATGAAATTTGCATCATGTTGCAGTGGTATGTTTGTCTTGCAACTTTCATGTTTTCATAGCAAGGTAGCTGAGGATTTTCTACTGGGATGTAATCCTGCATCACTGGGTGATCAGTTCACATTGATTGGAGACAGTGTACTGGTCTCATCTTCAAGGGTTTTCTTGAATTCGGCCTCTGAAGATGAGCCCATCTGATTGTCTCAAAACATCAGGTACCAACTACCCAGTGATGTGATGTCACATCCCAGAAGAACACAACCCTCATATGCTTATCATGTTACAGCAGTATGTGCTTTATGGTACAGTGAGATCTGCCTTGTGTTGCAGCAACATTTGCATTGTGTTTGTTGTGTTCTTCCCATTCCAGCATCATATCATGTTACATTGATATATTCTTCCCATTCCAGCATCATATCATGTTACATTGATATCTTCATCTTGATGCAGTGGTATGTGCATCTTGTTGGAGTGATATCTTGTGTAAAAGTGATACTTGCATCATGTTACAGTGATATCTGCATCATGGTACAGTTTCAGGTTCATTATAATTGTTCATCCACTTAGCCACACATATAACATTGGAAGTCAATTTACAGTGTAGGTTTTCACCCTTTGTATAGGCCACGCAGGCCCTTAGGGTGAGTAGAGGTATAGCTCTACTCTTTTCTAGGACCTTTGGCACTAGATGGGGGTGGGGGGGTCAGCCCCACGCCCCGGCCGCCTCTACCCCCGGGAAAGAGTCCGTACCCATTGTACAGGAGGCTGGGTGGGCCCCAGGGCCAGTCTGGATGGGCGGAGATTCTCGTCCCCACCAGGATTCGTTCCTGTACCATCCAGCCTGTAGCTCAGTCACTATAACGACTGAGCTACCCAGCCCACCAATTTACAGTGTACAATTTATATATCACAACACAACTTATAATATATGAACATCCACCCAATATAATAAATAACAATACAAAATATAAAGGCCAATTGGAAGTGGAATCCATCATTATGTCTAGATATATGTGTACTTTATATATATAGCAGTTTTGTGTTAGCATATGCCTTCTTGTGTTACGAGAGTAGTAAACTAACATAAATAACATATCTTCATCATGCTACAGTGATATCTGCATCATGTTACAGAGATATTTACATTATGCTAATCATGTTACAGTGATATCTGCATCATGCTGCAGTGATATCTGCATCATGTTACAGTGATATCTGCATCTTGCTACAGTGATATCTGCATAATGTTACAGTGATATCTGCGTCTTGCTGCAGTGATATCTACATCATGCTTCAGTGAAATCTTCATCATGTTACAGTGATATCAGCATTTTGCTACAGTGATATCTGCATTATGTTACAGTGATATCTGCATCTTGCTACAGTGATATCTGCATCATGTTACAGTGATATCTACATCAAGTTACAGTGATATCTGTGTCTTGCTGCAGTGATATCTACATCATGCTTCAGTGAAATCTTCATCATGTTACAATGATATCTTCATCATGCTACAGTGATATCTTTATCTTACTACAATGATATCTTCATCATGCTGCAGTGATATCATCATCATGTTACAGTAATGTCTTCATCATGCTACAGTGATATCTGCATCATGTTACCGTGATATCTTCATCATGCTACAGTGATATCTGGATCATGTTACAGTGATATCTGGATCATGTTACAGTGATATCTTCATCATGCTACAGTGATATCTGCATCATGTTACAGTGATATCTTCATCATGCTACAGTGATATCTGCATCATGTTACAGTGATATCTGCATCATGTTATAGTGATATTTTCATTGTGCTACAGTGATATCTGCATCATGTTACAATGATATCTTCATCATGCTACATTGATATCTGCATCATGTTACAGTGATGTCTTCAACCTCCCTCTTGCTGTTCTGTGGACTGCTGTGCTTGGAGAGTGGGATCGAGAGGTTGAGGAAAATACAGAAGTTCGAGTTCCAGTAGAGAAGGTGTTTGTACATGAGCATTTCCACAACTTTCAGCATGATATAGGTAAAAATAAAATATTCTTTGGAGCCAGAATTTATCTTCTATATGGATTTTGATAAGTTTGTGACACTGTCTGACACTTTGTGCTAGGGCCCATTATTTATTTGCACTGCAGTAGGCAGAGAGTGTGTGTGTGTGTGAGCGCGTACACGTGCATGCAAGACACAATTTGACATTGCCTGTGTTGGTTTCCCTCACATATGATATGCCATGTGTTGTCACTGTTTCCTGTTTGTACTCCTTGTGGCAGTTGGGAAATCTTGATGGTTTTCTGAGTCCTTTCAGGTGACAGCCAGGATTGTTTCTTCACATTTGCAACAGTTGCTACCTCTCCCGTCAATATTGTGCTCTTGGCTTGAGACATCCCATTGCATATGCACCAGAAGATTTAGAAGTTATCTATAAAACAACAAGGAAGTGCTTTTTCCCTACATTTTTCTTCTCTGGTGCTTCAGCCCAATTGAGACCTTGACCACCTTAACTGTGCTGCACCATTGGTGCCCATCCATTACTTTGATCTTGAATCCCTTGATGCCCAGAAATTGTATGTGGGTGAGTCAGTGATTATCCAGAATGCTGTTTTTCTAAACTTTATTGTGTTGGATATACTGCTGATCATGCTTGCTGGTACTTGTGGCCACGTGGGCTGGGTTCATTGACAATATGGTTATGTGGAAAAATTATCCTATTTTACAGATTCCAGAAATATTGTATTGCTGTGAAACAGTACATTCTGTATACTTTGTGACTCACCCAGGTATATCCTGTTTTGTGCTGTCTGACCATCTCACTGACACTCTGTCTCTCTCCCTTGTACCCTCTGGCTCTGTAAGGATTAGTCTTCTGCATGGGCTCATATCTTGGGATCTGAACAGTTTTCCTATTCACCCTATGTTTTTGTCTTTTACAAATTTTATTGCACATTTGCATGAACAGAATTTGGTCTGAGCGCATTCACTTGCCTATGTTACTCATAGTGACTAAGACCTTCGTAACTCATACAGGTCTTCGTCACTTGTTTGTTGGTTTAACATTTTGAACACAAAGTTTCCTCTTTTCAGATGTAGACATATGGCCAAAATTCGAAGAAAATATTCGAACAAGTAAAGAGTGGTTCAAAGGATTGAGTTGGCTGAGATGTGTCCAACTGCTGTATTTACTCATTGTTGTCAGCGGTCTTGGTACTGCTCACATTTGTCAGGCGGTTGTAAATATGGGTATTGATTGGTATGGGGGGGGGAATGTTATATACTATTGGAGGGGGGGGGGGGTTCCAAGGTGGGTAAACATGGGTGGGGGGTTTTTTTGGTTTTTAGTTGGGGGGCGCTTTTTTACCACTTTCCTGTATCTTTTCCATAAAAAA
>Ga0131853_10019366_pt1 | contig 12386 bp, 5 predicted proteins | sample TergutLab28metaG_FD_92764 | JGI IMG/M metagenome (GOLD analysis project Ga0131853, IMG submission 92764) | Labiotermes labralis P1 segment gut microbial communities from Petit-Saut dam, French Guiana - Lab288 P1 (version 2) (version 2) | ecosystem: Host-associated > Arthropoda: Insects >...
AAGTTGATAGCGCCGAGAAGAGTATTCCTTCAGAAGTTAATAGTGACAAGCAGAATATTTCTTCAGAAGTTGGTAGCGACCAGCACAGTACTCCTTCAGAAGTTGATAGCGACCAGAAGAGTAGTCCTTCAGAAGTTGATAGTGATCAGCAAAGTACTCCTTCAGAAGTTGATAGTGACAAGCCGAGTAATCCTTCAGAAGTTGATAGCGACCAGAAGAGTACTCCTTCAGATGTTGATAGTGATCAGCAGAGTACTCTTTCAGAAGTTGATAGCGACCAGCAGAGTATTCCTTCAGAAGTTGATAGTGACAAGCAGAGTAATCCTTCAGAAGTTGATAGCGACCAGAAGAGTACTCCTTCAGAAGTTGATAGTGATCAGCAGAGTACTCTTTCAGAAGTTGATAGCGACCAGCAGAGTATTCCTTCAGAAGTTGATAGCGACCAGCAGAGTACTCCAGAAGTTGATAGTGATAGCAGAGTACTCCTTCGGAAGTTGATAGCGACCAGCAGAATATTCCTTCAGAAGTTGATTGCGACCAGAAGAGTACTCCTTCAGAAGTTGATAGCGACCAGCAGATACTCCTTCAGAAGTTGATAGTGATCAGCAGAGTAATCCTTCAGAAGTTGATAGCGACCAGAAGAGTACTCCTTTAGAAGTCGATAGTGATCAGCAGAGTACTCCTTCAGAAGTTGATAGCGACCAGCAGAGTACTCCTTCAGAAATTGATAGTGATCAGCAGAGTGCTCCTTCAGAAGTTGATATCGACTAGCAGAGTACTCCTTCAGAAGTTGACAGCGACCAGCAGAATATTCCTTCAGAAGTCGACAGTGTTCAGCAGAGTACTCCTTCAGAAGTTGATAGTGACCAGCAGAGTACTCCTTCAGAAGTTGGTAGTGATCAGCAGAATACTCCTTCAGAAGTTGATAGCGATCAGCAGAGTACTCCTTCAGAAGTCGATAGTGATCAGCAGAGTATTCATTCAGAAGTTGATAGCGCCCAGAAGAGTACTTCTTCAGAAATTGATAGTGATCAGCTGAGTACTCCTTCAGAAGTTGATAGCGACCAGAAGAGTACTCCTTCAGAAGTCGATAGTGATAAGCAGAGTACTCCGTCAGATGTTGATAGCGACCAGCAGAGTACTCCTTCAGAAGTCCATAGTGATCATCAGAGTACTCCTTCAGAAGTTGATAGTGACCAACAGAGTACTCTTTCAGAAGTTGATAGCGCCCAGAAGAGTACTCCTTCAGAAGTTAATAGTGACCAGCAGAATACTTCTTCAGAATTTGGTAGCGACCAGCACAGTACTCCTTCAGAAGTTGATAGCGACCAGCAGAGTACTCCTTCAGAAATCGATAGTGGTCAGCAGAGTACTCCTTCAGAAGTTGATAGCAACCAGCTGAGTACTCCTTCAGAAGTCGATAGTGATCAGCAGAGTACTCCTTCAGAAGTTGATAGCGACCAGAAGAGTACTCCTTCAGAAATCGATAGTGATCAGCAGAGTACTCCTTCAGAAGCTGATAGCGATCAGCAGATTTCTTCTTCGCAATCTATTAGTGATTCTTTTGATCAAGAAATTCCAAGCTATACGAAATGTGAGGTTCTCACAGTAGTGTTGCTGAAGATTCAGCTTTTCTGGTAGGCCACACCGTGTATACTGGTAAATAGTTAGCGGCATTTCAAAAGCCACGAACGTGAATTTCTTCTATTCCTCTTGAACCGTTTTGTCCTGAAGATGGAAGTATTACGATCCCTCGAAACGCCCTTAACTACTTACCATTTGACCTAACGTTAACATTCCAGTAGTCTTCCGTCTTCAGACCTTCACTACAGTCCCACAAGAACCCTCGGCTCTTCCCTACCGTGAATTATGATTCCTGTCCTTAAACTCACGTTTATTCCTTCCGGTCCCTTTACATGCCGTTCTTCCATATGTTATCACTTTTTCCAAACAATATTTTCTTTTAGGTTTTGAGAAAATTTTTTTTTTTTGATTAACCACTAGGCTACAGGATGGACGGTCCAGAGTTCGAATCCCTGTTGGTACAAGAATTTTAGTCCTGAACGGCCCATGTATTCACCCTCTTATATTCAAAGGGCACTGGGGTTCTTACCGGGGGTAAAGCGGCCATGGCCTGAAGTCGACCCCACACCCCTGTCTAGTGTCGAGTTTAAGGATGAGTGGAGCTATGCCTACAATCCCCTTATACACCTTCATGAAGTGTGTAGGGACAATGACATGTCTGGAGGAGTAGATACGTCACTAATCCCCCCACCCAGGTGATATAGGATTAAGGAGGCGTCAGGCGTTACTTCAAATTAAGATGCAAATTTTGATGTCAACATGGCAGTAGGCGTCGATAAGGTTCTGATTTGTGAAAAATGCAATAATTTTTGTAGAATCGGAAAAAAAAATCAGATACGAAATCTGTGAAATGTAAAGGTGTATGGAGGGCGCTGTAAATAAGAAATGTCATAAATGTAAGCTATATATGATATGATATGATGTATTATCAAATTAGCCATGAACTAATACTTTGGGATTGAAAAGATGGCGTGTGTTTGTTTCGCTGTATTAATGCTTCCATCAATATTAGATACAACTTGGAGAAGTAAAACAAATTTAGCCTAAATAAATAAAAAAAAAAATAAAGGAAAGAACTGACGTAGAAGGAAAGGATAGGCAGAAAATTTTGCAAGAGTGTAGAGTAAGAGAGGTCATTATCATGACGCGGTCCCCTTTAGCAGAACCCGTCGCACAAGTTACAACACGGAGGTATCGTGCGGTATTCGGGGTCAGTTCTGCCTTCAACCTGCTCACAGCACCATGGCAACCTGGTATGTTCAAACAGAGAGTCCAGAAGCTCTTCAAATTGTTTATCGAGTGACGTATGAAGCTGCCAATACTGTTTCGCTTTCAGTGTGTGTAATGTGATACAGAATGAAACAAACTGCGGGCGCCTTTGGAAGCTTCACTTCCTGACCAGCTCGAAATAACTTCCCAACTGTTTATTGACGTAGTCTTTGTTCAGGTATATTTGGCGAAAGAGATTAATAGTTTCAAGATAACTAGTGGTAACGTGTGTGTTGCATATGGATGTCGAGGTAGTCTTTCATCGTCCTGGTTTCTGATAACTTAGAAAGGGTGAAAATACAAGCTGATATTCTAGACAAAGCAACCGCTGAGCGTAATTCCAATTTACCCAGCAGCTAGGAAAATATTAGAGATAAAATATAGAAGAGCCTGGTTATGACATCAAGAAAAGCCTGAGTGTTGTTCCAACTAAGGAGTACAATGTGAGATATTAACTGGTAACACATCATATGTTCAGTCGGTATAGAGACTGAGCTAGTGGCTTGAGAGTCCGGGATCGAATCCCGGTGGGGACGAGATTTTCCGTCCGTCCAGACCGGCCCTGGGGCCCACCCAGCCTCCTGTAAAATGGGTACCGGGTCTTTCCCGGAGGTAAAGTGCGGCTGGGGAGTGCTGCTGACCACTCACCTCCTTCTAGTGCCGTGGTCATGGAAGAGTAGAGCTATAACTCTACCCACCCTCTGGGCCACACCGAGCCTGTAATGAGAACACTTTACCGTTTTTGCCTTTACCACAGCATATGTGACGCTATAGACGGGGCGTCGCATAAACCTTTATCGTTATAACCGGGTTCGACTGTATATGACCGGCATATGTATTGTGCAGCTTAGTGTGAGATGGGGTGGGATTTAAGACATATTAATAACGTTCTGACAGTCAGAGATGATACTGCACGTTAGAGGCAGTGTACGTCTAAAAGTCTTTATTGGATTCAGACCAGCACTGTCAGGTTTTTCCTTCAATACGTGACAAGGAAACGCACAGTTTCAGTTTCAAATTTGTATAATTTGTTGACCGTGCATCCTCATATAATTATAGTCTTTTTTACCAACTTGATGCACAAATTCTTTATTTTAATACATTTCTTATAATCCTCTACATGTTTCGAGCACTATTGTGCTCATCTTCAGGAGGATAAATTGTATTAGTGCAGCATCTGGTGTCGTCACTCTGGAAAGAAGTGAGTGGTCTAGATTACTAAAATCCTGTAGATATTATTAAAAGTGTGTGTATATTCGCGATGTGCGGACTGCCTGGTGTGGATGATGTGGTTACACAGGTTTTTATATACATGGGTCCGTGCATCGTGAATCGAATTTAATAACTGTCCAACAAAATGCGACTGTATTCAGTTTATTACATTACTGTATGCAGCTCTACATGTTTCCGGTGTTGACACGCATCATCAGGAGCTGGTACAGTACAGCTGTAATTACAGCTTCTGGTATTGATTAACTGCAATGAGTAAAATACGCTGCTATTAATACTAATTTCAAATGGGGATTCAAAGGGATTCGGTTTTGTGGCCCTATAGAAATCATACCACTACAGATCACAAGGAAGGAGAACAATTGGAAGACCGAAGAAGCGTTGGCGCGAGCAGCTGTAACTGTGGAGACGGAACGGATCAAAGGGTCCAATCCTTGATGTTTGTGATGATGATGATGATGATTAATACTAATATATAATTTAAAATTCTAGATTGGTTACATTGAATATTACTAGCCTTGACGGATGTGATATGTAAAATAATGGTGGATGGTTAAAAGCAGTATTTTTAAATTATGTCCAACAATATATATATATATATATATATATAGTTGGTAAAAATAAAGTGAATATATATATATATATATATATATATATATATCAGGATTAGTGGCAGCGTATTTTACTCATTGCAGTTAATCAATACCAGAAGCTGTTGTATATGTGTTAAAAACGACTGCCACCGGGTGAAAACCCAATTGCAGTTAAATAAATATTATTATTATTATTATTATTATTATTATTAATTACAGCTGTACCAGCTCCTGATGTTGTGTGTCAACACCCGAAACATGTAGCGCTGCCTACAGTAATGTAATAAACTGAATACAGTCGCATCTTGTCGGACAGTTATTAAATTCGATTCACGATGCACGGACCCATGTATATAAAAACCTGTGTAACCATATCATCCACACGACGCAGTCCGCACATCGCGAATCCACACTTACACTTTTAATAATATCTACAGGATTTTATATGGATTGTATATGAATTTTATCATCTTCTTATGTTTATAAAATACAACAAACGACATATTTTAGTAATTTCGACCATTCATTTGTTTCTACAGTGACGACACCAGACGCTGCACTAATACAATTTATCCTCCTGAAGATGAGTATAATAGTGCTCGAAACATGTAGAGGAATGTAATAAATATATTAAAATAAAGAATTTTTGCATAAAGTTGGTAAAAAAGACTATCATTTCAATTTCAAATCCGGAAAGGGTTCAACCTGTGAAAGGCTTATTAAAACCGCTCCATCCAGTGCCTCTTTATCCGTCCGTATGCGTTAAACGTTTTGAGAAGGCCTCGAGAACTTTTATAAAATTTTGTAGAGGATGATTTCATTAAATTTGGCGATTCATTTCGTGTTTCATTCCAACCAGACACTTTTTCATTCAAACCAGACTTTTTTTAATTCCAACCAGACATTTTTTCATTCAAACCAGACATTTTTTTATTCAAACCAGGCTTTTTTTCATTCAAACAACACATTTTTTTTATTCAAACCAGACATTTTTCATTCAAGTCAGACATTCTTTCATTCAAACCAGACATTTTTTCATTCAAACCAGACTTTTTCATTCAAACCAAACATGTTTCATCAAAACCAGACATTTTTCATTCAAACCAGACATTTTTCTTTCAAACCAGACATTTTTATTCAAACCAGACTTTTTTCATTCAAACCAGACATTTTTCATTCAAACCAGACTTTTTTACGTAAAACGCACTCCCTTCTGCGCTCACCTCGACTAAATATCGCTAAATGTCGGCGCAGGGTACAAATTTTAGAACAGGAATTACGGACAGGAATGACAATCAGTTTTTACGCCTGGTACATTTGCGCTGCACAAGATTTCCGAAATAATTAGAAATAATGAAACGCGGCGGCGTTGTGTAAAAATTTTCAGAACTTTTATATTCGACCGAAAATGCACGAAGTTTACCGAAGATTACCGAAGTATCTTATTTTTGTCTGATTATCTATATTTAAATGTATATAAATATATATTGAACTAACTTTATAAATTTCCGTTACTTTATTAAAATTTTGCCTAGAATTTCTCTGTTCCCAGGCAATTCGACACATGAAAGGTACAGCGCCAGAATTGTTGCGCTATGCGCACGTCGCCATCTTGTTATTCACTTGCTGGATGTTAGTCTTCTATCACAATATGAAATTCGTCCTCTATATATACGTGTGGTGTAAGCGACAACACATTTAATGGCTGGGACATATTCCGTGTTTACTTAACTGTGGATCTGTCTTAGCAGTTAGAACGAGGGGTGTACAACAGAGGAATAGAGGTTTGACGTTTTGATGACCGTTTGTCTCAGTATATTTATCTCAGTATTTAACCAACTTGATTCACAAAATTTGTTTCACAATAAGTTTTATTTCATGTCTCTACATGTTTCGAGCACATGTGCTCATCATCAGGAGGTCAAAATTGCATTACACAGCCGCTGGTATCGTCACACCTATAGGTGGCCGTCTGGTGCACGAGACTTACTATTTGGTGGTTTGTTCTTTGAGCTACTGAAACTATGGAAAGAATCTGGAAAAAAGTTGTCGTGACCAAATCTTAAGTCATAACTGTGGAAGAGAAACTGGGAAAATGTAATGAAAGTTTTCTGAGGAAGTGTATAAACTTATCGTAAATACGTCCCGCCTCCAAAACTCAGTATTCTGCCTTGAGGTGCGTCATCCCCGTTGTGTTGGTTCAATAACAAAGAATTTTGTGTATTACACATACAGTCTAACACAACTATATTTCACCTAGCAGTACAGCAGGAATACATCTACATGTTTCGGCCCTATATGTGGGCCATCTTCTGGTTGTGATGTTACTTACAGAGCAGCTATACAAGATGTGAACGGTGTTTTTTGGGGATTGGTTGTGGGGGGGTCACGGTACCCACTATTGTAACAACGAGATCTTTTTCCCCCCACCCAATCCCCCAACAAACAGCCCACACATCTTATATAGCTGCTCTGTAAGTTAAATCACAACCTGAAGATGGCCCAAATGTAGGGCCGAAACATGTAGTTGTATTCCTACTGTACTGCTAGGTGAAATATAGTTGTGTTCGAATGTATGTGTAATACATAAAATTCTTTTTATCAGCATTCTGTGATTTTTTTCCAAAACTGCAGTCGGTGTTTCCCCTGTAATTTCTGCGTTCATTTCTACAACTTCGTGCCGTCTGTCACAAACCTACAATACAGGTACTACTTTTACATTTTCTGTAACAACATATTGATTAATTTCAGTCCCAGTATCTCAACACCGATCGGGTTGATGCAGCCCCAAAACTCGAGAATTTATTTGGGAAATTTGATTCGAACATGACTCTTTTTTTTTTTACAGATTATTTCCATTTCAGCATTCAGCAGTTATCCCAGTACTGAATTCCGTACCAGCAACGTCGTAATAAATTTTCTACCCCTTTTTTTCGTGATTACCCTGTAGATGTATTTTGTGTTACAGTGTCATGTGCGTTATGGTGGTAGCCTTCACGGTCCAGGTGCACGGTGGGAGATACTGGGACCATGACGACGTCCCACTAGAACGCATCCACATCGTGGCAGCAACGGACTACGGTCTGCAGAAGATGAATGAACTGGTCAATGTTCATGAGCCACACCTCTACCGGCTGGGTAAGTGGCAATACTGGCCAATCAGGGGCGCTGGACTCAACTGGTATCTTTCCTCCTAAGATGGAGTCTGTTAGAATCCTCTTTGACAGAGTGTCAAAATAACATATCGATGTAGGTTTTTTATGGTGTTATTTAAAATGTGCCACACTGTATTTTGAAGACACTTCCGGTATTAATGACCCAGCAGCAAACTCATAACACACGGGATTAATACTTCAGGAGCAGAAGGGTCAAAAGTGGACCGGGAGGACAAATCTTGCTTTGTGGCGCATAATGTTTGTAGATCCTCAGTATGTTACTTGCTCCATGTCACTCATTTTTTACCTGTTTTTCTGCAGTGGTTTGTAGGATTTTTTAAATCGTGTGCGCCCCTGCGGAAGGAATTTCTCTTCACCTTGGGTCTAAATTCCCATGTGACAACAGTACAACAGCTGGCTGCGGACAGCCATGTTACTGTCACAGTATCAGGGGAAAGCAAAGTAACAGGAGCGAAATATATCCAGGACAAATTAAAACTTTTTTTTTAATGAAAGACATAAATATATTTGTTTTCAGTGAAACAAAATAATTTTTATTTACCTTATTTACCTTATTTACCTTATTTACCTTATTTACTTGTTGTGTTTGGCTGAAAACCAATAAATTTATTGTTCCTAAAATAAAACCAACTGGATTCATTAAATTCTGAAATTTATTTTTGGAATAAAACTCTACATTCTGAGGTGTGTCATAGCCGTTGTGTGTTGAAAGACTAATAGTGAGTTAATTTCAGTCTGAAACCCCAACTATAATTGTATTCTAGATGATGGTATTTATTAGCAAAGTAAATAACTACATGTTTCGGCCTAAAGCGGCCATCTTCAGGTTATCACAATTACAATTTTGCTCAAAGAATGTCATATGTACCCCCCTTCCCCAATACATACCCAACCAAGCAGATCCACACACCACCATTCATTGACCCACTATATATCTCACTAGATAAACGTACATGTAACACATAATACGATGATGAGATGTCAACATCACTATGCAATATATATATATATATATATATATATGAGACACTCTTTGGGCAAAATTGTAATTGTGATAACCTGAATATGGCCGCTTTAGGCCGAAACATGTAGTTATTTACTTCGCTAATAAGTACCATCATCTAGCATACAATTATAGTTGTGTTTTGTGACTGAAATTAACTCACCATTAGTAAAACCTACAGGTTTCGGGCAGTTCCTCTGTCCATCATCAGGAGTTTTTCACTGGACGCACGGCAATGGTATATGTCATAGAGGTTTGCTGTGTTTACAGTGAAAAACTCCTGGTTATGGACAGATTAACTGTCCGAAACATGTAGAGTTTTATCCCAAAAATAAATTTGAGAATTTAGTGCATCTAGTTGGTTTTATTATAAGAATTTATCACGACGCACGGTCACCTGAGCGTCAAGTTAAATTATGCAACCCTGAATCATTGGTTACGAAGAACGTCATAGGAGAGATCTGGTTGAAAACACAGGACTTCTACTTAGAGATTTCCTACTTGACGTGGGACGTATAATTCGACACTCAGTTTTATGGCCCTGTTTTTCTTTCATTCCCTTAGCTCCTGGAGCCGCAAAGATGAGTCACGATATGTAACATCAAAGATCTTTCTCATCAAGTCTATCCTGCGATGTCTGTCTTCGGTTTACATTAGAATATCACAACTTGTGTCTATGAAGGAGGACTCATGTCTTCTTTGACATACTGCTGTTTCCGTGTGTTAGTGGTTCCCGATTTTGCGAAGGATCATACCGGACACATCTACAGTGTTACACAGTGCAACAAGAAAAGCACCGCTGTATAAAATCGAACAACGAATGGCATAAAAATCGATATTTTCAACTGTAGATTGTTCTTTAATTTGCAGCAGTGGTATGAACCTAAATCTTTTGATACTCCGCCTTCAGTTGGGTCTGTTGAATTAGTCCCGGTTGATAGTTTGGCGCATTTGTGGGATTGCAAATGCTAAAAGATAACGACAGAGAAAAGACCAAATGACAGTGGCCTCGTGGACAGAAACTAAACCACAAGATTTCCACAACTTACGCAACCTATTAACGTCTACATAATTTATACGGGACATTAGTGGTTACATACTTGAATTGCTACGTTAATGACATACGTTTCTCACTTGGTTATTGATGCATATATATAGTACTAATGTTTTAGCATCTATATAGAAGCAGTCACAATATAGTAATTTCAGTATTATTATTTTATTGATTATCTTCTATTTTAATGTTTAATTATAAATAAGAATTTCATCATGTTATTTTAACTTTTACTGTAAACGAAATTGGATCCCATTGAGTGCTTACTTTATTGTATCTTAAAAATGTTCTCTATTGGCCTGAAGATGACCGTCTTACGGTCGAAACATGTTGCCATAATGTGGTCTGAGTGTATATATAATATCACTGTACTGATATATAGTTGCGTATTGACGGAATATAATATAATATACAAATTTGTTACTACACAATGCGATGGCCTCTGTCAAAAAAACAAAAGATAAAATAAGTGCCCAGAGAAAACCCCGCCTCACTGCCACTATCTCCACCACAGATCCTAGCTGACTAGACTGTGCAGGGAACCTGGTGTCCACAGAGAGGGGGCCTGCGTTTGCTTGCCTTGGATATTGAACTGCAAACACATGTGAAGTGGTGACCAGTTGAAATGCGATGGCACACGGTGACGCACGGTAGGGGAAGTGAACAGGAAACTGGCGAATGCAGTGGGTAGCCAGTACCCTTCACACTACCTCGGAACATGGTGTATCCAGCATTTCTACCGCTGATGCGCACACCTCGGCTGCCGGTAGTCGACTGAACTGACGCCCCCCTGCCGATTTAAATGGACTCGTCCATTTGGCCAAAGACGAAATCTGGTTTCTGCGCGTGTGCCATCACATTTCACACTTCACACTCGCAAGTTCCCACTGCCCTGAAAATATCACGTGACCTCTATAAATCACAAAGATTCTCGTTATACAGTCACCCAAGTTCATTTATTTCATTCTCATTTGATCACAAATAATCTGTTGGATTTTCTGTTTTCAAATATTTTTTAAAGCCTGGGGTCCCGTAGAGGAAATGAGAGGGAAGATAGTCCTGATCTTATTCCTTATAGATTCGCAAAGCTGAGTGCAGAACTGTACTTCTTTTCATTACCTAAACACAGACAAATTTTTCCCGCTGTTACAGAGAAAGTGGCAAAGTTATTTAGCCAAACGTTATGGAATGTTGGCTGAAATTGAAAACATTGGAATGGCACTTTCTATCGCTAAGTTGTATTTGTAGGAATGTGGCTGGACAAAGACAATCCTGCGAGGTATGTAGCAGCTTTTAACAGCCAGAGTGACTCGGCGAAGAGATTAGCGGTGTTCGGTTATGCGTCCCTGCAGGCAACTTCCAAACTCGTGCAGAAGTAAGTAACAATCCACATCTTTATTTCACAGCAAGTTTCATCTCTCTGTACTTGTGAGCCCTTGAATAGGTCCGAATGAATTTAATAAATTCGGCTACTCTGAATTTATAAGACGTTTGGGGTTCTCACAGCCAAGTCGATGGAAATTCATTTTGGGGGGGGGGGGAGTTACGAGGCCGTGCGGATTAGTCCAAGAGTTGTTGGACTACTTAAAATTGAAGATGCAGATTACACATTCTTCCGAAGCATGGATAACGATTTACCAGGCTATACGGCGTTTTACAACAGATGTTTTGAAACTTTTTACTAACTCTTTTGTTTCAAAGATGTCATGATGTTTCATACAACTAAAACCTCCTCGAGTCTCCAAACTTCCGTTTCCAAAACTCCAGTTCAGTTACAAAAAACACATTTTCAAAAAGTGTTCTTCAAAAAATGTGTAAATAATTTTTTATTAAATTGAACAGTTGCAATCTACAATTGCTTAATTAAGCTTAATTAACCATTTGTAGATTGCAACTGTTATTTGTATGTTGTGTAAGGACTGTTCAGTTTGATAAATTTGTTGCATCTACACAGCGGGATGGAAACATTCCAATTCGAGTAAATAATTTTGTTCGTAATTTTTATATTCGTATCGTGCATATTGGTTAATAAGTGTTTATTACATACCAACATATGCAAAAATAAGTAGGTTTACTCCCTACCAGTGTACCACACACACACAAACACACACACACACACACACACAAACACATACATCACACAAACCACACACACACACACACACACACCCACACAAACACACACACACACACAAACACACACACACCACAGACACACACATCACACAAACCACACACACACACACACACCACAGACACACACATCACACAACCACACACACACACCCACACACACATCACACACACACCACACACGCACCACACATCACACACACACACCACAAACCCACACACACACACACACACCATGAACACAACACACACACACCACACACACGCACACAAACCACATCCACCCACACACAACACACACCCAAACACACACACACACACACTCACACAAAACACAAACTCAC
>Ga0131853_10019367_pt1 | contig 12386 bp, 10 predicted proteins | sample TergutLab28metaG_FD_92764 | JGI IMG/M metagenome (GOLD analysis project Ga0131853, IMG submission 92764) | Labiotermes labralis P1 segment gut microbial communities from Petit-Saut dam, French Guiana - Lab288 P1 (version 2) (version 2) | ecosystem: Host-associated > Arthropoda: Insects >...
CCAGAGCAATACAACCCATGAAATAACGCAACAAATAAGTCGCAAGCTCCTGAGGATGGATGTATTAACATCCGAAACATGTTGAGCAGTAAATAATGAAATAATAAAGTAAGTGACATCAAGGTGGTCTCTCTTTATTCATCTTTCTTGAACCTCGGCGCTAAATGGAGTGGGTGGTCAACTTGAAAGAAGGCATTACGAAGCACTAGAATGAACATAAAATGAACACAATTATATACGTCAGCACTACTTATTTATTAAAAAATAGGATAGGGTGGTCAACGCCACGCCCCGGCCGCTTTACCCCCTGGAAAGACCCGGTACCCATTGTCCTAATTGTCGTAGAGAACATTATTTTAATCAAAGGAAAAATATGTCACTATTATCCAGAATTGATTTTCAAAATAATGATAAATTTGTATAGAAGTAATGTGGCACCATCTTGTAAAAATCATGACCGCGATACTGGGTGTGTTTTCTGTGAGGTATGAACTGAAGTGTATTTTTCTGATAAACATTCCTCTTAAATTTCGACGAAGATTTTATGGAGATCGTGACTTGCCAAGGCAGTTGGTCGCCGGCCTCTCACTATGCAACCCCTGGTTCGATCACTCCTTGTGGGTTTTGTGTTAGACAAAGCTGGCACTGGGCCGGTTTCTTTCTGGGTAATTTGGTTTCCCCTTGCCACTGTTATTCCACCAATACTCCACACTCACAGTTTATCACCGACTGGATATAATCTTAATAAATGAGCGCGTTATGAAATAATATTTATGACGAAAAATTCCGGAAGATTTATTGGCCTTAATATGAAAAATGTTTAGTTGAACGTTGGAGAAATGTTTTCGTTTTTCGTAACAAGTATCTTCTGGAATTGTGTTCATAAATATATTTCATTGTCTTTTATATTCACGGGTCCGTGCATCGTGAATCAAAGTGAATAATTTTCCAACAAGATGCGACTGCATTCAGTTTGTTACATTAATGTAGGCAGCTCTACATATTTCGGGTGTTGACACCCATCATCAGGAGCTAGTACAGCTGTAATTACAGCTTCTGGTATTGATTAACTGCAGTGAGTAAAATACGCTGCTGTCAACAGAAGTATAATAAACTGAATAGAGTCGCATCTTGTTGGACAATTATTCAATTTTATATTTTTTGTCCTTTATAAGTCGAAGTTTATTATTATTATTATTATTAATGTTACACAATATTCGGGTACTTTAAAGTGTAGTGTTTTTGTGTGTAATGTTTGCAACACCCGAAGTTCCTTACTTGTGTTGCGTAATTGGCGCCAGGAAGTCAACGACGCTCTTGCGTGCACTGGTAGCAACGAGGCCATTAATAGTTACATCAGCCTCAAGGCGCGCCATGACGCCCATTATCCCATTCCATGTCCCGTTTGGCAACTCCACACCCCAGAAGTTTTCGGGGGTTATCATATATCGTGACCTGCAACAGTTGAATTACGGTTATCCGAGTCTAATGCGTCTCTGATGGCATGTAGTCATAATAGAGCTGATGAAGTCTGGTAGGTTTCAGGCTTCCGCCGCTGTGTATCTGAGCCCTTTTCCCATCTGGGACCTTACGCATCGTAGGTTGTTTACCGACATTTCACGAAACCTAAGGGACCCTTAAATTATGGGACCAACAGGTTGTTTCGAAACGTCGGTAGCCAAATACTAACGTACACCTACCAACATGTTTTTTTTTTATATTCACGGCTCCGTGCATCGTGAATCAAAGTGAATAATTATCCAACAAGATGCGACTGCATTCAGTTTATCATACATCTGTAGACAGCTCTACACGCTTCGGGTGTTCACACCCATCATCAGGAGCTAATCCAGCTGTAATTACAGCTTCTGGCACTGGTCAACCGCGTCTATTACCATCCGCTCGCGTTGTTGAGTTGGAACTCAGCTGATTTCCAACTCAACAACGAGAGCGGATGGTACTAGACCCGGTTGACCAGTGCCAGAAGCTGTAATTACAGCTGTACGAGGTCCTGATGATGGGCGTCAACACCCGAAGCGTGTAGAGCTGTCTACAGATGTATGATAAACTGAAAACAGTCGCATCTTGTTGGACAGTTATTCAACACGATTTAGTTACTAGATTCAACTTTCAACACAGTTCTTGTGTTCGTAATCCGACGGCAAATTGTAACACCATGGGGTAATAGGAGGCAGTTTTCCGACGAGGCGGGCAATATATAGAGCTAAGAAAATTAAATTACTTTCAAATTTACTGCAACACCATACATATGTAGAGCTACACATGTAAACACTTCCCTGGGACGATATTAACTAACTAATTAGCTAACTAACTAATAAACTAACTAACTAACCAACAATGTCACACAGCACCTCGTTAACGAAATATCCATGGAGCTAAATTTGCAGACTGATCAGAGAACCAAATCGTCTGTCGGGTAACAAAGGTAACCAGCTAACGAAGTTAACTATTAACTATCTAACTAACCGATTCCATTGTAGGCAACGAGTTTGTAAACTGGATGACAAAAATTATGTGTATCAAAGTCTGGAATAATGAAACTGCTCTTAAATATCGCGGTATTCTGGGTGTGACACCTTGAATGTTGGTGAGGATGTCCACTGCTGAATATTCTTCTACACTGAATACGGAGACAGTATGTTGCTCCGCAATATCGTTATATATGAACACTGCTGGAATGCGTCGCGTCACAGATAACTTAACATTCACCATCGTAAGGCCGTCGGATCTTAAACAGCGACTCCAGTTCTAACCATTCAATGCCGTACTCGGTGCATGAACGGATCTTTAATTATATACACGCTCTAAAATGAGCCGTCCCCGTTGTATGTATATAAACAATAGGTACAGGTATTAGTTAATAACACAACAATTTATATTCTAAAGATGTTTAATAAAGAATGATAGTTACTACATGTTTCGGCCTATTCCGGCCATCATCAGGTATTCATCCGAAAGTATGATGGTAGTGCGTTATAGGTTTGATGTGGTTATGTCACGACGGTGAGATCTCATCATCTGTGATATCTGTTATTGTTAAGAGATTTGGGGGGGGGGGGGTTGGGTTCCCACGGACCCCCCCCACATCTCTTAACAATAACAAATATCACAGATGATGAGATCTCACCGTCGTGACATAACCACATCAGTCCTATAACGCACTACCATCATACTTTCGGATGAATACCTGATGATGGCCGGAATAGGCCGAAACATTTAGTAACTATCATCCTTTATTAAACATCTTTAGAATATAAATTGTTGTGTTATTAACTAATACCTGTACCTATTGTTTGTATACACGCTATCGGCCGTTGCGCAGCGTTCGTTAGTGTAAGAGTACTATATAATTAGAGTAAGTCTTTTAACCCCATCGCCATAGAAAGACTGACGCTGATGATACTTACGAAAAATTAAGTCGCCTCCCCAAAGTGTTCCAAACTTCCCCAAAAAAACCGCCGATTTCTAACGCGTTGTTCTCTTGCGGTTTTTTTACGAACAAGGTGCCCTGTGGACGAAGAAATAATTGCAAAAATTACGGAATGTGGAATATTACTGGAAATGAATATTATTTCTAAAGACACGCAGATATGCAAGTATGTGTTGCCTCTGTAAATTTGTTCCTGACTGGGTCATGTCGGCGTAGAGGCTAGTGGCGGTGTAGCTCCATGCATTCTTCACATCGACGGCAAATGGACGTGAGCAGTCAGCCTTGCGTTAGGGCCACTTTTATTTTCGGAGGAGCACTATGTACTCATTTATTTGACGGCTTAGTAGGCCCCAGAACGGGTCTGGATATTTTGGAAAAGAAATAAATACATATATTTTTTGTTATAAATAAAACTGTGAATCTCATGCAGTCCAGTCATACACCTTGTCACTATGCCGATTTCACAATAAACATAAACTCTTCTACTGACCCTAAATAATTACAGGTTTAAAACACGAAATCGCTACTCCGGTAGATCCATTTAACGCCATTCATTGTTTAACCTGTTAAAGCCTACTGGTTACGTAATGCACCAACAGTTTAACATTCAACAACTTTACGCTCTGCCCACACTGTATTTATGTATCTTGTATTTATCTGAGAACAAACAGCGACTTGTGCCACTTACAGCATAAACTGATTGGTTGTTATAACCGAGATGAAAAGTGTTTACAGCGCGGTACTGACCGGGTCTTTAAATAAAGCAGTCTGCGCTTCGTCTTTAAAGCCTACCGGTTACGTGATGCACCAACAGTTTAACATTCAACAACTGTACGCTCTGCCCACGCTGTATTTATGTGTTTTGTATTTATCTGAGAACAAACAGCGACATTTTTTGTATGTAACATAAACTGATTGGTTTTTATAACCGAGATGAAAAGTGTTTACAGCGCGGTAGGAACTGGGTCTTTAAATAAAGCAATCTGAGCTTCGTCTCTAAATTCTTTGAATTTTTAAATCTCTTCTCCTGCTTCTTGGATGACATTACAGTCCAATGCGGACTTTTCACCTCCTTTATGGACTTCTCCCAGTCAGCTCTGTCTTTTTTTACCTCTCCAGTTTTTAATTTTACATTTACAAACACCTGTTTGTACACAGTTCCACCATCTCTTTTCTGGTTGTCTTCCTAGTTGTCTACTCCTGGGGCTTATTATTAAGTGGTTGTCATATGTGGACTGTAAAATAAGCAGACAGAATTTACAGCTTAATCTCACGTTATCAAAATTTTACGTTCGTCAGTTTTGAGCAACTACACAGTAAGAACAGTTATTTGATCCCAACACTCCTTAAATTAAGTCTCCCAGCAGTTCAGTGCCGTCTTGAGTGTTGTAACAGAGGCGCAACGTTTTAGATGAGTGTCAGAGAGATTTATTTGAGGCGTAGTGTTTTAAGTACGTGTCACAGGGTTTTATCAGTGGCACAGCAAGTTAGGTGTCACAGTGTCGTATTTGTGGCAGATCACTGTAAGTGCGAGTCACCGTTTTTTTTTATCTCTGGTGTAATATTTTATCCGTGTCAGTTTTTTGCCTTTGTTACAGCACGGTTTAAGAGCGTGTTACAAAGTCCATGGACTGTGTATCACATCTTTTTAGCTATGGCACATTATTTTACGTGTGGGCCGGGTAGCTCAGTCGGTATAGTGACTGACTACGGGCTGAACGGTCCGGGATCGAATCCCGGTGGGGACGGGATTTTCCGCCCGTCCAGACTGGCCCTGGGGCCCACCCAGCCTCCTGTAAAATGGGTACCGACTCTTGAACTGGGGTAAATTGCGGCCGGGGCGTGCTGCTGACCACTCACCCCCTTCTAGTGCCGCGGTCATGGAAGAGTAGAGCTATACCTCTACCCACTCTCTGGGCCATGCCCGACCTGTAAAAGGAACACTTTACCTTACATTAATTTATGTACACACATTCTTATGTTGCTCTGGGTTTAAGTGCGTTGAAACATACTGTATCTGTGACAGTGAATTGTACTGGAATTTCAGTATTTTGTTTTTGGTGGGCTACTTTTTTGTGCATGTTTCGTATGTGGTGCTGTAATTTACATGGTACAGTGTTACATGTGCGTGTTACGGCATTGTAAATCCGAACATAGTAATTTGCAGTGCCATGAATGCTATTCATATTGAACTAGATGTGCAACAGAATACTGCAGACGTCTGGCACTGTACTCAATACTTGCTCCACAATTCTCACTTACAAATTCATGGATGACGGCCCGGAGGACTAGTCCCTGAAGGTTGTCCCTATGTCTATATAAATTCTGATTATTCGGTGAAGCCAAGTTTGTAAGGAGACGTGTCTGCAGAGGAAGCGACGGACTAACTCGGTACACCTCTGTCAGTGTCAAGTGATAGCCGTATTCCTTATTCACAACAAGAAACTCGCAGTCGAACGGAATGTTAATGTCGGTAAAGAAGTCCTCAATTCTGGAGAAGTTCTGGCTCAGGAACAGCAGCCATCTTGCGCCCGACAAAGTCTTCTTTGACACCTGAATATAAAGTTAGCGGAATAATTATGTGTATTGTTATCGTTACACCGTGCATTCTGTACTTTATTTAAATACACACACCAACACATGCATATATATATATATATGTGTGTGTGTGTGTGTTATTTAAGAAGTCTAAAATTTACATTAAAACATTTAAAACGCTCCTACATGTTTCGATCACACGATCATCCTCAGGGAGCATATATATTGTTCCTTGTTAAAGTAGCAAGGAACAATGTATGCTCCCTGAGGATGATGGTGTGATCGAAACATGTAGGAGCGTTTTAAATGTTTTAATGTAAATTTTAGACTTCTAAAATCATATATATATATGCATGTGTTGGTGTGTGTAACTAAATAAATTAAATTAGCGGAATAATGTAAATACACGTAACCCTGTCCAGATTTGCACAACGCTCTGCTTGCTGTGTATAGAAATTGCTTTAGAATTTAAAAGTCAGCAACTTGCTCACATGGTTTATTAAGTTTTAACCACGGTTACCATAAACATTAATTGGTGCAGTAGCATTAAAAGGATACAGAGGTTTGATATCCTCGCAGCAGTGCTAAAGAAGATTCAGTTCTTATGTATATTGGACCGTGCATCATTGTGACAGTTGAAGAATACGAGACCAACTTGATGTCACTAGTTATTAGGTTTTATTTCACTTCTTCTATGTTCAACATGTTTCGGACATTAATACATCCATCATCAGGAGCCTGAGACTTTTCTATTGTATCACCACATTGGTCGTGTGTTCTTGTTTCGATGTATGTTGGGAGTTTCGATGTGGCTGGGTTGGGGTGGTATCCGTGTAGCAGGCTGAAGCACAACTGCAACACGGATACAAACCCAACCCAGCCACACCGAAACTCCAACACACATCGAAACAAGAACACACGACCAATGTGGTGATACAATAGAAAAGTCGCAGGCTCCTGGTGATTGATGTATTAATGTCCGAAACATGTTGAGCATAGAAGAAGTGAAATAATACTTAATAACTAGTGACATCAAGTTGGTATCTTATTTCTCAACTATTCAAGATTCAATTCACCTGGAATATGACGTCATGTGTACTGGTAGAGAGTTACCGATAGTTCTGAGAAACTTACTGCCTGCAACTTTATGTTAATCTGAGTGGAAAACCATGAATATAGATGCAGCAAGCTTCTCTGAAAATTGAATAACTGTTGAGAGACAAATTGTCATAGGACAAGAAGAGATGAGTATCCAAACGACATTTATCCACGTCGTGAGCTAGATAAATTCAGTTCACCCCTCCCCGCAACCGTTCTTTAATATCAGTTTCAAAATTATCCTCCCTTCTATGCCTACATTTTTCAAGTAGCCTATTTTCTTCACACAACCAAAGCCAGCAAAGTAATGTTGAAAGAATACCAAAGCACATTATGAAGTATAAATCTAAACGATTTAAAACCGAGGAAAACATAAGAAAATGTTATGTGAGCGCTGCACAAACTGTATTGTTTACACTGAGAAGTGAAGAAAAAAAAAAGGAAAATGACTGACGTAATGGATACAGAAAATATTTAAATATTATCAAATAAATTTAATGGTTTAAAGTTTCAAGCTACTTCAGTAACAACGATATCTGAGTCTCTATTATACTACACAAACCAAAGAATTGCACATTTTATAACTTGATATTTTAATTTGTAATCTTGAAGTCTTCATCTTCACGAAGACGGGTTTTATATGCAGTTATGGTACGGTATGTCTTACTTGTGTGGGCCCGGTAGCTTAGTCGGTATATCGACTGACTACGGGCTGGACGGTCCGGGATCGAATCCCGGTGAGGACGAGATTTTCCGCCCGTCCAGACCGGCCCTGGGGCCCACCCAGCCTTCTGCAAAATGGGTGCAGGGTCTTTCCCGGGGGTAAAGTGCGGTCGGGGCGTGCTGCTGACCACTCACCCCTTTCTAGTGTCGCGGTCATGGAAGAGTAGAGCTATACCTCTACCCACCCTCTGGGCCACTCCGGGCCTGTAACGGGATCACTTTACCTATACCTTTACGTTTTACTTGTGTCAGTATAAGCAGTCTTGCAGGTAGAAAAAAGTTATGTAAAACATACCATACTATAATTTCATATACAAACTTCTTCCCGAAGATGAACTCTAGGGTTCGAAACGTGTAGAAGATACCAAAATTACAAATTTAAGTATTAATTTGGAAAATGTGCATTTCGTTGGTTTGCGTTGTTTAATTTCATTAAAATGCATTGTGCAAAAGAAACCCACAAAATTCTAGATCTCTGTTTTTGCTGTGAATTTTGTTCTAGTCGTTATCTTCTTGCACACACTAATGAACGCAGATGTGACGATGCACAGTACCTTACAGTTTACAAGGTTTTGGCCTACCTGTTTTAAGAATTCTTGAACAGCCGGTCCACTGGTCAAAAAGATGTACATCGGTCGGTTCTTGCAGAGCTCCGGGTTCATATCAATTTCGTTTGTCACACTGACGGGCGGAATTGCCGATGGGACGCCATTTGCGGATAAAATTGTCTGCAGTGTAACAGCCTCAGCCTCATATTTCATGTCTGATTTGAACAGAAACACGACAGGCAATGATTTAAGATCGTTATTGATCATCAGTTTATAAGCTGCAGAGGAATGTTTGAGAGCGTTGGGTGCTTTTAGCGAAGATATTTGACGTTCTTATGATGGTGGTCACAAATACTGCAGTCTTCTGACACGTGACGCCACGTGTATGGGTTGACAGTTAGCAAAGTTTCGGAGGCACCTGCCCCCGTACATATCCTAGATGGTAGCAGCAGATTGCTCCGAAAATTTAGTACCTGCACTGCGTCACATGCCAGAAGACTGTCATCTTCTTCATGAGAGACGTTGATCGATTCTGGAGATATAATCGACTCAAGTGAGTTCGTAATTCGCTGACAGTAACTTAGGTGGTAGCCCTAATTTTTGGACTCACGTTGGAGTACACTGTGTTATTGTCTGCTTAAGCATAACGATATTGCTTGGAGTCAGCTAGTTAGGTCTTAACCTTTTGGCGTCGGAATTATTTTTTTAATTTTAGCACACCCTGTATATAAAATGTGAATAATATAGGAATCAAATATGTTAGAATTATGAAACAAACTGGATTTTGAAGAAAAAAAACTGACAGTATATACCATGTTTAAAATATTCAGTACCTATATTTGTTGAATAAATATATAAAATGCAACATTAGAGGTTAGCGATGCGGTACGACCCCTACAGGGGTCGTTAGGCGTCAAAGGGGGTCTTAAGCTTCGTCTTGAGGTAGCTCACTTTCCGTCGTCAAACATACTGATACTGACAAGTGGTTTGGTTGTGAAGTGAGACAGGAAACCAACAAGATGCAACAGTTAGATGTTTATTATCAAAACTTTCTCAACATGTTTCCGGCATCATTATGCCCATCTTCAGGAGACCAAGACGTGTGTTACTGCACGTGGTGTGCTGCACTGGTACTGCTAGTTGTGGTCCACAACCGCTACCAACCACATCCAGCAGAACCAGCGCAGCACACCAAGTTCAGTAACACACGTCTTGGTCTCCTGAAGATGGGCATAATGATGCCGGAAACATGTTGAGAAAGTATTGATAATAAACATCTAACTGTTGCGTCTTGTTCGTTTTCTCTCTCACTTCACAATTTGCTCACGATGCACGGTCACAGAAACCTAAAGTGGTTTGGTATATTACGTCACACTAGGATGTATAACTGGAAAGCAGTGTGTGCTGTAGTGTAAAGTTATTAACAATTATTTTACTTACACATTTAAGCTTGACTACAGATTCAGTGAATTATAATTGGATCACTTGGCTAAATCCGAAATCAGGTTCTTAAACGAATCAAATGACGGGTACTAACCGTGTGAACTCTTTAAGCGCCGAATTAAATCCCATCTGCCATTTGCTGGTATTATTAGGAGCTCACCATATTCTCCACGTTAGCGGGATAAGGGTTTAAACGCTAATTTTTTTAAATGTAATATTAGACATTGATATCAAATGGATAAAAAAGATTTTGTTTTAGGCGATTTAGACTTCGATGAAGTACTTAAGTAAATTCACGGGGGAAAAAAGAAGACGTAGAATTTTAAAATTTTAACAAAACTAAATCAAGAACCAGTTACTAAAATGATTGATAGGAGGGAACTAAGATGGTTTGGGAACCAGATTAGGATGGACAGCAACAGGAAGCATAGGCAAGTGTGGACACAGGAGTTGAGGGGACAAGGGAATTATAGAATGGGAGGAGCATGTGTGGAAGGTGACGAGGAAAATGGGAGCACCGTGCAGGAGGCGACTAGACTGGCGAAGGGCAGGAAATCTTTCCGTATCTGGCTGATGCTAACCGACGCCTGAAAGGTCAACGAGGAATTAGAAGAAGAAGATTAATCACCATACTTTTTGTTGAAAGCAAGTACTTCGTAATGGGAAACGTGTGCTAAATTCTCATGCCTTTCTTCCTCCCCCTGTGGAAACTGCCTATAGAAGGCAAGAGGCACGTTCATACATTTGAAATTTTGAAGTGTCCGGCAGCTTATCCGTTTCAAGCGTTTATTTTTATAACTTCAGTCTCCAATTTGCTGAGAAGAAACGAGTCTAAATTACAGGGATTATCCCTAAAGAGACGTAATCGCTGTTTGCTAAGAGAATCAAACGAAAAGCATAAATGGATTGTGGAGGGGAAAACAGCAGATGTAGCATTCGATGGTGCATAAGCCAATTACAGTCGTCGCTTATTCTGAGGCTTTTGACAGTGGAACACTGAGATCATGGGTTCGAATTCCTCCCGGATCATTGAAGTACTTTTGTGTTTGTGCTTGACTGTGTAGAGAGTGACCTTCTGACAAAAAGACATCTCGTCGAATGCTGTTAGGAAATGTCTAAGTAAGGATTTAAGAACACAGAAAACGGGAGACTTACAACTTGTTATCCTGTAAGCACTATTGAACAGGCAGAACATAAAGTGACGCCTGTGCCTTAAAGCAGAGTGCATAAACCTCCAGGTGCCTGGTTGCTGTGGGGGACAAATTTTGTAAGGTAACGTCTAGTATTTGTGTGTCCACAGCAGAGAATCCTGTTTTATGTCACCCTTCTGTAATATAGAATTTTGATGTGTCTGCTAGATTATTAGGGGGCACGCGGTGACACATTTGGTTGAGGCATTCCGCTACAGACCGGTAGGTTGCGGGTTCTATTCCTGATTATGTCACTGGAATTTTTCAGTGACATAAACTTTCCGACCGCACTTTGGCCCTGGAGTCGACTCAGCCTTTAACAGAAATGTGTATCAAGAATATTTACTGGGGAGTTAAAGGCGGCCGGTGCGTAAGGCTGACAACCTTACTACCTTCATATGCTGACTGTCTTAAAAAATGGAAGCCTCAGCCTCATGTAGCCCTAAGGTCATATCCAAGCCTGTAAAGGGGTAGTTTTACCTTTAGTTTCCAGATTATTAGAAAAATTGCAAGCCTCCTGTTCGAATGACTTTACATACCTTGCTGTCCGACGTACGGCAGGATAACGCATGATGATGAGTACAAATATTTGTGAACAACCAAAACAGTTTGCGCCTTTGTCTCCGTAGGAACACAACTCAGAATAACACTGCAAAATATCATCAGTGTGAGCAATATCACGAAGTCACCCCACATCATGTGCATGGCTATAGATGAACTGACGCGCCGTGGAGGTCGGAGATGCTTAGAGCAGATTGTAGCGCCCACTAATAGCTCTGAGACACTAAAACATCCATTGCGTGTGATTACAATCGTTATTACGCGCGATGTGTCATGTTAGTTGTTAAACAGAGGTAATAAAGCCTGCTTCCCGTAGTTATGTTCCGTTGAGTTTATATAAATAAAAGTGGTCCTAGAGGAAAAGATGAAAGTGGGGTGAAAGGGGTGACAGTTTTAGCAGTGGTCGGCACCACCATGTCAAAAAGAGTTTGGGAAACTGGGGTCCTGTAAGGCATAAAAGGAGAAGAGATATACAAGGACAAAGACACAGGTCTTGGAGTTCGAAGCAAACAGCATATTGTACGCAGTTGTGTTTAGATCTTTACTGAGTGAGGAATCTATGAAACCTCTGTAAGTGCCGCTGTGTGTATGTGTAAAGGCAGTGTACTGGTGGTGCTTTATGAACAATAAGTAACTTGCGCAAGGATTAGAAGAACATACCAGAAGTAGGTTAAATTAATAAGTAACAACATCTTCATTAATGGCAAACTCCATTAACCTTTTGGCGCCGGAATTATTTTTTTAATTTTAGCACACCCTGTATATAAAATGTGAATAATACAGGAACCAAATATGTTAGAATTATGAAACAAACTGCATTTTGAAGAGAAAAAA
>Ga0131853_10019368_pt1 | contig 12386 bp, 6 predicted proteins | sample TergutLab28metaG_FD_92764 | JGI IMG/M metagenome (GOLD analysis project Ga0131853, IMG submission 92764) | Labiotermes labralis P1 segment gut microbial communities from Petit-Saut dam, French Guiana - Lab288 P1 (version 2) (version 2) | ecosystem: Host-associated > Arthropoda: Insects >...
TTATACGCCGTTTCAGTTTTGGTTTCCGCATTGAATGGCCCCTATCTTGTCCCGGGGTGTCCCTCCCTCCCCCCCCCCTCCCCCCACATTTTCCTGTTTTATTACTTTGATCCTTCCTTCTTTATTCTTGGAAACGCGGGCTTTTTTTAGTTGATTTACGAGTATTATATCTCTTCCTGACGCTCATGGACCTACTCACTTTTCCTTGTTCGTAGGTTATACCGAGATTACGTACACGTAACGATTTGTGTGAGTTATGTCAGACTTTTCTCAATGGACAAATAGACTTGGGGTTTGCGATTGGCTGTGGTTTTTACGATGTCCTGTAGTTCATCATTAGGCCTCTTAAGGACTGTTCAGCACAGTAAAGTAATGTCGGATCAAATATGTAAAATCGCATAGTTATGAGAAGTTTTGTAAGATATTCGGGACCTGGGATAGCTAGTCAGTGGAGTGACTAGGCTACGGATTGGACTATCCGGCTTTCGAATCCAATCAGGCCAGGAAGTTTCTCTGTCTTCCCCAGATTTCCAGATTGGCTCTGGGGTCAAGCCAGCCTCCTATTCAATGGGTACGGCGGGTGTTTTACCTTGGTGGGGGGGTTATTGTGGCCGGATCGTGAGGCTGACCACTAATCTCCATCTAGTGCCGAAGTTATGTATATCTTCATGGCGTGAATAGGGACAACCATATTTGTGTGTTACAGTGGTTGTACCGGATAACTTTGTGGTTCTTGCGACTTGTTCTGCAGTGGTACCCTCGTCAAGTCTCGTCCGAGAAGCTCTCCGGCCGTCTTGGAGCAACGGTGGTTCTAAGTAGTCTTCCAAGGCGACTGCCAGACAGAATGCTGCCAAGATCGACTCCTATACAATCTTCCTTGTCAATTTTTTTTTTAAAGAATGTTTGGTTCTTTTAGAGCATGTTTACTATATATGACATCAAAGAGTGTGAGAAGCAGTTCTCAAAGCGGTTGCCTAAGCGAATGTTCAATCATAGTACGTAATATCTTTGTGTCACAAAAGATTACTGTTCAAAACTGAATATTGTCGAGGTAGGACTGGCTGAATTCTCAGGAATATGTTGGTACGACAGAAGGACGGAGTTTTAAACAGGGCTGGCCCGAGACATGTGGGCTCCCCGGCAGGCCATTAATTTGGTTCTCCCTCAAACGGATATTCTTGAAACTTTTTTTGGCCTAGAACAGGGCTGGCGAAAATTTGTAGGGCGCGTGCCCAAATGGCGGATAATTTTCGTACAAATTCTTTTGCCTGTGGAAAACCTGAGTTTACCAGCACCATATTTCCGTTTATTGCAGTGATGTCTTAGCGCCCCTTATAGGAAGGAGCCCCATGCAGCTGCCAAGCTGGCCCATTTCCTAGACCGGCCGCACTTGTGAAAGATCTGCTGACTTTCCGCGTGTCTGTTACATAGGTTATGATTTATATTAGTGGAGTTATTATTTGTATAACTGAAACCTTTGGTCCATGAAGCATCTTTTGGTCCAGCATCAGTAGATATTTTGTAGTGAAAATAAAAGTGAGAACGACTTTTTAAACCTTTAGAATTTGTGTTAAATCTATGCGTTATGTCTTGCAACGTAGACCCATACGCAAATACCTTTTTTGCATTATTGCACATAGACTACGCAAGTACAAATTCATGTACTCGACTATATTTTGCGAGACAGCGTCTGCTATGATAAAACCCTCGTATAAAGCGTGTATCTAATAGAAAACTGGCACTGTGTTTGAACTAATTAATCCTTTCTATGCCACATACAAGTTATGTAGTTTATGTGGTGTTAGATAAGATCAGTGACACAAACTTATAAAAAAATATAGTAGTAACTGAAGAGTGATGTCTTTTGGGATGTGATGCCGTACTCTCGGTTCATCGTTATCTAATGTTTCAGAGGAAGATTTGCTTCCACCTCTAGGGTAAAAGATGGAAGCAGCAGTTTCCTCCATAACGTTGGTACACGGCGTGACATCCCGGAAGAACGTGATTTTCACATTCACTGTCGTGAGAACTTGTGCAGCCTCACAGTGGAACCGAATGAGCCCCTACTGATATCGTCTCAGGGACATAGCTTACAGGTTTCCCAGTAAGTATGGACCTACTTACAGACGAATGTTTTTGTATGGAACGGCACGAAGGTTAAACCACTCAGTGACACTCCTTATCCGCACGCTTTTTGTCTCTTCATTACCGTTTGCTGGCTAGATGCTTCAAACTATCCACTATATAAGGAGTGCACCGACACTGAACTATCTTCATAATTATTGCACGTTCATGGTTTAATTAGTGATTAGTTACCACAGAGGTCATAATGTTGTATTTATAGATTTAGGGGGGGGGGGAATTGTGAACATTTGCGTACATAAATGCTTATGTTATCGTCGAAATCCTTACCAGAGTTCGCAAATGTGCATTTGCTAATACGCAAGTGCGTTTCGTCACCAAATGTTGAATTTAACCGTTGAACTTGCGACTTTATACAATAACACGAGTAACATAACCCTGTGTGCATATATTGAGCAACTTCAGAAAATGGCCATGGCTGCGGGTAATTTATGAACATAAACGTCGAGATTGACCTTCTTGTTATCATTATTGCCATTTCAAGGTTGTGAAATGTTTCCTTTTTGTAATGACGTAATTCGACCCTTTAAACTAGGGGTGTACAGTTAATTTTACATGGGATTATTTCGGAATTTGGAGGGCCCCTTGAAAAAAAAATGCATTTGTTCTAAAATATAAATAGGCCTTTGTACCAGTCACAGTATCGGACTTACTCTATAGGTGTAATGAAATCTGTACGTGTAGCAGAGTTAACCATCAAGTCAGTTGATTTACTGTAAGATGTGATTAGTGTTCTTAAGATGGTAAGGTATGCATCTAACCAAATTTGGAATGGGCTGCACCTCCCTTCGTCTTTCTCATGCCCAGTTATGATAAGAGTTTCCTAAATAAGGACAGACTTTAAATTTTAAACTTATGCCTAGGCTACTGCAGATTCTAGAATTTTGATATTAGATAATAATTCGATATTATTTATTTATTTATGGAGTTAGGCTTTATTCGAGTGGTATTTGTGGAAAGTAACGAGAAGTTCTGAGAAGAATTTACTGCAGCGCTTCCTTCATATGCACGTATATTTCAGTTTATATGGTGAAGCCACAGTAGCTGTAAATTATGGGCAAGCTGTTAACAGATCAGTTTACATGCATAATTTCCATTAATGCCGGTGTAGACTAAAATGACCTTGTCAGAAATAAACTCGAAGTCCACACCTTCACCGTGCATATATCTGTGGACATGTCCTATAAACGTTATGCTATTTCACGCACATTAACAAACATTAACCGTTTCTGTACGATATATTTCCATACAGATTTTTAGGATCCTGTCTTACCATTTCTGTCACCTCATAACTTCGCATCGTCGCTATGTTGTTGCTGTTAATGGCAAGGCATTGAAAAGTGCTCAGGCTGCATAATTTTATACCAAGACCACACGAAGTGTATGAAAACCTCTGTAGCCTATTTTATCAAAATTTATGATAAACGCAGCACATGCGGACATGTTCGTACTATAACATAAGGGGAGGAGGGAACAGAACAATAAGAAGTTATACTATGAATAAAATCGGAGCATTGTTACGGGCCGGAGCGAATATTTTCGAGGGCCTTTCGGGGCAATTACTAAACTTGCTGCAAATTTTGTTCATGCCCCTTCTTAGGAATAGGGACGGACATTTGCATTCTTTTACTAAGAGTAAGTCTGATGGAGGCCTAACGTAAATGACAGATGTTTGTCATTATTTGAATAGTGGCTTTATGCTCGGCATAGAAGTTTTTATTTGATAATGAAACGAATGTATTTAAATGCCCCTATTAATTTGTCATATCAACTTTGTAATTTTTTAAAAAATAGAGCAAGAAATTAAACACATTATTTTTATTTTTTTTGCTACAAAAATCGTGTATTGTAATTGTGTTGAAGCTGCTTTTGTTACAGAGAGACACTTCATAGCGGTAGCTCGAATTTGGGAATTTTCTTCTACTTCATGACATTTTCATAACCATTGAAGATAATGAATATGTTCTTATAGAAGTATGGTTGTAGGCGTCTATTATTAAGTATATTTTCCTTGTTTCGAATTCAGGCATTTTTACCGGCCATAGCTATGTCGCAGAATTTGTTGTTCATAGGGAGTCCGTTACTGAATTGCTGATTAGGAGAAGCACAGGTAATGCGAAGGAATTTGTAATTTGAGTATCTTTATCGTTGCACCGTGCATTCTGTAATTTATTTAATTAACGCACCAACAATGGACATATGTAATTTAATAAATCTAAAATTTACGTTAAAACACTTAAAACGCTCCTACATGTTTCGATCACACGATCATCCTCAGGGAGCATACATTGTTCCTTGCTAAAGTTATAATTTAAAAACACTCAGTGATTTACTTCATTATGTTAAGTTTGTGCTGTGGCGGCATGTCATGTGTTGTGTGTGAGTCGTGCGACCAGTACAGCACCAACTTAACATAACGAGGTAAATCACTGAGTGTTTTTAAATTATAACTTTAGCAAGGAACAATGTATGCTCCCTGAGGATGATCGTGTGATCGAAATATTTAGGAGCTTTTTAAGTGTATTAACGTAAATCTTAGATTTATTAAATAACATATATGTGCATTGTTGGTGTGTTAATTAAATTTGTAATTTGAGATTTACACAGTGTTGTGAATGAAGACTTCAACCTTCAGAGAAATGAGGCCGTGTTGAAATGTATGTTATTTTATTGTATTTGTTACAGTTACCAGTCAACACGGTCTCATATCGCAACACGAATTATTTCCGTCCACAGTCAATCAATCACAGAAATAGCATCTGAACTTTGAAGTAATGTATTTGACAGATATTCGCACTTCACAGGAAGGTACATATATTTCAATTCTTGTTCAAGAGTTGTTTCCATGGGAACAGATATATGTCTTTGTTCCGAAGCAAATAACGTCGGACTTGAACGTTATGTAACGGAAAAATGAATCACATTACAGTTGTTTGAGCTTACAGTAAACTGCTTATAGCGCATCGATTTAAGTATGCTTCAGCCGTTATGTATCAGTTTCGTCATGATGAGAATAAAGATGGTGGCTGAGACTTAGTTATTTTGCTTAATGTTTGTTATTTTAATTTCACGACGTCTTACCAGTTTCGTATGCTATATATACCATTGGATGGAAGGTTGATTATGAGTAATCTACTGGGAAGGCTGTGGAAGGATATTGTACTGATATGTCATAAGGTATTTTTGCGAACATTTTTATGGAGACCCTCGGGAATGGTAGAAGTAGCCTCATTCTTTCCGTGGGATTTTGTTTTTGTTTGTGAATAATTCAAACAATGAATATTTTACGCTTACTTTGGACATTTTATCTAATTTATCTGGTAGCATTAAATGGCGCGCTGTTGTGGAAAGGTATCGAAATTTCCTTTTTCGCAAGACTAGCTATGCACTCATTAGTGAAGAAAGACCCTGCACCGTCGAGTAAATTAATCATGGGCCATGAAACAAAAGCGATCGAATAAATCAATATTGTCACCGTTTCTTCGAATATGGGAGCTGGGGTAGCTCAGTCAGCAAGGTAGCTCGCTGTGAGCTGGGATCGTGACAGGGACAAGAATATTTCCGCTTAGCACTTCGCCTGAGGCCCGTCTAATCTTCGGAGCGGAAAGTATGCCCCATAACCCTGTGATCCTTCGCCTCTCCCATAATTATTTCCCTTATCATAGCTACTGATTGTGTAATAGAACTTAATTAACATGTGTGTATTTTTTTTAAGGATTTTCTGCAACTCCTCCATAGATTTTAAAGTTATATATCCCGTTGTGTGTCGTAATATAATGAATGAGATGAATGTACCACCGTCGACACAACCAAATTTCTATGTATTTTACCCCTTTAAAGACGAAACGCAGACTGCTTTATATAAAGACTCAGTCCGTACCGCGCTGTAAACACTTTTCGTCTCGGTTATAAAAACCAACCAGTTCATGTTATATGGGGCAGAGTCGCTGTTTGTTTCGAGAGAAATACAAAACACATTAACACAGTGTGGGAAGAATGTCAATTCTTAAGTTTTAAACCTGTTGGTGCACGCAACCAGTACGCTTTAAAAGGCTAACATAGCAACATGTTTCGATCTTGCAAGATCATAATCAGGCTAGCATCTGAACAATTTAAAAAGATATAAAAAAATCGAAACTGCTAGAAATGAGATCGTTGCAACCGTTTTTGTATTTTTAAAATGTTCTAATATTAACCTTGCGAGGTTGAAACGTGATTCTGTGTTAAAGAATATAGAAGTTTAAGTCGCGTTTACAAGGGTCCCCCAGGTTGATCAACGCGGTTGAATCAATGAAATTGAAGTCAACTGTTGAACGATACTGTTTACACAGTTCCACTAGAGTGAACGAGGCAGTCGATTTCAAAATGGCGGCAAATGAACTTGTGCGGGAAGGTGTTGTTGTAATGTGTGACTGTTTAATGAAAGAATGTCAACATATTTTAGAAAAATAATAAGAGAAAAAAACGACGTTGGTGGGTTAAGCCGTGGATAATGAGAAGTGACACACATTGGGTGCATCAAACAGATTGTTAGTTGAATGGACAGTTGAAGATCGAGATATGTATAAAATTCATTTAAGGATGTCTCGAGAACAGTTTTTCGAATTATTATCAAAAGTAAAACCATACATAGAGAAACAACACACAAACATGAAAGAATGCATATCTGCACCATATCGAGCACCAGTTGTGTGTGATAGTCCCTCCATTTGAACACCATAATTAGAAAGTAGTTGACAAAATTGAGAAGCCAAATTAAAAGCACTAAACACACACTAGAACAACTCGTTCTACACTGGGTAACAGGTCGTGACTTGCTTGTTTATGCGGGTAATCTGTGGTGAGTCACCCAAAGTGAATCAACGATGCTGAACGAAATTTGGCCACCGCCAACTTGTTCACCCGTCAACCACGTTGATCACTTCCGTTGAAAGGAACTGTTTACGCGGTTCACTTTGGTAGATTCAACCGTGTTGATCAACCTGGGGGAGACCCGTGTAAACGCGCCTCTAGTTGTGTTGACAGCGGGGTACATTAATTTTATTCCTCCATTTCGATTGGAACCTACCGGATTAGAGAAGAGCGGAATGACTTTGCCATATTGGTAACACTGTGCATGGTATTTTTCAATTGGTGTGTGTCCCGGCTTTTGGGTTAAACTGCGATATTCATGATCTGCTCATTCTCCAAATGAGAATGTTGGTGTTAGCCTTCAAAGAAGCAAAGGCCGTTTGTTTTAAATCCTTGCCTTGATCTTTCCATCTTATTCAACGAAGTTGTGTCATTACATAACCCACAACACTGATGGTAGACTTGTTTCCTTTTCTTAAGGTAGCATTAAGTTAGAGGTTTGTTGTCTCGGCATTCGATTCTTGGACATGCAAACGAAAAGGGAAGGTGCAGTGCAAGGGAGATTTGCGTCTTTTCTTAGCAGTGTAGGTGTTCGTGGGTAGCCTTGAAACAGTAGAAGAATATTTTTTTTTTTGATAGGAGCCATCCTGTTGTATTATAGTTTAAAATCTAAATTATCGTTCAGTCAAAACACAACAATATATTCAATAATGTGAAGTTTGCTACATGTTGCGGTTACAAGTAACAATCATCAGGCATGTACTGAAATGTCTGCCTGTCGATGGTTACTTGTAACCGAAACATGGAGCAAAATTCACATTATTGAATATATTGTTGTGTTATGACTGAACGATCACTTTATTAGAAGAATAAGCTAGAAATGGATACTGCATTACCCCGAGGAACTGCTATGCATGGTATTGGAATAATTGTTCAGCTTTTTGTGTTCTTGCATTTCCGTCAGGTCCATGACCTGCTTCTCTGTGAGTGACTTAATTATTCCATGTGTTGTTTCAGTGGAAGCAAAGTAGTGGAATGTCCTACTCGTGCGTTTTCGGAAGTTATACGTCTGTGTTCTTTTGTTACTATAGTCTCCTTTTTTCGTATATTGGCTTGGGAACGTGATTTCTATAATTGAAAATCCACGAAAAATGAAATGTGACTGTTCAAAGATGGTAGGCGAGGTTTCTGTCACTGTTCTTTTTAGAGGCAAGTCATGTTCCGCCGGAAGAATTAGTGGTCCGATTACGTGTCTACTTCGTAGAAATAGGTCATTTGAAGCTAAAGTTTTCGCTGCCTGAGTTTCACGGATCACCACCAGAGGATACTAACCTTATCCGGCGAGGGTTCCCTGTCTGTCCTGAGACCCGTGACCCCAAGCATGGTCGTACAACTGCGCCTGTATACCTTTCGTATCGAACTGGATGCTGAAAGCTTTATCCCGTGACTTTGACGCGTTACTAGCTTTTATCGCGCGTCCCCTCTGCGAGGTCAGACTAGTGGATACCAAACCAATATATCACGAGGTCAACTGTCAACTTTTACGAGATAATGGATGATCGTAAACAGACAAACTATTATTGTGCGACTTATTTAATTTGGCGTACAAGTTCTTAATCACGTGACGTATTCTTTTACGACAAACGATTAAGTTGTGGGACCACTCTCCGATAACATTTTGCGGTGAAACAGAGGAGTATCCAATCGTGTCTTGGTACTGAATTTCGAAACAACTTTTTGTGCATGCATCCTAGACCAGTGGCGTTTCCAGGATTTCCTTTAAGGAGAGGCCTCGAGGCGGAGCACTTGAATTCATCTGATGCGTGCTGATTAGTCCTTAGCCCGACCTACTTCCCGATGTCGTAGGACGGAATCGATAGTGTCGTTGGAAAGAGGGGTCTGTTCACGTTTCGAATTGCAAGTCTTTTCTTGTTACAGAGGCTGAAAGGAAGCATGTCAGGCGACGCGCGTTATTTCAACGACATGGAGACACGAACTGTCATCAAGTTTTTATTTTTTTCCTGCAAGGCAAGGCGCCGAAGGAAATTCACGCCATTCTGATAGAAACATTAGGGGAACATGCACTATCGTATGCCACCGTAAAAAACTGGGTGGCCCATTTTAAACGTGGTGATTTTTCCACCTGTGATGCGCCTCGTCCTGGACGACCCAAAACATTGACCATCCCGGAGATTATTGATCAAATTCACGAGCTAATCTTGGAAGACCGCCGGATTTCGGTTAAATCAATAGCTGAGCAACTCGGAATCTCACGTGAGTGGGTTGGGCCCATCATTCATGAAGATTTGGACATGTGGAAGCTCTCTGCGAAGTGGGTCCCGAAATGCCTGAAAGCGGATCAAAAACGTCACGCTGCCATTCGTCTGAGCAACATTTTGGATTTTTTGGGCGCGATCCAAATAATTTCATGTCGCGATTGTTAACCATGGACGAAACCTGGTTATATCACTATGACCCGGAGACAAAGCAACAATCAATGGAGTGGCGGCATAACGGCTCACCCCGCCCCCAAAAATTCCGAGTGCGAAAATCCGTTGGAAAATTTCTCGTCTCGATTTTTTGGGATCAAGACGGCATCCTCCTCATTGATTATCTTCCAAAGGGCCTAACTATCAACGCGGAGTGTTAGTCATCTCTGCTGGTGTAATTGAAGGACATTTTGAAGGAAAAACGCCACGGGAAGGTCACCAAGGGGTCTCGTTCTTGCACGTCAATGCCCCGGCTCACCAGTCACTTGCAACACAGAAGAAACTGGCCTACCTGGGCTTCCAGTGCCTTGATCACCCACCCTATTCTTCGGATCTGGCCCCGTCGAACTACCACCTGTTCCTTGGACTGAAAAAAACAATTGAAAGTTCGCCATTTTTCGTCCGACGTGGAGGTCATTACTGCCGCGTAGACCTGGTTGGACGGACAACCTTCTGAATTTTTTTTTGAGTGGCTTGCAAAAGTTAGAGCAACGGACTAAGAAGTGTATTGAGCTTCGTGGGGAGTGTGTTGAAAAAAATCCCGAGTTTGGTCCCTGCAGCTTGTTTCTTTCCTGGTCGCGCTAAGGACTTATCAGCACCCCCTCATATTGTACGTACAAAGGAATGGTTAACGTAATAGACTTTTTAACGCTGAGTTTGAAAATGGCCGCAGAGATTGCTTGTCAGCCACCATGTTTGAATGAATCGAAAATGGCCTTGTGATTATTTAAAGACGTAGTAAAAATATCAGAGTAAATAAGTGCGTATTGAATGTAACTAATGATGATGAAAGCTTATATTTCGCATCTGGAGCCTCTCTTACCAACTCCAGCAGCAGTCAGCCCACTTGCTGGATATTTTTCAGAATGTTCCGCATGTCCGTCACGAACTGCGCCCGAGTTTGATTGGAAATAGAAGAAATATGAGTCCAAAGGAAGTACTTTAATGATGTGTTTTATCAGCTGGTTTTGTAGGAACTGAGAAATTCTTCGAGTGGTTTGTGACTTACTGCCTTGAAGATTGGGAGAAAATCTGTTTTCGTTGCTACTAATTTGATGTTCATCAAGCTGTTTTTTACTTCACTAAAAGGTTTTATTAAACGCTGTGTCTCTTGTGATTTCTCCAATCTGGGAGCCACAGATATTCATTCTTTGATTTTAGCCTCGCTAATCCGTAGGAAATTCTGTTTCATTTAGGGAAACCCACCAACATTTTGATTCATAGCCTTAAAGTGCGTTGTTAAGCCAAGTTTAATATAGAGTTGGTTTTTTTTTTATGGAGCAGAGGTAAACCTTGACATGTGTTTGCCCTGAATTGAATATTTACCGAATTAGTCATTGTCTGTTTGGATAATTATATTCTCCTTCTGGGGTGTCCCATTCACACAGGAAGCGACAGACATTGTATGGCCCACTAATAAACCAAGAAGGAATAAAAGTCTCCAGAAGTACTACGAGAATATATATCGTTCTTGATACTTTACGCAGGAAAGTGCGTGTTGTATAATTCTTTCATGTTAACGGCATGTGCTATTACAAATGAAGGACATTTATCCTACTGGACACTTCGCACGCACAGTGTTTTAAGATTGCCTGGAATTGAAGAGTTCAGATTCCCATTACAGAACACTGCTTCGAAATAAGGTTTCAAGGCTGCGATAAATGGGTGCCTTGCTTTTGGATAATGTGGGGAAAGGGCTTTCATAGTAAGAAGGTTTACATTTTTAGGCTTACCTTACAATAAATTGCTGTTTTGAGAGAGAAAAGTGGTAACGAGAATTTTTTTGAGCTTACGGAGTAAAGACATCTCTGCGGTCCTCTCTAGAATTTAAAATTTGTAGAAGTAGTCTAGAAGCCAAGAGCCCAGCTTGATTTTTTTTTAAATTTAGCTCACTGACAAGACCGCTCAGCTCTTCTTGAGATGTTATCCTAAATGGTCTGTCGATGATCAAGAGAGTTGAAAGAGTGGATTAATATCTTGCTGATATACCGTCAACAGTCCATGTTGATCGTCGTAATTACATTTTACATCACTTTCATTTCCACAATTTACAGTCCATTTTTACACATTTCTTTGTTTAGGACGAGACAGAGGTAGAGCGCTTTAAAAGCCGTATGCTGTACCGCAGGGACTGCTCAGAACGGGAGAGACTAAGGTACTGGTGCAACTGAGTGACTGAATGAGTCACATCCCGGTTACCTGTAACGCACTCGGTGAGACCTAATAAACAATTAAGCATCTAGAATATAATTCAACCAACTGTGTTCTCTGTGAGGCGCTAGATGAGGCTGAAGGGGCAGTTCAACAATTAGCAGATAATACAACGTAGCATAAGCAGATGGCAGCATTCTGATAGATTGGGTTGAGAATAAAAGTACATCCAATGAAAGAAGCCGTGGAGTAGCGCGTGAGCAGTCGATTTTTATCCTGTACTATTGATGACTGAGGGAATACATCAATGCGACTGAAACAGGTGTGCGTTTATGCAGACAATATTGTGCTGGTGACAAGAACTGAACAAGCCCTAACTAATACATTCCAGAAGTTAAAGCAGGAAGCAATGAAATATGGATTAGTAATAAAACAAAATATATGAGGCATTCAAGGGTACAAACCAACGCGAAGAATAAGGAAATAGAAGGAATGAAAATCGAAGAAGTAAACTCCGCCAAATATCTCGGAACATTTATGAATGCGGACAACTTAACAGAAGAAGAAACAAAAGAAAGAATTGCAGCTGACAATAGATCCTTCTTTTGCAAACAAAAAGATATTCCGAAGCAAACTAATAACTACGAAAACCAAAGAAAGACTGTATCATACAGTAATCAGACCAGTAGTAGTATATGGATCCGAATGTTGGGTATCAACAGAAAACATTAAGCAGAAATTATTGGTATTCAA
>Ga0131853_10019369_pt1 | contig 12386 bp, 10 predicted proteins | sample TergutLab28metaG_FD_92764 | JGI IMG/M metagenome (GOLD analysis project Ga0131853, IMG submission 92764) | Labiotermes labralis P1 segment gut microbial communities from Petit-Saut dam, French Guiana - Lab288 P1 (version 2) (version 2) | ecosystem: Host-associated > Arthropoda: Insects >...
AAAAAAAAAAAAAAAAATATTTTAAAAAAAAAAAACAACAAAAATAAAAAAATTATATTTTTAGGCAAAATGGTTAGAAAAAGTTTTCCCCAAAAAAAAAAATTTTGAAGAGGGGGGGGGGGGGGGAGAGGACCTTGTCATTTGAAAGTATTGTAGAACAGTTCTGAGAAGTTAGAACAGGGGCCAAAGATAACAATTTACAAGATTTTTCCTTTTATGCAAGTATCACAGTCAAGGGTTCAATAGCATAAAATTATTCCAAATTTTAACTTTTACAAGTGCATCACTGTTCAACATTTTTTAAGCTTTCTGTAGACTACAGCGTTCAGCTGTTACTTTCACTATACTGTTAAAAACCTATGACTTGAAACTGGAAAGGTTAAAGTTGTACCACATGTCAACTACATTACTCATTTCTTCTGACATGTCTACAGTCTAAGTAAGAAGCGGCAGTATTCAAGAAGCACAGTCAGTCTTTCTTAGGAGTGCTAAGAAATAATGAACTGAAATCAAGATATTGACCAAGATGTGGCAGTAAGAGCAGAAAGCAAAACTGATGAAACTAAGGATAGAGTGTTATGAACACATGTTACATTGGCACCATAAATAGGAATCCACTGACAGTATACAAAAATGGGGAAGATTTAAACAAGGATCCACTGAGGAGACCAAGGAAAATGTACAAACAGTAAAGAAAGACAAAACAGAGTAAAGAAAGACTACAAGCAAAGACAACAAGGGTGTTTATAGGAACACAAAAAGAGCAGACAAGGTTTATCCTACAATAACTCACTCTGTGCATACATCAGATTGCAAAGGTCTTGGGCTAGGTTGTGACACTATGTAATCATGAAGACTGACACCCACATTGTGGAGAAACACTTGGTCTCCACATTCAGGATTCCAGCAAGTATAGTGTCCATGCAATTACATTATGTAGGCAATTTGCATAGAAGGTGGTTCAATTAGATCCATGAGAGGGGGTGAAGAAACAACCCCAGTCTAGGCCAACAGGAACAATAAACAGAAAAAGTGAGAGGACCAGAATGCCCCAACTGTGTGAACAATCAAGGCTGAAAACTTACAAACTGCAGAAGCAATCCATTATCACGTGTGACAGTGCACACATGTTGCAAGTGAACATTTACCAACAAAAATATTCAGAAAATTACAATAACAATCTACATTGTTGGATGCACACTTTACATCATACAGTACATTGGCTTGACTGCAACCATCAGTGACCAATTTTTTAAATGGCTTCACACATAACTCTACACTTGCATCATTTTGCTGGATGTCAGGCCATGCCACAATTATCATTATTCCAATTTTCCCATGAATGCAGGAGCATGTGTTTTGGTTCAACATACTGCAGTTAACACTAAGTTTCTACTCACTCTATTTAAAGGTCATGTCTAATCACATCTAATCAGCACACTGTCTACTGCATGCCAAAGTTTGGCTGGTGACACTGCAGACACTATATTCTGAATGCTTTCTTTCAGGTAGTCTTCAGTGCAAGGAATGTTACTACACACTATATCCTTCAACATGCTCCACACATAAATATCTTACAAGTTCAGATCTGGTAAAAGAGGCCATAATTCCCTGCCTATGAAACCCTTACTAACAACCCTCCCAAACATTGCACAAAATTATCTGTGGTGTGAGTTGTTGCACTGTCTTGCTGAAAAAAGGCAGGTTAACTCATAATTGAACAGGTGTTCAAAGAGTGTGGCATATCATTGCGAACTGATGCCCTCATATAAGGAAAAGGACCCAATAATCCTAGTTACACTTACAGCACAACACACCATGCACAAACCATACCATGTAATAACACTTCATGAATCAACAAAAGAATTTGTTATTCTTAGAGTTCGCATATTTACTAAGATGAAACCAAACTTCATGGTTACACAATGTGTACTGGGAAAGTATCTTATAAAGATCTTACCTCTCTCCAATACACAGCAAAGGAAACAGCCAGTCAGTGGGTCTGGTGTATAAAATAAGTAACCCAATGCAAAATGACATGCGGTAGGGGACAAAAAATATTTACCCTACACATAACAGGGAATTGGAAGCATATTTCCACATAAATGCATATTATTTATTGCTGACTGAATGAATCCATCTAGAGCAATTGTGTCAGCAAGAACCTCATGTGTATATAAAATATAAAACTAATGACATAGTTTGATGTTTCAAGTATTTACTCTTCAGAAGCTTTACAGTGAAAAGCAGCTGTTGTTTACTCAGTTTTTTTCAGCTTTTGGTGGCTGCTCACAAAACAGTGTCTATAACAAAATTATTTTTAGTCCCTCCCTCCCATCATGTCTTGTACACCAACTCTGGAAAATGTGGGAAATTAAAACTGTATGATGTTCACAAAACATAAGTTGCATACTTCTTTATAACATTTTTGGATAATATTTACCTTCCCACGTGCTTCCAATGTTAATGCATAAAAACCATGGTAGAAATTAGATTTTATTTTATGTTTTATAAAGACATTATTTTGTAACTAACTGCTTCAAGTAAATAAGTACAAACCTAGAAGAATGATCAACTAACTACTCTAATCTAAATACTTCATACTTTAACCTTAAAACTATATTGAAAATTTTTATATTTTCTATTAATTTTATGTACAAACAAGGTTCTAACCCACTATGTGTTGCTCTGGATGCATACATCTCTTTAACATTAAACAATACACATATACATGAAAGCGTGCTTCCAATTTCCCGTTAAGCATTAATATTTACAATCTGATGATGGCAGCCAAACCAAAATATGTAACCTGATGTTAAAGTGTACAAGTTGTGTGACACAAAACAATACAGATTATTGCTGTTGTTTGTGTTTTGTTATTGTTAACATACAGAATGGTACGCTACAACTGTGATTCATAAAATTATTATGAAGCATTAATTACCAACTACACATATGAAAGAAATAGTCTCCTGCTACAACTTCGTCATAATTATAAAGTGATAAAGATTATAAACAATATTCCAAAATATTAACACACAGAAACCCTTCCACATTTGTTTAACACCACTGGAACTACCTCTGTGTGCAAGCACCATACCGTGAAAGCATACAGGAGCCATGGAGATAGAGATCTACCCAGCCTCCACTCTGATGATAATGAGTGAAATTTTAAAACTAAATGTCTTTCAAAAAAGCAGGTCAGTCAGACTAGCACATATTAGTACAAATGATAGGGCACTGGTAGTCTGAAGTTTAAAATACAAAATACTGCAACACTGATTAACACATGATATACAGAATTTATAATTTTATGTAAGGTTTGTACATCAGTTGATATAGTTTCATTCCAAGGACTGAACATTAAGGACAGAATAAATAGAATTAATTCTCAATCATTTACCTAAAAACGAATTGAAATAATTTGTGGACTTTAGTCAAAAAACATAATTCTGAATACTGACAAAAAAGTACATGTTTTAAAATCCTTATGCTCCTTATACTGACTGGGTAGCTCACAGATTATTTAATGATATTGTAAAAAACTGCAGATGATAAAGACTGTTTTGAGTATGTTAAGGTATACATGGAATAAATGTTGAACAACAAGTTATTAAAGAAGTAAAGACATCCCTCTCATACAAGAAAGAATGAATAAGGTAACAAGATCCAAGGTTTTAACCGCAATATTGATTAAACCCTTCCTAGCCACTTCTTTTTCATATTACTGACACATATCATGTTTTATGCAGCATATATTACAACAACTATAACTTCAAAGATTGGTCAAATTGTAACACAATTTCTGCAAAACATTTAACATAAAATAATTACGTCATACAAAATGTACTATACACTCTGATGCCCTACCTGTTTACAAGAATGTTGTATATGTGGAAACAATAACACAGAGCAGTCTTGGGTTGCCCATTATGGCAGAATCTAATTCTCTTACTATATGATACGTATACACTGTAGTACAGGCATAAATATTTTCGCAGTCTAACAAACAGCTATGTGCACTGTAATCTGAGCAACACAAACACAAAGATCTGTGCCAAGACCATGAAATGAAAGAGTTAACTGTAAAGTAATTTGGATTAAAACAGAATATTAAGTTTGATGAGCATCTCAACAGTTCTGAGGAACTTAGTGCAACTATCTTCCAGTTATTTCTTAATACCACTTTGTAGCAACCATCCCCCCACCCTGCACAACAACAACAACACAAGTACATTCCTACACAAAATGGCATGAACAATAACAAAAACTTAATATGTTAATTTGTTCCACATTACACCATGATCTTGCATCAATTTATACCAAAAAAGCTATTTGCTGAAACTTCTGAAATCACCTAAAATTATTACACAATTCTGTGAGAATGAATTCTGTACACTTTATAAAGTTCAGTGAAGGATGAAAAAGAAAATTAAATTAAATTTAAAAATCCTGCTACACACACAAAACACGCACACATACACACAAATCAGCCATCTTGCAATCTGCATACATTCACCACATGATATGCTGTACAGAAATTAATTTGCTCTACAGTTATCTTCACAACATTTCCACGAAGCTAAGACTGATTCTGTCTCCAAGCTCATTCCAAAGTAGCAAACATTACCTGAAAGTGGCACTCTGATACAATTATTACACTACACAAGTTTTTAGGTTTTTGCAGTGGTGAAGCTGAGGTACCCATTCTTAAGGGATATGATACCATGTAAGTGTGTAACTGGTTCCTGACATTTTGAGAAATTGTGGTGGTCTGAAAATGTTGGGAACCAATTACCCAGTGACATGGTATCATATCTCAAAAGAATGGATACCTCAACAATCACACTACTTGACTTTGTTACAAAAATCTTTTAATCATTTTTCTGAACACTCCCCGTATATAAGCATTTATAGCTGGCAATGTCTTCTGCTTGGTCAAGAACAGTTAATAAATGACTACATATCCTGATAACCAAGCAATCACAAACATGGTAAAAATAAAACCACTGTTCAGTGGTTGAGGACTTGTCAACCAGGGTAAACTTAGCTGGTAGACAGATGGTGTATTAGTCTTGTAAACCAAATAATGCCAGGTCCACTTATTTGCCTGGGTGATGGTTTCTCACCCAGTCATAACACAGAGAAGTAGTGGGTGGTATTAACTGAACATGAAAATGAAATCCTGAACAAAGTTCATCAACACATCCGCTTTGTAAAGTGAAACAGGGCTGCCCAAAAGAAAATGTTAATAGGGGCATGCAGTTTGTGGGCACAGCCCATCAAATATAAATAACACCTGCCTCTTATTCCTGCATGTACCACTAAGACACAAAGGGTCCAGACTAGGGTATGGAGAATGCCTTTGATGTATGTGTGTACAAAATAATGTTGCCATACTTCAACAAGTAGCACCATCAAGTGAGGCTCTCTCCCTCAGAAAGTACATCAGTAATCAAAACGCAAGTAGTTGGGTTTTGGTTTAGGCCACAGTAGAACCTTTCATACTGAATTTTTGAACACTTTTCGGTTGGCTGGTTACTAAATTGAATGAGGGCTTCATTCAACAGTCTCCTCTGCTTTCTCTTCATCATTCATACTGCAGCACGATGACCATGTATACTCCATCAGCTGTATTTGGTGATTTAAGTTAAAAAATGTTGAAAAAGAATTGAAGCTCTGCACAACAAAACTCCATGGTCTAACATAATGTCTTCTTCAAATTGCCGTTTCTACACTCAAACCTACGCCTGTAGACAAAACCAACAACACAATCAGTCAGAAAAGTACATGCAAACCATGATTACTCATATGATTTCCAACATATTCACAGAATACAGGGCATGAATAATGAATTCCACGTAAGAATACAAAGAAACTGTTTCAGACCATGTATCCACGAAGTGAAGTCACATGTTAATGGTCAGAACTGATGGAAGGAATTCCTGTTCGACCTGAGCATGTAGCTGTGATACTACTCAATGTATTCAAGAAATTATGTACTTTCAGGCATCATGAGCTGGAACAGCGTTGCTGGCATGGTGATAAGACTAAAGGTTGGACAACTGTGGAATATGGTAGATACAAGAGATATTTTTCTTCTCCAAAGGATTCTTACCAAATGGCTCACTCAGCTGCCAGTTCAATGGGTACTGGAGGCACTTTCTACAGGGATAGAGCCACCACGGCATGAAGTGTACTACTCATCCCACCTACTGTTGAGGATTACAATGAATAAAGATACACATCCACTTACCATATGCCTTCATGGCATTCACAGAGACAACTTTATTACACTTTCGCTTTTTTACCTCAGAGACATCCTTTGAAGAAGAAGATCCATGTGGTGAATGTGACAAAGGGACAACCTAAACTACACAACCGAATAAAAGCAGATACAGAAGCAGAGTCTTCTATCACAACAGACAGCCAGTAAGAAGCAAATATTTGGGCTTGAAAAAGAATGCAATAAACCAGATCCACCCAGTGTTAATGAAGTCACTGTTGAAATTACCAGATATACTTTCAGCTCTTTTTGTGAAGCGGCATCATATTACAAAGATTCATTACTACATTATCACATGCTTAATACCTAGCCTTAAAGTCCAAGTTTACAGATTGAAATACGCTTAAATTATTTTACATCACTGCTTCAACTTACAATGTTTTAAAAATGCAAAACGTAAGGGAAAACAATGACGCAAAATACACAAGAAAGAATTTTGGACATGGTAGTTGAAGGTACTGCACTATGATATACCTGGGAACTCTGAAACAATCATGAAACACATCAATGACTGTCTGTAAACAGCAACATTTTTGATCACAAGGTAACCACAGCTAACAAAGCGGCAATGAAGCTGGGTACAGAAGGTAGCAAAAGACCCTTGTAAGCATGTGTATCACAACTTTCAGGTGAGACATCCCCATTGTGTTGTACAGAATTATAAAATGTCAGTAAAATACAGTCAGACACAACTCAATTATTTTATTAAGGTATGTTCTCACAATGATTTAATCACTGACATGTTTCGGCTCTAGTTATGAGCCATCTTCAGGTTGATTACTTTTTCTTAGTAAGACAAAATATACAATTAGCAATGCTATTGTCATTTTGCCTTACAAAGAAAAAGTAATCAACCTGAAGATGGCTCATAACCAGAGCCAAAACATGTCACTGATAAAAACAATGTAAGAATACACCTTAATAAAATCACTGAGTTGTGTTTGTATTTTACTTATATTTTATAACGCATATCACAATATAGTTTTTGTAGTATATCACATAGCAAAATACAACCAGCAATCAATAATCCTGCCTCTGCAACAGATTTCCAAGAAATATATGGAATTAACATACATCTTATTATTTATTCTATGAACAAATATTAATATTATGATAACATGAAAATACATGGATAAGGAAGCCTCTACATCAGAAAGAAAAATGAAACTGTTACCTGAAAATCCAACTACCCTAAATAAAAAAAATCTACCCTAATTGTGTATGCTTGAATTTATGTAGCAGAGTTGGCTGAACTCACCAGTAAATTTATTGTTGGACTTGCTCAAACTTAAGTGTTACTGCAAAAGAAAATGTACTCTTTACTCAATTACCTGCAGTCTTGCAGGAAGATAAAATTTTTTTAAAAAATCACTTGTCTTGCGTGGCATGTGACAGAGCAGCTATAATGTGATGATGTAACAAAGAAGGTAATAATGCTACAAAACAAATTTCCTTCTTTTATAGCATGGCACTTCACTAATCATGCACCACACGTGTTGGATTGAAACACAGTCATATGTTCACTGACAAAGCTCTATGTCTTTAATCATGTGTTGCCAAACAACAGCAGAAAAATGCAATTGTGTATGAACTTGATGGAGGTTCAAGTTTTAAAACAGGCCAATTTTAGTCCTCTAATGAAAAGAACCCAGTTTCCAGTTTGAACCATGCAGCTTATGTGCAACACTCCAAGGTAGCAAAGTGTAATTAATTCTATGAGAGATATGCATATATATATATGGGAGCTTACAGTAAAAAATTACCATTCACAGCACTTTTACAGGATCTAGGATTGGTGTGTGATGTTCTCTGCACTTTGTGTAAATTCAGCACCAATGTGCAAGAGAGAAATATGAATTTGAACAAAGTATATCATAACTTAAGCAGTCTGGAACAAATTTTTGAAGAAAGACAAATGATCATGGGCCACTATTATAAAAGTGCTGCCAAAGTTGCCAAAAGTCTCTGCCTACAGCAGTTTTACTTCATAAAAAGACTGGGAAAATGATCTCCCAAGTGATCCAGGCACTTTTTACTGAAGGGTCAAAAAATCAAATAAAGGAAGTCTGATTGAGAGTGAAGGTGATTTAATGTCATGAGTCATATGCTGGATCAAAATCACCATAAAAAACACATTAACATTTGATGAGAGGATAGCTACAAACCTGTCAACAGACTTCCAACAAAAGAACAACTCTCAGATTCTGTGTCTGACTGAAAGTTTTCTGAAAAACTGCTGCATCTCAAACACACTAAGAGTACCATTCCTATTTTATGAAGTGAAGATGAACAACAGAATTCCACAAATAAATCTGTCAGCCCAACCAACATCTTACTAATGATAAGAACTGTTTCAGCAGTACTGTTCATGTAACTTGTTCATTGTCCCTTCCATGCTGTGATGCCACGAAATATGTCATGTTACAGTTACTCTGCAAATGATGCTCAGCTGCAGACACTAACAGCAAAGAATACAGTGGGGTATTTGTCAGAGGAAAAGTATGGAATCCCTATAAACTCTAATTCTGAAAATTCTTCATTCTTTTAATTCTGTAAAACTTACTGTGATGACATCTACTAATCTTAAACATTTTGATTTTCATTACCAACTTTTTATTACATTCACTGTAAATTCAATACAGAAGAGGTGGGGAATGCAGGAAGGGGGGGGGGGGCAGATGATATAGGCATTTTAAAACTGATCAAGATTTGGACTTGTCATAAAAATAATGTTAAAAACCAATTATTACTAACCAGTTAACTTCTAAATAACTGAGGTAATAAGAACATACTCAGTCACAGAAAATGGTGAATGATTCCGCAATAAATTAACAATAAACGTCTTCATAAGCATGGTGGTTCAGGAGCCTTCCAAATGGACAATAGTGACACTGCTGGCCAGAGTAGTGGATGCAAAGCAAGCTTGCTGTATTGAAATACTGTACAAACCATGTTAGTGGAATTTGTACAGCCTGCTGCAGGCTGCAGTTTAAACCAGAAAGTGTACATTTCAGACTGGGCAAAGCAATGTGTACTGTACTGACTTCATGGTACCTGGTACTTGCTGAAAAGCTGCCATTCATCTAGTCAAGGAATTCCCCATCAAATGAACTCAAAGTTCCTTGTGGTGTTCAATGGACCCTAAAATGAACCGAATAAATCCAGTCCATATCCTTACAACCCATTTCTTTTGCATCCACTTTAATATTATCCTCCCATCTATGCACCAGTCTCCCACATGATTGTCATAAGCAGTTATTACATGATAATGGAGGCCTTAATGTATCTTTCCAACAGTTGTTATGTTACCACTCAAAGAGTGTGACTGGGCAAAATGAATACTGATGCACCCAGATATATTTTTGGACTGCATATGTTGTGTATATGTGGTTCACTCTGTGCCCCACCTTACTTACAGTAAATGAACTGGAAGTTCACATTTTATGACCAAACATCACAAGCACAAGCTACTGAAAAATATTAATTGAGAAATGTGACCATTTTCAATCTACATCCACTTTGGTTAGCATAGTCCAGGAATGCAACTGTGTAGTGTGAATATCAAGGTGTACCTGCAGTATCTACACTGAACAGCTACATTTCTTTAAAATGACAGATTAACAACAAATGACAGTCCAATACACCCAAGGTGTAATGGGTTATGAGATAATCAGATTACATTTTTTCCCAGTCAAACTTTCACTTCTACATAGTACAGTTACTTAACCCTTTGTTGCCTGTGTAAAAAAACTCATTTCTACAACAAAATGAAACTCACTATACATGAGGTAGTCCCTGAACTTCCATCATTTCTTCCTGACAGCTGGCACTATCAAGTGTAGACCCCAAGTTGTGGCCACCAAATGCAAAACTGGAAGCAGGCGATAGGTGATGTCGTGGACTAAAAGGATTGCGCAGAGCAGTGGCGGGTGTAGGGTATGCTGATTTTCGTGGAGAGCGAGCTTTCACTATACGTGGAGGTTTGTACATCTCCTCCAACACTGACGGGGCCACATATGTGAAACCCTGGAACATAACCATCAACAATGTTCTAACTACAGTAAAACAAACTTAATCCTTATCACACAGGCTTAGAATGTTTAAATACAATGGTGATGGTTGGATTTAAACTTAGAACGTTTTACACCTCTAATGACATTATTAATGGAGTAACACACACATTTTATAAACTATACAGGTGGAATGCCATATCCGCGGATTCAGTATCCGTGGTTTCGGTTATCCGCGGTGGGCCACGGCCCGAAAAAAATTTGGAAAATTAAAGAAATAAACGGTTTGTAAGTTTAAAAATGTGCGCCAAGTGAAAATGGGCCGTAACATGGTGAAATCCAGCAGCCCAAATATGCACAGTACTTGACTGGTCTTCCTTTGTCCGCATACCCACGCTTACCCGCAAACTTGCCACCATTCTGCTTCTAGCGTTCTCGCTGTTCCAATTAGTTGCCACGTTATCACAGTGTTTGTGTTCAGAAAGCAAAAAGAAGAATGGAGAAGTCGGTGAATACTCATAATAGGCTAAGATGTTTTTTTAACAAATAAAATGTTCTTATTATCCTGTTTACTGTTCAATGTGAAAATAGTCATTGGTGCCAATGCTTTTCTATACTTGGCTCCTACACAGATGGAAGACATCTTAACAAGCCTTAAAACAAAGTATAGCAAAATTCCTTTAACCCATTACCTGATAATCTGGATACTGTGACAACCCAGCACTTCAGGAGAGAAGTCCCAAGACCAAAAGATTTGCCCAGTGTAACTTTGATAAGTGTACTAATTCCATGACTTTACCCTGGGTTATCTGCATACTACACTGCCAACACAAACTTTCCTCATGCAACAAGACACTCTGAAGTTTTCACAAGCTGGTATTGTTCTGCACCCTGGTGATATCATAAGTGACTAGCACATCACACCATTTGTTTGATCCAATCTGTAGCCTTATTGTGAATTCTATTGCCATTGTGTAATAAGTGACAAGTGTTACTCCTTGTATGAGCCATTACAATGGCTTCAAAAGATCCAAAGATGAGTAAACAAGATACTGCTGGCAAGAGGAAACAGATAGCTTTTAACATTTCCACGGAAACTTGAAATAATTGGGAGGCTTGAAAGTGGCAAAAATTGAACAGATGTGATGGTTCATACAACAAATCATCAACCATCTATGATACAAAGAAACAAAAAGACCAATTATGATCACTTATGACATCTAGTAAAGAGTGAAGGACCTTCTCAAGTGACAAATATTGAAAGAATCAAAATTAGTGCAACTGGACAAGGTATTGTGTTCCGAACGAAAACTCATGACTAAGCCTGTGGTAATTGAAATTGCTACGTGTTTTTATGATGAAACAAAAATAAGTGACAAGTGTATATTCTCTGATAGCTGTCTGCAAAATTTTAAAGAATGCAATGGCATCAGAAAGCTGGATATTAGTGATGAAGTGCTGTCTGAGCAATAACACAAGAATTACCCATAATAACTTTGATCAGTATAGGTTCCAATTGCCAATCTAGAACATCCAATAATCTGGCACCTGTCCTGTCCACTGTGTGCCAGATTAATATAATTTTAATGTATCTGGTGGACAAGTTGCATACTTATCCGCAAACACTATAACTGTCCTTCTAACAGACTTCAACAATGCAGCAAATCCTTTCTAAGAAGTTGATAATATCTCCACTATAACCCATACCATGTCATTATCAGCAAATTTGCACTGCAATGAGAATATGTTGCATTGTGGCTTTATCTTATTACTCATTCCTTTTAGTCAATTGATGATTTCTTATATTCATTCAAGATGTCTCCCACAGCTGATATTTGTAACTCCTTAATACATTTTGTGGTAATAGTTTACATTTTAAATATGATGATAAGGCAATAATGTTTTAATATTGTTTTTGATGTATTCTATATTGTATTTATTTTAAATTGTATTTTTTGGTGTTCTGTCATATGTTTTTAATTGGTCTGTACTGTTGTCAATTGTGCAGTCACAATTTGTTTAAAATTCAGCTGTCTTATGACAGCTACTGGATCTGTGAAGTGTGTGTGCATGTGTTTGTGTGTGTGTGT
>Ga0131853_10019370_pt1 | contig 12386 bp, 9 predicted proteins | sample TergutLab28metaG_FD_92764 | JGI IMG/M metagenome (GOLD analysis project Ga0131853, IMG submission 92764) | Labiotermes labralis P1 segment gut microbial communities from Petit-Saut dam, French Guiana - Lab288 P1 (version 2) (version 2) | ecosystem: Host-associated > Arthropoda: Insects >...
ATTTTTCTATCAATTACTATAATCAATATTTGCCGACACAACTTCACCCTTGCCCACAACCACAAGTTTATCCGGTCTGCCAATTAAAGTTGTGCCTTCTCTTACCTTAACATCTTTATCCAAAATGGCATACTTTATCGTACAGCCATTCCCTACTTCTGTGCCTTCCATTATTATGGAATTTTCAACGATAGTGCCAACACCAACCCGCACACTGCGGAATATAATGCTGTTGGTTACTTCGCCGTCAAATATAGAACCGCTACTTACCAAGCTGTTTGCAATTTTTGCTTCGCCGTTAAACTTTGCAGGCGGTTCGTCCTTTGGTTTTGTGTAGATAACATCGTCGCCGGTCGTAAATGTTTTGCGCACGTCACTTTTTAAAAACTCCATATTGCAATTGAAGTAGGATTTTATGTTGCCAATATTACGCCAGTAACCGTCAAAATGGTAACCAAAAATGTTTAACCTTGCACGGTAGCGGGAGAACAAGTCCCGAACCAGGTCGTAACGCCCTTCCTTTGCAAGCTCTTCCATTTTGTCTATCAGCAATTCTCTGCGGATGATATACACACCAATGGATGCGGTATTGGATTTTGGGTCAAGCGGCTTTTCTTCAAAGTCCAGCATATGACCGTTTTCATCCATTTCTAAAAAACCATACTGCCGCTTTGCGTCCAATCCTTCAACTCTGCGGTAAGCAATGGTAATATCCGCCCCGGTTTCCTTATGGGCTTTTAACATTTTGCTAAAGTCCATTTTGTAAATACAGTTGCCGGAAGAAATAACTACATACTCTTCCTTACTACGCTTTAGGAAGGAAATATTTTGGTAGATAGAGTCCGCAGTACCCCTAAACCACATGGGCTTATCGTCAGAAATATACGGTGCAAGCACAAAAAGCCCGCCCTGTTTTCGCCCCAAATTCCACCACTTGGCAGATGATAAATGATCCTGCAAGCTACGGCTATTGTATTGGGTTATTATTGCAATCTTTTTTATACCTGCGTTTGTCATGTTGCTTATAGGAAAGTCGATAGCCCTGTAGCAGCTACCAACCGGCAAAGCAGACGCTGTACGGTGTTGGGTTAATGCGCCAAGCCTGTCGCCCTTGCCACCCGCTAAAATTATACCTATTGCGTTCATTTCGCCACCCCGCTTGCATTAAATTCTTTTATTAAACTTTGCCCGCTGTCAAGCTCGTTGTTTGGGTAGTCGCTTTCATCTGTTACGCCAAATACCACACAGTTTTTACCTATGACTACATTGTCCGGTATGGTCGAATTTTCGCCAACAACTGTAATACCCGTGTTGTAAACCTTTGGGTTATCGATATTTGCAATGTCATGCCCTACGCCAATCATTACGCCATCGCCTATTATGCAGTTTGTGTCTACAATACAACGGCTTAGGTTTGCGCCCTGCCCTATTTGGCAGTCGGACATTATTATAGAGTCTTCTACTACCGCACCCTTCGAAATATAAACATTTGCACCCAGTACAGAATTACGTACCTTGCCATAAATTTCGCAGCCTTCGGCAGCTATGCAGCCCTGTATTTCGGCTTCTTCGCCGGTAAATACAGGCGGCTGGTGATCCATGTCGGTGTAAATTTTATGGAAATCTTCATACAAGTTAAAAGCAGGTACCGTCTGGTGTAAGTCCATGTTGGCTTCCCAGTAAGACTCCACCGTGCCAACATCCTTCCAGTAACCGTCAAACGGATAGGCGTGCATGGCTTTGCCCTCTGCAAGCAGCGTTGGCAAAACATGAGAACCAAAGTCTAAATCTTCATGCGCTTTATTGCCACGCTCCAGCGCATCACGCAAAACATCCCATTTAAAAATGTAAATGCCCATGTTCGCCAAAGTGCTTTTGGGCTCGGCAGGTTTTTCTTCAAACTCGTAAATACGCTCGCCATCTACGTTCATTATGCCAAAACGGCTGGCTTCTTCCAACGGCACGGTAAGTGCGGCAATACTTACATCGCTGCCCATTTGTTTATGGAAGTCCAGCATATGGGCATAATCCATTTTATAAATATGGTCGCCGGATAAGATAAGCACGTATTCAGGGTTGTACTGGTCTATATAATCTATGTTCTGAAAAATAGCGTCGGCAGTACCTCTGTACCATTCGCCGGCCTCGCCTTTAGTAAAAGGTGCAAGTATTGCAGCCCCTCCTGTACGGCGGTCTAAATCCCAAGGAACGCCAATACCTATGTGCTGGTTAAGTTGCAGCGGCATATACTGGGTTAACACCCCAACAGTATCAATGCCCGAGTTTATGCAGTTAGAAAGCGGAAAATCTATAATACGATACTTCCCGCCAAAGCTGACTGCCGGCTTTGCTTTGTGTGATGTAAGCACGCCCAAGCGGCTGCCCTGCCCTCCTGCAAGTAGCATTGCAATCATCTCTTTTTTGCGCAAGCTAATCACCCCTTCTGTAATTGTGTAATTTTCACAGCATGTTTCGTGTTTTTTTATCATTATTTCACCATTTTCACAAATAGTCAATACGCAACTTGACAAGCTCAAGAATTTTTGCATAAAACATGATATAATATCCGAACCTTTTAAAAAGGAGTTAGTGTTTAATGAACAAAATAGATTTGAACGGCGCAAAAAAAGTCCATTTTATAGGTATAGGCGGCATTAGCATGAGCGGCCTTGCCGAAGTATTAAAGCGAGACGGATATACGGTTACAGGTTCTGACGGCGTTAAAACAGGAATTACCGACCATTTGCAAGCAATGGGGATCCCGGTTTTTTTTCCAAATGCAGCAGAAAATGTTGCAGACGACATAGACATGGTTGTTTACACAGCCGCCATAAAAAAAGATAACCCGGAGTTTATAGCTGCCGGTCGAAATGGCAAACCATTAATAGAACGTGCCGCACTTTTGGGGCTAATCTTAAAAGGTTATGATCATGCCATTTGTGTTGCGGGCAGCCACGGCAAAACATCTACAACATCTTTGCTGGCAGAAATTACGGTTAAGGCAAGCCTAGACCCTACAATTTCCATTGGCGGACACATGCGTATGGACGGCACAAACTACCGTGTGGGCAATTCTTCCTACTTTTTGCTGGAAGCTTGCGAATACAGCAACAGTTACCACCATTGGCACCCGCACCTTGGCATTATCCTAAACATAGATGCCGACCATTTAGACTTTTTTGGCGACGAAAAGGGCGTAATAGCGTCGTTTAAAAGGTTTGCTCAAAACATCCACCCTAGCGGCACGCTTGTTATCAGAAAGGATACCTTAGGCTTTGACGAAGTAATCCGTGACCTACAATGCAACGTTGTTACTTTTGGGGCAGAAGGCGCACGTTTTTGGGCGAACAATATCACGCATAACGAGCTGGGGCATTCTACCTTTGATGTAATGGATGGGACGTTTTTTCTGACAAAGGTGAACCTGCCACTGCCGGGCGAATACAATATGCTAAATGCGCTTGCAGCATTTGCTGCGGCTACCATGCTGGGTATAGAACCAAGCGTAATTGCTGATGCACTTAGTACCGTTAAAGGTGTAAAACGCAGGTACGAATACAAAGGCATGTACAACGGAACAGTAATAATAGATGATTATGCTCACCATCCCACAGAAATTCGTGAATGTTTGGCAGCAGCAAAAAAAGGTGTGACAGGTAAGTTGTATTGCATATTCCAACCGCACACATATACAAGAACACGTAACCACTTGCAAGATTTTGCCCAAGCCTTTGAAGATGCCGACCATATCATGCTTTTGCCCATTTATGCCGCACGGGAAAAATTTGACCCTACCATTTCTTCGTTAGACTTGGAAAAGGGTATAAAAAATTTTGGTGGCGACGTTGTTCATTTAAACGATTTTGAAACTGCAAAAAAATATTTACAGCAAAAATTATGCCCGGGGGACATGTTGATAACTATGGGGGCCGGAGACGTGCATTTCGTGGGAGAATTACTGCTTTCCACATAGTTATGCACATTATCCACAGTTTTGATGAAAGCAAAGATTTAAAGAAATACACAAAATTTTGGTAAAAAACGATTAAAATGTAAAGCCTATAGATGCAAGGTGTATGTTAATAAAACCTTGAATTTACAGGCTTTTTTATATTGTGTAGGACTTTGTATCAATAGCATTGTGCATAAATAATTCTTGACAACGTATGCCGGAGCTTGCACATGCGCATAAAATCTTGCTTTTAGCAGATACAGTGTTATCCACAGGGTTTTCCACATTGCCCACAATATCTGTGGAGAAAAAAAAGCGTAAATGCGGTATCATGAACATAGTCTTAGAATGAGTCTAAGAAGGAAATTACCTTTCGCTATGATTGCATGATAATTGACAAAAACACTCAATTCTAATGCAACAACCGCTCAAGGCAAAATTCCTTCCTAAGATAGCACGTTAGCTGAAGGATGTTTTTTATGGGTGGCTTAAAAGCGAGTTTAGGTTTCGAACGTTCCGCAATAGAAATTCAAAGCAATTTTATAGAGCATTATATGGTGGGCTGCCCTGCTGTTTATCCTCTGGTTTACATATACACATTAAAAAAAATCACATATGGCGAAGCTGTGTCTAATTTAGATATCGCCGCTTATTTTAACATCACCGAAAGTGATGTTATTTCTGCATGGAAACACTGGGAAAACGTTGGCATTGTAAAACTTGACGAAAAAGACAAGGATATGGCAATAACATTTTTGCCGGTTCAAGTGCCGGAGAAAACCGCACCATTGCAGCCTGCGGAAAAAAGGCAAGCCCCTGCAACAGCTATCCGCCCGCAATATACGGTGGACGAGCTTACCGTTTACCGCACGCAAAGCCGAGACGTTGCACGGCTTTTTGAGCGTGCAGAACAAGCACTTGGCAAACTATTGTATTACAACGACATGAATATCATCTTCAGCTTCCACGATTGGCTGCGCTTGCCTATAGATGTTATCGAATATCTGCTTACCTACTGTGCAGACAACGGACACCGCAACCTGCGCTATATAGAAAAATGCGCACTGGATTGGGCAGACAACGGTATTTTTGACCTGGAAAAAGCAATGAACTATGTGCAGTCGTTCGATAAAAATTATCGCATTATTCTTTCATATATGGGGCAAGTGACAAGCTACCCGGCTCCAAGCCATCGCAAATACATGGACAAATGGCTGGACGAATGGCAAATGCCGCTAGACCTTATAATGGAAGCGTGCGACCGCTGTGTTGCGCAAATAGAAAAGCCAAAGTTTACATATGTAGATAAAATTTTGGCAGACTGGTTTAAACGAGGCATAAAAGACTTGGACGGCGTTAAAGCTGCCGATGCAGAATTTGCAAAGGGCAAAGAATCTGCATCTAAGCCGGAACTACCAAAACAAAAAACCAATCGCTTTGTAAACTTTAACCAGCGGGAAACCGACTACTCCCGTTACGAGCAACTTGAACGTGTTTATTTGGAGCAAAAACTAAAATGAGCTATAAATCGATTTTTAGCCAAGTAATGCGTGACTACGAAGCCGCACGTGACAATGCACACATATTACTTGAAGCCCGTACAGAACAAGTTTACAAAACCCTGCCGGAGATAAAAAATATTGATGCTTTGCTTGCAAAAATGGGGGCAAATTTGGCAAGGCTGGCGATAGCAGGCGACACAGCGGGTATGGAAAATGCACGGCAAGAAATGAGAAACCTGCAAGCTAACCGCCTTTTTTTGCTGGAAGAAAACTTTGACAAGCATTATTTAACAGCCGTGTACCGCTGCAATATTTGCCAAGATACAGGCTACATACATGGTCAGACACGCTGTAAATGCCTAAACCAACGCTTAATAGACGAATATTACAGCCTGTCTAACATGAAAGAAGTTTTGCAGGAAGAAAATTTTGATACATTTGACCTTCGCCTCTTCGACACCGCCATTATACCAACAGAAGGGCTTTCCCCTCACGCAAATATGCAAACAATTTACCGCCTTGCCACAAGTTTTGTTGCAAACTTTAACGAGTTTAGCAACCTGCTTTTGTATGGCGAACCCGGTACGGGCAAGACATTTGTAAGCCACGCAATAGCAAAAGATCTGTTGGATAGCGGGCGTACGGTTTTATATCAAACCGCCCCACGGCTTAGCAGAGTGTTGGAAGATTATCGTTTTAGCCGTGACCGATTAAGCAACCCGGACGAAATGCTTGCCGCTGTAGACAACGTAGACCTGCTGATTTTGGACGACTTGGGTGCAGAAATTTCCACAGTTGTAACGTCTGCCGCTATTTTTGACATAGTAAACCAACGGCTGCTTGCACGAAAGCACACCGTTATTTCCACAAACCTATCCCCGGCGCAACTGGAGGCACAATATTCCGAACGGCTTGTTTCCCGCTTTTTCGGCAACTATCAAATGATAAAATTTTTTGGCGAAGATATTAGAGTGAAGAAAAAGTACGGCGGTTTGCGTATGTAGTAAAAAAGGAGCGTGCTATTATGGATAACGAAAAATTGCAAATATTAAAAATGTTAGAAAACGGGCAAATTACTGCGGAAGAAGCGGCCCGCAGGCTGCAAGGGGCGAGTTCCGCACCACCGCCGCATCATACCCCGCCACCTACAAGCCACACGCCACCTCCGCCACGTTATGAAGGTGTTGGCAATAACGGCAGACCGCATTCTGCGTCTTCTACCCCAACCATGGACGAGCTGGGTCGCAAATTCGAAACATTCGCACGGGATATGAGCCCCAAGGTGCAAAAATTTGCAGAATCCGCTGCGTCTGCAATTGCAGGTGTGGCAGATAAAGTGTCTGATGTATTTTCCGGGCATGGGCATGGGCATGGGCATGGCGGCGCATCATCTTCACCTTCGCCCACGCATTCTCACGGAACAAGCCAACATGCCCGCCCTGCAGCGGCACCAAAGCCGGTTACTTCCGGCGGTGTAACCGTTATCAACATAGAGCAGCTTGTGGACGGTGGCACACACAGCGAACTTAGCCTTTCCGGCTTAAATGGAGACGTGCGTATAAAAGGCTACAACGGCGATAAAATTACTGCACGTATCAGCTATAAAGCAAAACGCCCGGGCGCACCTATAGAACTTGTAAAGCTTGGCAGCAAATATTATCTAAGTTACGAGCCGGACGATTTTGCCCAAGTTTCCATAGACGCATATGTGCCGGAACGTGCCTTTAACGTTATAAAAGTAGACGGCATAAACGGCACGATGGACTGCTCTTCGCTTACGGCAAACGACATGCGCTTGATTAACACAAACGGGCTGCTTGCGGTAAGTGCATTGGACGCAAATACGCTTACGCTGGAAAATGCAAACAACAAGCTATCCGCAACACGGGTATCTGCAACCAATGCAACCGTAGAAAATATAAACGGCATAATAGACTGTAACGAGCCGGACATAGCCAACTTAAAAATTACAAACTTTAATAACCCGGTTAGCGTAATAATGTCCAACTTTGCCCGCCATAAAGATTATCTGTGGAATATAGAAACAGGCAATGCAAAATTATCTATGAACCTACCCACGATGCCAAACCTGGGCTACCATATAAAAGCACATGCTGCTATGGGCGAAATAAGATTAGGGCTTACAGGGATGCAATTCTTAATTAGTGAGCCATCGTTAGTGGAGGCAAAGAGTACATCGTTCGATAGTGTAGAAAAACGAGTAAAAATTGCAGCGGAAACATCCAATGCACCACTAGTTATAAATTAAAATCAAGCTAAAAAAGAGGCGATAATTTGGTAAAACTACCCAAATTATCGCCTCTTTTTTTGTGCATTTCTTACAAAACCATCTGTTTTGTGAGAAGCTACAATGCCTATCACGTTTTTGTTGATTTTTGTGACATTTTTTGTAAATATTTCTAAATTTGTAAAATTTTATTGCAATTTAAAATAAGTTGTGATATATTTATTTCGTACTCAACGAGTGCGCAAATAAAAAAAAGTGCCTGACTAGAGGCACTATAGGAAAGGGTAATGCCACTATGGAAAAATCAACAGTAGCAAAACACCTCAGTACTACCACGACTACCGAAAACGACCAAAATGTCGTTTTCAACTACTTCTTACTGGCTGACAAAGGATTGAGAGACACAACTTTGTTTGGCATCAAGGTGGAAATGCGTGACGAAAGTGGAAAGCTGCTTAAAGTCAACATTGTTTCCGCAATAACAGATGACTTTGCAACAGCGCAGAAAGTATTTGACCATGTGTTTAGTCACAAGATTGGTCCCTACACAGTTAACGAAATGATAGAAGAATGGCTTTACGGGAACGGCTGGGCAACCGCCATTCCGTCAAGCGAAGATACCGCCGCACCTATCGTTACATAAACTACGTAAAACATTTGCTATCCTTTTCCCTGCCAAGCGTTTGTTTGGCGGGGTTTTTATACCATGGCAATTAATAACTTTGTTGAGATTATTATACATAAAACTACCTTGAATGGAAAAGGATTAAATATGTAATTTTTTACCCATGGAAGTTTTAAATGTTTTTTATTTACAAATGCATTTTTCTAAGCTAATATGTCGAAAATTAACTTTACCTTTTGTGAAGGGAGATATTTTTATGTTTAGAATAAGGATTTTTGCATGGTTTATTAGCTTTTTCGCACCTATCCAACCGCTTGGTGGCTTTGTTGGACCGGGCGATTTAGACCAATAAATAAAAATAAGCCCAAAATATGAACCCATGTTCATTCATTGGGCTTTTATAAACTAATGGAAAGAGGTATACCCATGAAAAAAAGTAATGACACGAAGGAAATCTTGTTAAAAGATTTTCTAGCATTTAAGTTTGCTTCCAGTAGAGATATAGATAAGTTAATAACTAGGTTTGAGAGACTTATAGCCACACAACGCATACCGGACGATGAACTTATACTTCCTATGTTAGCTACGAAAACAATTAAAGCGGATAATGAGAGACAACCCGTTGAAGAATGCAGTAGAATTGCTGCACCAATTTTTGAAAATTTAGAAAATGCTACAGAGTGGCGTTATATTCCGCTTTGTTCCTTAGCTATGGTTATTGGTCACCACGCAAGTTACAATACAGCAATGGAAAGAATGCAAGAGGCACTTGATGTTATTTTAGATGACCATAGTGAAGACCCCAAATATATGAGGCTTTGTACCGTATTTCATATTAATATTTTGGTAAGAATGATTCGAACCAAGTATCTCGAACCCAACATAGATATGGCAGCACTTGAGAAGGCATTTAAACGCAGTTATGACTATGCTATGGAAGTATGTGTGCGTAATGACGCACCACTACAGTATGTTTTGCAGGCTAGACTTGGTATTTTTGAAGGTAATGTAGAGCTGGTGAAAACCAACTTGGCAACGCTAAAAGAACTTGGCGAAAAGAAAATGTACAAGACAACCAAGGACGAGTTGGGCGATTATATACGATTTATGGGGAGCAAGCTAGACACGCCATTGCAAAACTTTTTTTCCGGCTATAACGCCCGTAACGAGCGTATAAGACAAAAAAGAAGAGTTTCAGAAGTAGCCGCAAAATTAGATATGGACGACAATGTACTAAACGCAATTGAACGTGGCGATGGCGGAATGTCGATAGTAACATTAAAAGATTTGGCTACAACCCTTAATGTATCGTCAGATTATCTGCTGTATGGAATCGGAGACAACGGTGTATGTCCACACATACATAATATGGAAAAGCTTATGAGAAAACTGCCGTCGAACAAGCGGGAATCCCTAATGAAAATGGCACAACTGTTTTATGAAGAGAATAAATAAAAAAGCCCCGGTGGGCTTTTTTTGTTGGGGTAACCGGTTACCTATGACGTTTTTGCCAAAAGCTTTTGAAGCCGCTGGTGGAGTGAGTTGGATAAAAATGTTAAGAGTTTGTTAACTGAAATGTAGATGAATTGCTTGACACTTAGTAGGAAAAATGCATAATTTGTAAAAAAATACTTTTCGGAAAAAGAGTGCAAGCAATGAAAACAAAAGCAGTAAAGGTTTTATGTTTGGTGTTGGTTGTAATGTTAACATTTTCTGCTATCAGCCCGCTTGCGGCAGAGGGCGAAGAATATGTAGACAACGAAGCTTACATAGGGCAGGAACAGGAAGAACTTGAACCGGCAGCAGAAGCCTCTGTGGAAGACGATGAGTACGACAACATCCCAACACCCAACCCACCGTCGGAAATGGAAATAGTCATCAGCCTTTTGGATATGGAGATAATATCCGCAGACTATTGGCTTGACTGTGCTGATGATACCATTATGGCTCTTTCATCAGCAGACTTGCCGGTATTAAGGGTTTTTGCTAGTATGGAAACTACTAACAGTGTACGGCTTACGTGGAATTTAGATTCCGGAGACAGTGGTTTAGTAGGCAGGCGTGGTTTTTGGGTTCGTGCAGATGGAGACGATTTTGTAAGACATGTATACGTAGATAATATAACGGATACGTTTACTGTAACGGTTATGGATTTGGTGCCGGATACTTTATATCATGTTAGAGCAATAGCAGAGGTAACCGGATATACAGGTACAAGACAAAGCCCTGCAATTACATTTAGAACATTATCAACAGGCGGAACGCAACCAAGTGCGCCGGGTATACCGGGAAACTTTGTAGCTGTGCCGGGCAATGAGATAGTAAATCTAAGCTGGAACCCGCCAACAAGCACAGGTGGCAGCCCGATAGTAGGATATCAAGTATCAAATAACGGCGGTGTTTCGTGGAGGTTTGTGCCTGCACCAAACACCACATATCCATTTGACGGGTTAATAAATGGAACAAGATACACGTTTTGGGTGCGTGCAGTTAATCAAGCCGGAGCAGAAGGCAACCATGCGATTGACCATGCTACGCCTATAGCAGTGGGCGGGTTTGATGTATCACAACGCTGGTGGTCTGCGGCAGCAGGAGCAGACAGCATAACTGTTCAAGTAGAAGCCATGGGAGCGTGGACAGCAACCAGCAACAATCCGAGCTGGCTTTTTGTTAACGGCGGAATAGCTGCAAACGGTACAAGTGATGGCTCCTTTACCATAAGCGTTGCCCCAAACCCCAACCCTATTGTAAGACCGGGTTCGATAACGGTTACATCCGGTGGTGTAAATATAAGGATTGATGTAGACCAAGCAGCGGCAATAGGAGTAACCCTAAATGGTAATGACGGTACAATAAATGGGCAAGATACAGTAATAATTGCAATGGGTGACCCCTTGCCAACCCCGTATAGAACAGGATATCGTTTTGGCGGTTGGTATACCGGTAGAACATTTGGCATAGAAGCAGGCAGAGCACCCATACGTGATGGTGATAGATTTTATGCAAGATGGTTAATTAACATAACGCTTGACCCTGCCGAAGGTACTTTTAATGGCAGCAATACCCCAATAATTATAGAGCGGTTGTCGGGTATGCGCATGGATGAAATAGATGTGCCTATGCCGCCACCTCGTACAGGTTATGGAATAAATGGTTGGTTTACCGATAATGGCGTAGCTATGACGGAAGAAAGTTTCGTACCTAACGAACATATAACGCTAACGGCAGAATGGGGGCTTATTTGGCATTCTGTGCCTGCAATAGATTATCAGGGTAATGAAATCCCTGAATGGTTGGGTTTTTGGCCTGGTACGATAAATGTTTACGCAGAAACTATTGGATCTGCTTCGGATAGTTTTGAGTTTAATACTAGAGTTCATGAAGCCCGCCTTGCATGGGCAGAGGCACTGGGCATACCGATACTTAGCACCGGTGTTGAGTCAATTGCGCAGATACGTATGTATAGTGGCTCGAGAGATACTGTTTGGCGAAGATTTGGTGAAGACTTTCCGGAGTATGCCGGATGGGCAACGCGACCTACACGTAACCCGCATGACACGATTTTTGCAGGCGGAGAAACTAGGAATGTGGATATCCTCTCTGGATACAGTCGTGCAATTGTTATAGAACGGACAGCAGATGGTGCACAATCTGAAGAACATGTAAGGAATATAGTGCGAAATGTAACAATGCACGAAATGGGACACGCATTAGGCTATGGAGGGCATTCTCCAACCCGTCAAGATGTTATGGGGGGTGGGGGTGCGCATACAGGCACTACCCTGGGGCGTAATGAAATAAGACATTTAAAGCAAGTTTATGAGAGATTTAGACGTTAATTTATAAAGGAGTGGTGAAAATGAAAAAGATATTATTAGTAATATTGATGTTTAGTGCGCTTGCTGCCTGTGCCACACAAGCAGATTATCCTTATGTGCAAGCAGAAATTTTTTATATACAGACGGAATTAGAATCGGAATCCCCCGTTGTTATACAATCAAATTCCATCCCTATGGGTAGTTCATTTGAATATCTAACTTTTGAAGAAGCATTAGTGGG
>Ga0131853_10019374_pt1 | contig 12385 bp, 6 predicted proteins | sample TergutLab28metaG_FD_92764 | JGI IMG/M metagenome (GOLD analysis project Ga0131853, IMG submission 92764) | Labiotermes labralis P1 segment gut microbial communities from Petit-Saut dam, French Guiana - Lab288 P1 (version 2) (version 2) | ecosystem: Host-associated > Arthropoda: Insects >...
GAGTACAAATCATTTAGCTCCTCGTTATGCAGTCTCCTCCATTCCCCCGTTACCTCGTCCCTCCTAGGTCCAAATATTCTTCTCAACACCATGTTCTCAAACACCCTCAGCTTCCTTTCCTCCAGCAATGTCAGCGATCAAGTTTCACAACCATACAAAATAAGAGGCAAAATTATAGTTCTATATATCTTGATCTTTAAATTTTTGGATAGCAACCTGGAAGACAAAAGTTTCTGCACCGAATGACAGCAAGCATTTCCTGACCTCAAACTGCCCTTAATTTCTTCCGCAATAGAATTATTATTTGTTAAAGTTTTTCCCAAATATTTAAACTCTTCCACCCTCTCGAAGGTACTATTATCAATCCTCACACTCTGAATTCGCCCTGCATTCTGATCTCGAGACATGACCATGTACTTAGTTTTATTTGCACTTACTTCCAGTCCAATCTCCCTAGTAGCAGCTACTAAAGCTTCTGCATTTTCCTTTAGAGTGTGTTTGCTTCCTCCCAGTGTATTAACATCGTCGGCATAAGCCAGCAGCTGATGTTTACCATTTAGTTTCAAGCCATACCTGTTTACCTGAACCCTCCTGGTGGCGTACTCTAAAGCAAAGTTAAAAAGCATTGGTGATAGAGCGCCTCCTTGTTTCAAACCATTCCTAATAGGGAACCTGTCAGACACATTCTTGCCTACCCGGACTCTGCTATATGTTTCAGTCAAACTTATCTTTACTAAACTTACAAGTTTCCTAGGGATACCAAACTCAATGAGAATCTTATATAAGACCTCCCTTCTAACTGAATCATAGGCCTTCTTGAAGTCTATGAAAAGCTGATGAACTTCCTAATTTTATTCCCATTTTTTCTCAAGTATTTGGCGAATGCAGAATATATGATCAATAGTCGACCTGTTGCGTCGAAATCCACAGTGATGATCCCCGATAATTTCCGTCGCATATGGAATTAACCTGGAGAGCAAGATGTTGGATAAAATTTTGTAAGTAGCTGGCAAAAGTGATATGCCCCTATAATTATTACAATCTGTTTTATCCCCCTTCTTATGAATAGGTACTATGATCCACTCCTTCCAATCTTCAGGCAGTTTATCCTTCTTCGAAATAGAAATAATAAGTTTATGAATCTCCAAGTAAATTGTTCTACCCCCTTCTTTAATCAGTTCTGCCGGTATTTGATCAATACCTGGCCATTTGTGACTTTTTAGCTTTTCGATAGCCAGCTCAACCTCAGAGGCACTTGGCTCAGGTACCAGTGGTTCTGCTGTGTGTATTTCTGCCTGCCCAACCTCCTTAACCCCATGCACGTTGAATAGCTGGGAGAAATATTTCCTCCACCTAGCCACAATACCGTGGGAGTCTGCAACCAAGTCACCTTTCTCATCTTTACTGTATTACATCTAGGCTTGTACCCCTTCTTAAAGTCACTGATGCCCCTATACAAGTCCCTAATGTTTTGGATCTTATTGTTAGTATATAACACACAAAAATATCATTTACATTGTAAATGTCCAGCTATTTTCTAATTTATTCATTTGTTATATAAAAATAAAATGTATATCCCGCAATTCAACTCAAACATTCAAAACCTGTTGTCTCGAATTTTTTTCTATGCTGTTCTTGTATAGCCCAGTTCTCATACCCACACAAAAGCATGCAGTTAAGAGTATAATGAATTAATGTCGTGAAAAAAGTTATTATGAAGTCTTAAATGATTACATAAAACAAATACTACGCGATTACAGAGACGCCGAAAACGTAAATGATATGATTCTCAAGTGAGAAACACTTCGCTCATCTCAAGATATTTAAAGGGGTAGTTGAGATATATTCAGCGTCTTCTTTCCGTCTTTCCTCTCTACGCATGTGCACGAGAATGCGCGGAAGTTAAGGACGTTCTCTGTGACAGTACGTTTTGTGTGAAACTGTGTAGGTGCGACGGGGTTCTTGCACGAGAATCATGATTCATGTCATATTTTGTTGTTGTTTTTGTTTTTGCTGCCGCTGCTGCTGCTTTTGCAATGTTCACCTGTAGCATGCATTACTCAAGTCACTTCACTTGGGTCTCACCCAACTGCAACACACGTCAATTCCTGAAGCGAACAAATGGAATTTATGCACGATTAGAGCGTTTCGTCATGACGAACGAACGAAAGCACAGCCTCAATATTAAGTTTAGAAAATGGAGACAGTATATCCATCGGAAAATTCCGTAAATATCTAACAAACTACATGGTGCCATTTACCAGAAGATAATAATCTTCAAGTAGAATTAATACTTGAAGTAGGCTACAGGCCACACAATACTTAACTTATCACGAAATCAAGAGCCTATAATTCAAGACACAACCAGTCTTTAATATAATGTGGAATGAATAAGGCTAAATACATGAAATCAGTTAGTTTAAAACGGAGTAGGTAAGATAACTGTAAATTTCACCCTATTACAGGCCACGAAGGCCCAAAGAAGGGGTAGAGGTATAGCCTTACTCTTTCCTTAACCTCGGCGTTGGATGGGGGTAGGTGATCAACGTCACACCCAGGCCGCTTTACCCCGGGAAAGACGCGGTAGCAATTGTACAGGTGTCTAGGTAGGCCCCACGGCCGATCTGGACCGGTCTGGATAATATCAACCACACCGGGATTCGATCCCACGACCATCCAGCCCGTAGCGAATCGCTATACCGACTGAGCTATCCCGGCCCACTAAAATGGAAGGGGCCTTAGTTAAACTCTTGTAAGAAGGTCGTATTTCTTTTTACCCCCAACCAATCTGGTTACATATTATCGTATATTTAATAATTTTGCTAAGTATTTTCATAGATTTTGTTTCGAATGTTAGCCAGAAACCAAAATTTCTTCATCGTCTTGAGGTCAATTTCTGCGCCACGCGTATAAAGCCGGGTCCGTGCACTTCCGACAATTATCACATTCCCTCAGCCAGCTAATATTCCCGCCATACACTGATAGGGTACGCTATATCAACGTTGGTTTCATATTCATAGCGCGGTCGAAGCAGTGTACTTTAATAACAGTTTACTAAATCATCACCGGTGAGTTCGAGGGTGATAACCAACCCACGTAATGTTGACTGTTGTCCCTTACTCTTGCTTGCGCATCACTCTCGTCAGACTCATGGCCGAGACATGAAAACGCTCCTGCCTCATGCATATTAAATGCGGGGTTCACAGATCTATGGAAGTGGTACGACTTCCGATCTATACGATAGTGCTCGTTTCTGTAAAAAAAAAATTAGGGTCAATATTTACGTAATTACACTTCAAAGCACTGAACCATAATTGCTTCATTAATAATAATAATCGTTAATGAATCCGTTGGTGTTTCTGACTACATTAGCAAGAGTAATCGCCTTCAGTCATCCCACTGATAGTGACGTAGACATGAAACTGAATATGTTCGGTTGTGTTTAGGTTGCGTTGTTCTACACTCACACCAATTCTACCCAAAACGTAAAAGACGTGCCGATCAGGAAAGAGCTTGGACATTAGCTTTCTAAATACTTTAATGATCTGTACTTCTCACCAGACATTAATCGGGTGATCAAATCAAGAGGAATCAGATGGGATGGGCATATAGTACGTATTGGAGACAGAAAAGTTCCACACAGGGCTTTAGTGGGAAGACCTGAGAGAAGGAGACCACTTGGAGTACGTAGGCGTATATGGGCGGATAATATTAAAAAGGATCTTCGAGCAGTGGGAAGGAGAGTCGCGAACTGGAATAATCTGACTCAATGTATGGATAGGTGGCAGGTGTTTGTGAACGTAGTAATTTATCTTCGGGTTCCATACAATGCGGGGAATTTCTTGACTAGGTGATGAAATGTCAGCTTCTTAAGAAGGAATGATCCATGGAGTTATTTATTTTGTGAAACGTTTCAAGACATTAATTCCTGGATATTTGTTATGATTTTTTTATATATACGTACTCAAGCGTATATAGGGACTTCAATATAGCCGTGTATGTAAATACGTCAAATCCGTTTTCATTTACATGTCACGGGTCTACACTGAGTGTCAAAATGGTTGACGTCACGGATGTGGATTCCTTCCATAATCACATCTCACGCCAACTTATTCAATACGCCTCTCTGTAATTTAATATTAAAATCTGTGCTATAAGAAAGTCACAAGAGCTAACAGCGCTACAGAATAATAGTGGAGACTTCTCATACTAATGCAGAGAATCTGCTCTTGTATTCACTTGAGAAACAGCACTTTTAAACAACTTTCTTCAGATGCTAGGGAGGAAACTAAGAACTGATACACCGACAGTACCGAGAAAAGTAGATATCACAAAGTCATTGTCAGATGAAGGATCAGGTTTAAATATCGGCTGTTACAGAGACTATAATGAGTGGTTGTGTAGTTGACACACATTGACTTTTTTTGTTGTGGTTTTCTTTTTATCATTCTTACATGTACTGTATATTAGTCATAAGCTAAATTTACTCATGCTTAGTTCTCGCCTCTCTGAAGACCAGGCATGGGAGGCATATAATTTCCTTCCACTTTTTTTGTCTCTAACTGGACTCGCTAAGTGTATCGCGCGAGCAGTGTGTGGAGCAACACATGTAACAATAGTTGCTTTGTTCTGCGACAGCAGTCTGCTGCTTAGCTCGAACTGTGTCTGAGCAGCAGAGTACGAAGCTGGACAGTCAGTGTGTACGAACAGAAATGAAGAGTCCACTGGCGAGAATTGTCACTAATACATTTCGGTTGTAAATGCAAATTCTCTATAATCTTGCACAACAAAACTCCAATATATTCTGCTTGGGGATTATTGAGATTGTGTGCGGCCTGCCCGAGTCCCCGTCTTAACCAGAGTTACGAGCTCCGTCCTCCCTGAACAACATCTAAGATGCGTTCCTCATCGAGTCCGCAACAGATACAACACAGCAACATTTCAGTGTCCATTATGTAAACTTTGAAATAAAAAAAAGATCTAAAATAGACGTACGCCGCAACTTCACACCTCCCTTACAGTACGTCATCTAAAATTATATAAAATTTTACTATATTATGTGTGGTTAAAGAACTTAGCGAATAATCAGTGACTGAAACCGTGCAGTTGGAAAGAGACTCGATATTTTCTCTGCCCCACTCCCCCCTTTTAAAGAAATTTATGCCACACATAGTACATACAGTGTGTACAAGGATAAATTACAAAATTTTTCCTGTAACCAATTTTAATAAACATTTACACTATGGTAGAAATGGAACTGAACAATATGTATATAAATATAGGTGCAAATGACGGCAGTGAAATTTTATGAACAAAAAACACTCCGACTTCCGGTAAGCTAATTAAAACAGTATAGGCTTGTACGTTTGTGTTTATATTTTTTGTACAAGTTAGTCAGGTCGGCTAGAGTATAATTCCCTATTTGTTGGTCTGGGGGTTGGGGTGTAAGGGGCAATGAGCGAAAATTTTGTCAGTGAGGTGGTGGTTGAGAACGGGGATGGGTTCGATGTTAGAGAGTTGTGCAGGTGGGAAGTGAGGGTACGTATGGGATGGTTACCTATGACTCAGAGACATTTAGACTGGATAACTTGGAGTCTGGTGTAGCTGGAGGAGCATGTGGCGGTCCAGACAGTCTCTGTCCTTTTTCTCCACAGATTAAACCCAAGCATCTACTAACCTCACAATCAACGTTTAAACGGTCTCGGCTTATCTATCTCCTTGGTTTACACCGAAAGGCTCATTCTGGGGGCCTGTTAATTCCCACTCGGGCGAACTGATTTGAAATTCTCTTCTGTAACAAAAATTAAGTGTTCGTTACTAAGCGACTAAAGTGCTGGTACCGTATTGTTTCGCTTTAATTTTTGTCTAAACCTTTGCAGACTGGGATAACGCCGAAGAATCAATGCCGAAGTCACGTTCCGATTTTCTTACAGTCTTCGTGTCGAAACCATGTGGCTCTGACCAGTTGGTTCTATGTACGGAGCGCCGTTGCCTGTCAATCTTGTGTAGCCATCCATGAACAGGTCGCAAGACACCCACGGTTTTTGTCTGCTGTACACATATACACATATATGTTGTTTGTTGGACTATTTACAGAATTTCAATGCTTACAATCACTCACAATATACACCTAATGCATATAGAATTAGGGCAGCTGTCAGTGCAAAACGTTTACAGCTTTACAACAGATGATGCTTCAGTTCTATTAGCTTCTGCAATAGAGAGAGCTTCATCGCATTATCGTCGCCAAGTTTAACTCTGTTGGACGAAAAGTGTCTGTTTTATACAAGGACTCAGTGAGTACCAAGCAGTAAACACTCTCCACCTCGGTTATACAAAACCAGTATGCTAATATTATATAAGGCAAAATAACCTTTTTTTCTGAAATTGATACAAACCACATAAAAGCAATGTGAGGACAATGCAGAATTTTTAAATCTTAAACCTGGCTGTACGTAAAGAAACCGCTGGATTTATAAGTTTAAGCCCCCTGCATTTCCAGTGTTGGTCTTCGCCCTGTCCTGTGTTGCCGGCATTTTCATTATCATTCTTGCACATGACTTATGCTTGGTAACTTCATAATTTTGTAAAGAATTCCCTACACAGTTTTGTAATGGCAGCATGGAACTCGAGAATAAGTGTATACCTTAATACTGCATTTAACCTGAATTCATTTCACTTCGTACAGCACAGTAAACACATTCTCTTTCGTGCACAATAGCCAAATAGTTCTCCCAATTTGTTACTGAAATCATACGAAACAACGTAAATATATTTTGCTTGCAGAACGTAGTTTTTTGAATATGAGAGCTGGCGGTATGTACAGCAGACATTGAGCATTAAAAACCGAAACCCTGACATCACCTGACACAACTTGAGCATTGCAATTACTTTACCTGAAATTTTAGGAAGTTTTTGTTCCTCGTATCTCAAGATTACAATGTTGGAATTACAAAAAATTTGAAAAATTTGTGCAACTTCCCTGTGCGTAAGTGTCCATTCAATATTCCCTTTACTACTGCCCTGATTCTGCTGGGCAAAACAGTAATAATATTTTCACAACCGTTGAAATCATACAAAGAATGATATGCTTCATATTTTCTGCAGTGGTAAATAAGAGACGATGAGCGATTTTCTCTATATGATTCCTACTTTTGAAACAAAAGAAGAGTCATGTAAGATTCTTAATTAAATTTACACAAAGAAATAAGAGCTTGTTCCGTGTGCACTCATTCGCATGCACGATGTAGTAACGAAATTCAGGTTGAACTGTGCATACAAACTGACTCTGCTGTTTCCCTCTATTCCCCATCTTGTCACAGCCAGCTTAGCGCTTGCCTTGATACGAACTGATAAAAGTCGTCACAACTCTTAATTCAGGGACTTAAAGATAGGATAACAGAAGTACATATTTAAGAGAATTAAGAAATATAATTGAGTCTTTATAGTAACGACCTTCTAAGGTGTGAAGTCGCAAATTTTGGTGCATAGGTATATAATGTGCGAGTACTTGAGTCACATCACAGAAGACGCAACCTTAATCTTCTTTCCTTGAAGTCCTCAGATTTCAGAATGAAAGCAAGTTACTCAGGTTCTTTATAGAGAGCACAGTCCAGTGTCTGCATTCAAATTACTTACTTTCTGGACACATATTCCAGAAATACTCAAATATCAAATTTCATAAATATCCGTCCTGTGAGAGCCGATTTGTTACGTGCGGATGGACAGAGAGACGGACAGGCTGCCAGGTATACATTACGAAGCTAATAGTCGTTTTTCGCAATTTTGCGAAATCGCCTAAAATCTGGCAATCGAAATTCTTGATATAAAATTACTGCTAAAAAGGTAAATCAGTTACTTTGCACTGAAATTCAGCAATTTGATTTTATTAACACAGCTGCAGTGACCTGTGTCGATATCACTCAAGACAAATGTAATGAAATGCTGTTTCCCAAGCGGTACTATTGCAAGTCTGTACTCAAGTACTATTCCATCATGCACGAACTGAAACTTAATCTGTAATTTATACGTCGCTTCTGATTTCCAGGCACTGTGTACCGCGTAGCTAACAGTAAGTAGTTTCCAGGAACTTCAATGCAGATAGATCTAACAGCTTTGAAAAGGATTATGGCGTGTTTACGATCTAATAGGAAACGAATCTGCAGCGCGAGGGACTTAATACCTCCTGCATTCCCAAAGGGGATAGTATTATTAGATGCAAGTCACCTAAACAACACGAATGGTCTGTAACTTAATGCACTGATTTTTGGTGAGAAGTTTAAGTATCAGACTCTAGATCAACTTGGATAACAGATGAGGTTTGCAGTATGAAAACACGTGACATTCAAATAAAAGATAAATTTACTTACTTATTTACTTAAGCCATGGAACAGAGTCGTAGAAATGCTAATCGGTTCTCAGTTAGTCAAGAAATTCCTCGCATTTTATGGAACCACATTCACAAGTGCCCGCTACTGTCCCTATTCTGAGCCAGATCGATCCAGTCCATGAACCCACATCCAACTTCCTGAAGATCCATCTTAATATTGTCCTCCCATCTACGCCTGGGTCTCCCAAGTGGTTCTTTCCCTCAGATCTCGCCACCAAACCCCTGTATATGTTTCTACTTTCTCCCATGAATGCCACATGTTCTGCCGATGTCATTCTTCTCGATTTGATCACCCGAAAAAGTCTGGGTGAGTACAGATCATTAAGCTCCTCATTATGTAGTTTCCTCCACTCAACAGTTACTTCGTCCCTCGCAAGCCCAAATATTCTCCTCAGTACTCTATTCTCAAACAACTTCAGCCTACGTACCTCCCACAGTGTGAGCGACCAAGTTTCACCCTCGTACATAACAACAGTCAAAATTACTGTATCGTTCATTTTAATCTTCGTATTTTTGGGTAGCACACTGGAAGACACAAGATTCTCCACGGAATGACGGAGGGCATTCCCTAACTGCAATCTGCTCTTAATTTCTTTCTGAATAGAATTTTGATTTTTTGGGGTTGTTCCCAAATACAATAGATATATATTAATGCAAAGTATCGGATTGTTTATTTTCACAGGATTAAATCCTTAACCACGTAAGTACAAAATTGGAAAATTTAGCACCGCAGTGCGAGACAACTTCACCATGAGTTTGCGTGGCTTATTTAACGACGTTGAAAAGATTATACAGCGACGACTGTGGGTATATAAAATATGAATACTGCCAGCAAGGTACTGATACGGAAAATGTGATACTCTAAGAAGAACCTATCCTGATGCCACTTTGTCTAAACAGACCCTTTGTGTACTGCTATGGAATCGAGTTCGGAAATCTGCGGCGAAAGACCGGCACTCTTTTACCTGCTCAATACTTCTCAGATTCGAAGGCTTTTATCCGACTGGTATTTGTAATTGATCTGTGGCGTCTTAAATGTGATCGAAGAGTTGATTTTACATATAATTAAATTTTTCCGTTTACATGAAATGAAGGAATATGCGGAAAAGGGGGTATAGCTCCACCAAATTTAACTTCGGGGTTAGATGGAAGCCAGTGACCATCTTCACGCCCTGACCTCTTTACGCCTGAGAAACATCGAGCGTTAATGACGTCAGTGATGTTTATGTTGCTAGCATACGTATCATTGGGAATATTAAAGCATCCACCACTGTGGCCATTTCAGTACAACAACGCAATCAGCTTCACCATTTCTTGCGATTGGCTACAAAAATTTAAAGATCTGGACATGGAACACAAAATTTACAAAAAGGAAAATTATTCTGCTCCTGCAGGTTTACAGAAGTGCTGACTGTTATGCTTACCACAATTTGTTTACATATTACTTAAATTAATGTCACGCCTCTAAATATGAAAGGCTCTTGCAGCTAAAGTAATGAATGCAAGATATTCTGAAGCCTAAACCCGAACATCCATCGCCCGTCCATACGAACAGCAACTGTCTGCTGCCATTGAAGCAACAACAGGCAAAGCCATAGACTACGATTTTCTGACTCTATTACTTGGGGTTGGGTGAGGGGGGATATGGAAGGAAATTCAAGTTAAAAAGTGGGACATGTTTAATATTGAACGACGTCATAACATTCTTATTCTCACGAAAAGATGAGATTATAGCGGTTCTGCCTTCCCAGAGCAGTTATGATCCTTTAGCATAACTCTAAAAATACAGTTTAAGCTATGATAAAATTAAATTTTCGTCGAAAATGTTTATTACAGACATTAAAGATGGTAAATTAACTAAGGAAAAATTCATTCAAGTTTACATTACATCGAATGTAATTTATTCTACAGTATTTTGATTAATTTTTCCATGAAAAGAGATCATGTCACAAGTTTTGTAAACCAGTCCAAGTAACGTCAAATGAAGTAATTTTGTTTCCGTCTTGCAAGAAAAAATTAAATAATGCTTGAATTCGTGGCTGCTATAAACAGCTGCATATTTACATATAGAATCTCAATGTTCGTCGTTGATTCTGTCCCACTTATTACAGCGTTACGTTTGATCATTCCTACACAACTCTTACTACTAGAAAATAGAAGGAAAAGTATTATAATTCAATACATACTTCTCTATAGATATATTAGTAATATTAAAGGCAAAAGAGATTTACAAATCTTCAGTGTGTAAACTAGCGATCAAATTTTCATGCGGATATAAAAATTAAATAAACCACAATTTGCTGCTCGAAAGTACAGTCACATTAAGCGAAGCAACGTTATACTGTTTTAAATATAGGCCTTTTGAAAGTACGAGCCGTAACAAAATCCTTACCTTTAAAAGTACGAAGCCTGTAGTGGCAGCACGTTAGGAATAAGTGTTATGGTTACAGCAGCAAATGGTATCGTGTATAAACTCAAAACCTTCCATCATGTTGTTTTTAATCCCTAAAAGCAGCTATGCTTAAATATTTACGGTTATTATATCAGGGTTATATAGGTACAAGTATAAGTGAGGTCTTCGCAATATGGCGTGCCAGGCACCAGCAGCAGTATATTTTCCAAACTGCTAAGAATATGACTTTTCTTCAGGTTTATATAAAGTTGAAATTTCTTGCCGGGGGGCTAAAACACACACACACACATTCAGTGGTGTGAACGGCAGTGTCGTAAAACGCAATTTACGATGCTAGTCTTAGCACGTTCCAGACCCTAGGCTACCTTGGTGTGTGTGGAAGTTAGCCTTAAACGTAGCATAATGCTGCACATCGTAACGTATACAAAGCTGTTGTCTTATTGTGCCATGAGTAAGGCGCTTAGTTACCAGTCTCTTACTGAGGAGGACAGGCTTCCATCCCAGAGCAGTGAATGTAGGGCTTGTGATGGACAAAGGGGAACTGGAACATAACTATTTCATATTATTTTGATTTTCTGTGACAGCATCATTGTTCTAGTGCTCCACAATCATATTCATCTAAAGTCGACAGTGCTGTTAATTAAAAAAAAAACTTCCCAATTACTTATGAAGATGTTAAGAAACTGAAATATGTATTCAGATGAACAAAATCTCAGGATATTTTAAGCCAAGTGTGGACACATGCAGGCTGCCGGTAGAAAGAGCACCTTGTATTTTCGAGGATAAGAATTTGCAGTTTATCTGCTTTTAGGCCAGTTCGGAAAATTACAAAACGCTACTATTAGCTTCGTCATATCTGTCTGTCTGTTCGTCCGTCCGCCTGGAAAAACTCTTCTAGCACTGGACAGTTTTTCATGAAATCTGATCTTTGAGTATTATTCAAAAATGTGTTGCGAAAATTCAATTTTCATTAAAATCTGAGAATAATGGAGACAAATTGACGTGAAGACCTACACACGTACCTTTGTGATAATAGCCCTCTTAGTTCTTGTCAGAATGAAAATCACTTCAAGCGAAAGTTGTAGAGAAAATCGAAACACACATTTGATGTTAAACTTTTTCCGAAAATCGTACCGTTTATGAGATAGCGTGGAAAACTATTTTAAACCGACAGGTCACACGTGACAATATATTTAATATAGAGCGTGCATGTTACCCGCTGGATACGTAAGGATACAGCCACACCCAAAATATGTAATACTTATTGCTTTTGCATGGCAATAATGGTTACCGAAACGCACCTCATTATTAAGTTACATATATACGAGTACATTGCCTGGCTTGTCTCAAACTATCACTCAAAAGTGATTAAGACAGACAAGTTTTCTATTAATCTTAACTCCCTCCCAACCGCGACTGTTAAGAGAGGGTCACACTTGAAATTGAATTCAGTGTTGCACTGTGGAGACCGCCTCTGTGGTCTAGTGGTCAGAGTTTCTGGCTACAGATACAGAGGTCCCGGGTTCGATCCCCGGCGCTACCAGATTTTCTGAGTAGTAGTGGGTCTGGAACGGGGTCCACTC
>Ga0131853_10019375_pt1 | contig 12385 bp, 19 predicted proteins | sample TergutLab28metaG_FD_92764 | JGI IMG/M metagenome (GOLD analysis project Ga0131853, IMG submission 92764) | Labiotermes labralis P1 segment gut microbial communities from Petit-Saut dam, French Guiana - Lab288 P1 (version 2) (version 2) | ecosystem: Host-associated > Arthropoda: Insects >...
ATTTGGGTTTTGAAACCATCAAAATTATGCGGGATTACTGTGACCAACGCTCGAAAGACCTAGGCCTTAATGTTACATTGTTAGCCACTCCTGCCGAAAGTTTGGCGGGGCGCTTTCTAAAATTAGATAAGAAGAAATATGGCGTTATACCTGGAGTAACAGACAAGGAGTACTATACCAATTCTAACCACATTCCTGTCAATTTCGATATCTCCATATATGATAAGCTTCGTATTGAAGCCCCTTATCACGAGTTATGTAATGCAGGTCATATTGCTTATGTTGAGGTTGATGGAGAGATAAGTGGTAACCCGCAAGCTGTTGGGGATATAGTCCGCATGATGCATAGTCTTGATGTCGGTTATGGTGCCATCAATCACCCGGTGGATTTCGACCCCTCTTGCGGTTTTACCGGAGTGATTAAGGATGAATGTCCTGGTTGTGGTAGAGATAACTTTGCGGAGGAACCTTTTGAAAGTATCCGTCGCATTACAGGATATCTTACAGGTACTCTTGATAATTTTAACGATGCAAAAAAGGCAGAGGTCAGGGAGCGTGTTCAACATGGTTAGTCCAACCGCTTGCTTGCGAATTGCTGGAGAGAAAAAGTATTCAGTAGTGGATGGTCCAGGCTTACGTTACGTTATTTACTTCCAAGGTTGTTCGCATAATTGCCTTGGTTGCCATAACCCGGAGACACATTCTTTCGAGGGTGGAGAGGAAACAATAGTTGAAAAACTTGTTGTTGATATTCTCGACACATCAGGTATAACAGGGGTTACTATTTCAGGCGGTGACCCCTTCTTTCAATATTTTTATTTACTACGTCTTTGCCAATTGCTGAAAGAAAAGACAGGGTTAAATATATGGGTGTACACAGGTTACTGCGAAGAAGAGATTTTAACTTCGTTCCCCGATATCATTCATCATGTTGATGCGCTTGTGGTAGGACCTTATGTTCAAGAACAACGTACCTTGACGGTACCCTTTGTAGGTAGCTTTAATCAGAAAATCTTACATTGTGGGGGTTGATTATGTCTACTCTGTTACATTTCTCTATCGGGTTCACAATACTGATTTTTATTGCCGCTATAATTTCATCTTCATCTATGCTCGCAGGCGCAGTTGAGGGTGAAGAGCCTTGGTTATTTCACCTTCTCGTATATGAGATTTATAAAGATAGCAAAGGGTTACCGATAGGAGCGTGGGCTTTTCTTCCTTTGTTTATCGTGGGCGCACCATTGTACTTCTTACTTTACTATACAATTCTATTGGTAGGGAAATTCTTCAAGGAACAATTTCCTTGGAAAGGGGAAATAAAATGAAGCACAAAAATTTATGTATAGTCGGTTGCATAACTACACTTGTTATAGCGGGATTTTTTGTTTGTAATCATTTTCGAACACCTAGGTTGCCTATTTCGAAATACAGGGCTTTCGAGATTGCAGAGGAACACCTGTTGGTAAGAGGTCGTGTCTCCGGATATCAGTTGCAATGGAGAAAAGATTCACCTGTTTGGTATATGGAGATACAGGAAAGACGTGGTTTTCTTCCTCGTTGTCACGGAATCTTTATCGACGGTAATACAGGTGAAGTGCTTTGTCCGTATGAAGTACTCTCTGCATAAAACAACGTAGTGGCAACAAATTGATTTATCTCAGGGAAGAGAGGAAAGTTATCATGGAAGATAAAAAGCAATTAAAACTTTGTCTGGTAGTTACAGACTTACCAAAAGGGGTTACTTTCAGTACGGAGGGTTCTGTCGGTGCAAACCATGGTCTTGAGTATCTGACAACAGTGGAGGAAGGTTATTTATTGCCGGCAGCATGTATTGATATCATACCTCTTTACGCTCACGAGCGCATGTATAACGGCGAGGATGATTATTTTGACGGAACTGTCTCTGGAAAACGTAAAATGGTGGATAGTTTCACCCCTTATGCTGCGTCAAAGTTCACCGATTTAGCCTTGGATAAGGCTATGTACATTATGACGGTAGGAATAGAACGTGATGACGTTTCGATAATAGAAAATCTGATACCTCTATTCTATTCATATTTACCCCTCGCTATAGAGAACCATCCGGAACAAGTGGGTAAATGCATTGACCCAGAGGGTGTTGAAAACCTTAATTTTGAGTTTGTTTTGCCATAAAGAAAAACGGTGGCTCAGGGCTTGTTCGCAAGCAGTAGAAGGGTTCAACTCCCTTCGCCGCCATTGGACGGAATGCGGCCGTCCTTGCATGTTATCCTTTGCAACAGCCAACAGGTTCTTGGCGGTCCCTGTTGGCACTCCTTACAACAAGGCCAAAGGCTTTATATAAAGGAATGTGTCGGTGGGTCTCAGGAACTCCTTGTAGTGGTTCAAATCAGTTGACCGACACAACTGTAAACCCAATAGCCTCTTTCTAGAGGCTATTTTATGTTGAAGAAAGGAGGGAAATGGATGCAGGAAATGTTATCCCTATTACCGAAGGTGAGATGGTTAGACCCTTTTCGGCGACACAGATATCGACATGCTTTCACCCGGTTTCTAAAGAAACATCACCCAGAAGGTTTAGAGTACAAAGGTCTAAAATTCATCTTAGCGGAAAACAACGATGACTACGACAAGAAAAACCGTTATGTCAAAGTGGAGCATAGTGAAACAGGAAAACTTCTCTACTCTAACGGCTATTTTTGCAGGTGGTCTTGGGGTATCCGTCGAAAAATCAAACACATTATTTATGCTTACGGGTGGGCCTATTACAAAGAATGCCGGGCAGAAATACGTTCAGTACGAGCCAAGCTTGCTTGAGAAAGGGAGACACAATGGGAACCAGAATTAATGAGACGTTATTCACTACAGCGTTACACTCAGGAGATTACGGGATCAGCCCTCCTTACGCACTACCGAAAAAGTATGTGCTTCGTAAGGCAAACGAGATACCCGAGTATCTCGACTTGTACACCATGATGGCGACTTGGAGAGAACTTGGAAAAACTGAGTGGGAAGTTTTATTGTCATGGGTGTTCTTGTCTGCGATTGAAGAAGCTGAAAAAGAAAATCAAGAGGAAGCTGACATAACCCGTTTATTTCAACACGACTATTTCGATAGAGGTACGAAGACCGCTTCGAAAGAGAAGGTTATGGAACACATCATGCCTTGGTTTACTACAGTTGAGGAAACAGAGGATACGATCTATCTTACATTTAACCTTACACCTGAAGCAGCGTAATTGGGTGGGCGTCATTGTTCTGCATATAAGTACACGATGTTACAGTTTCGGATAATCTGTAACGTTAAAATCCAATGTATGCAGAACAATGGCGCCCAACGTCCCTCCATTGAGGGCGCTAGAAGTTAGATACAACGTATACCACAGGCTCTTAGGAGTTGGCTCCGACATTAAATATGTGGCTATTCTAACCGCGGGGAAACGTTGACTAAATAATAGAAAAGGGATTTCTGTATGCCATTTTTATTTTTAGGTTTAATCGCCCTGGGGATGCTTGTCACTAAAATACTTGACGATAAGTATGCCGAGGAGCAGAAGCACAAGAACAAGGATAAGACTTACGACCAGCTGATGTCGCCTATGACCCAACAAGAAATTTTAGATTACAATAGACAATTGTTAATAAATTCTGCAGGTTGGATGGGTGGTAGTTATACGGAAAAATCCATTAAAACAAGTTGGTATGAAGAAAACAAACATGTGTTTTCGGATGAACAAAGATCTGATATTGAACAGATGTTGAACAAACTGTAAGTCAATCCAACTCACATAGGAGGTATAGAATGCAAACACCAAAACGGTTTTTGAACGGGCGAATTATTGTGTGGTTAGAAAGATTTTTTGTAATACTTCTTTTCATCGGAACTGTAAATCTACTGCGTTTCTTTTGGGGTTTCGGTTTTACTGTAACGACATTGAATCTTTTTTGGATCGGCATAGGTATATGCTTGGCAGGAGGTATAGTTGGAACTTTTGCTGAGGCGTATCGTGATGTTATGAAACGAAAGGGATTTTATTTAAAGAAAAACTTTATCTGGGCGAAAAGAAATAAAAGGGGGCGACAAGGTAAAAGAAACACGTCCTTGTCGCCCCGCCCTGTTTCTGCGTGGAGGTGAGATGTAGTGAAGAAAAAACTAATCCCATTTACGATGATGTTTATTGCCTTGATTGCTTTTGTAGCAATAGCCACTTTGGTCAATGACAGAGCACATGCTCCTATGATAGTGGATATTGTAACGCTACAAGGAGAAGTTTTAGAAAGCTCAGAGGAAGATCGTATCTTTATATCGTTACGTCAATTATCTCCATTGCTGGCTGAACTAAACCTAAGACTAGAGAGTCAAGAAGGTACTGTTGTTGTACAAGAAAATCTTCGTGCGGTTGCGAGAGACACGTCTCTCATTGTTCCAGATATATCTTTACTAGAATTATTGCGGGAAAGAGACTTGCACGGAGAATGGTATGGTCAGCATAATGGGTGGTTAACACACATTGTGATGGAAGAAACTTATGAGTTTGGGCCATTTACAGCCACCTTGTTCAGAGGTCCATTTGTAGAAGTAGAGGAAATCGAGGATGTGGTGTTGGTTGGAACATATGAACTTCTTGTTTCAGATGGCATTCTCCGTTTCCATTGGAGGTCACACAATGATGAGTACACCCAATTGAAGGAAGATTGGGAGATTGAGATAAACCCTGTTTGGATCCAAATAACAAATCCTCAGACGGGGCAACGAATTATACAATCTCGTAATCGAGAGTAGGAGGAAATCGATGTTAATTATCTTTAAACCTTGTGGGGCCACACAAGCGGATGCACCTTTAACTTTAAAGATTGAGAAGCTTTTACAGGAGAACCCACAAGCAACGGTTCTCAAGGTACGTACGGATATATCAGACAGGGCTGTTCCTTTTATACACACACCACCAAAAGTTCAAAAAGGAGAGGAACTGGTCATCGCTGGGCAAGGTTGTTTACATGTATTAGTAGCTAATCTTTTTAGCCTTTGGGATAAAGATATAGTTTTTAAAATAAAGAAAGATTATTTTGGCCTGCCGCAGCACAACCCTAGCCAGATGCAACGAGTGATTGAGGGTTTCTTTGGCAAAAGCATATGGGAGGATTAAGTTATGTTTGGATTCCTTTTTAAACGGACAACGCCCTTATCCGCAGAACGTTGGGTAAGACGACAGACATGGTTAAGCATAGGTGTGTTTATGCTCGCCGGATTACTTGTAACAATAGCCAGCTTCGTACCACGAGATGTGTCACTCATGTTTCACTTGGGTGTCTTTTTTATTGTGGCCGCATTTTTATTCAACATCTTATCCATCCGGTTCAATGTCAAAGGATTCCATGATCATTACGTCGCTTCTTTTAAGAATGATAGTACAGTGGAAATAACCAAAAAGGTTATTCGTGCTTCTTTCTATCGGGACGTTGGTCTGGTTGCAGGGGTACTTCTCGTTGCTCTCGGACTGGCGTTTACAATACTGTCCACGAATTCTTTACGGCAACAAGAAAGTTTTAATAATGTAAAAGCCCCTTACGGATACACGTGGGTGGTATTCGAACCCAGTAAAGATATTCCAGAGGGAAATGTGTTGGTTCTCCGTACAGGTAACGATACAGTTGAGTATTTCTTGTGGGAGGATGTTTGGCAAGGTAGTATCGGCTTCCTTGTTCCAGATGAACATTTCAACGGACGTAATCTAACTGTGTTGTCTATGGGGCTGCCTCCTCCCCAAGAAGAGTAAGGGGGTTTTTGTTATGAAAGAGATTCCATTTCAAGGGGTCGTCTGCTTGCATTGTTTCTCCCGCAGTCAGAAAAACTACAAACGTTTTTGTTCTTTTTTCTGCTGGCTGGGGAGTAGTCGCTTGAGGGCGCGAGAGAAAGTGTTAAAAGTATTTTTCGCGGTCCTCGTTAAAATTCAAAAAGGTCAAAGGAGATAGTTGCTATGTATAACATTGAAGAAATGAAAAAGAAATTGAAAGGTAAGAAAATCTTAGTTAGAGGACGAGCGGGGAAAACAAAAGTTTTTCTTTACTCGGAGTACAATAAAGAGTTGCTCCAGGATGCACACGAAGAACTTATGATTCACAATTCAGGTAACTTGCCTGACGACGGATATTATGTGGTTACGGTAAAAGATGTATATCTCGACCGTAACCAGAAAAAGCGTATAGACGTAAACAATCTTAAGTTCTTGTCAGATAGTCCTATCGGCCTTGCTGACATTGAACCACACCTCTACTCCTCTTACCAGATAGAAAATATTTTGGAGCGAAAGGTTAAAACACGCTCTGAAATCCTTATGCTAATGATGCTTTTAGAAGGTTCTGTCAATCGGCCGATCACGGTAGCCCCTCAGTCGTACAAAATGTACGCTCGAATTATTGAGGATTACAATTCTCAAGCTTGGGGGGATATGTGGGAAAATATTTTCCAGTTGCAGGTTATGCATTACCAAACAACGCGTTACCCTTGGGTTAATTCGTTGCAAGTTATTCTAATGGACGAGTTCGAGGACTTAGAACTGGACTATGAAAAATTCGTAATGGATTTGATAGGTGACGTTCTCCCTTCAGAAGCCGGTATGAAGGAGTTAGAAGAAGCCATAAGTAAAATGTTTTACGATGACGACGAGGATTATTCTTACCTTCAAGAAATTCTCGGTGATTATCTGGTATGTTAGATTTCCTTATTTTTGGCGGGATTATCTTGGTTGTGTGCTTGGTGGCGTGGTTTCTTCTGCGCCCCAAGAACATCCGAGATGTAACCAAATCACGCCCCAAGAGGGTCGACCGGCCTGGCAGAAAGCGCGTGAGTGATGTTCCAGAAAATCGAGATACGAGAATAGAAGGGATAGGAGAGTCCATTATCAACAGTGTTGATGGGCGGAAAGGAAAGGAGTAAAGGCACTATGTGGGCGATGTTAAAAGATTCACATCTAACAGTTGAATATGAAGGGGTAACTGTTTATGAGGACAACGATATAGAAATTTTCGAAAAACTTGGTGAGTCCGTTCTTGTTATACAGCGAGAAACACATATAACTTTACTATCTCCTTTTTTCACAATGGATGTGCAAAACACTGTGTATTGGAAAGTTTATCAAAACCATTTGTTTGTGGTTAGGAACACTAACGACCTCATCACATGTGCGATTTATAATCGTGAATTGGAACAGGTCGGTTCTTGGCAGTACATCGGCGACATGTGGTGCATCGTGTATAGTAAGGTTAAGTCATGGTTTGCACCCTTCTATGTCACTGGTTGGCAAAAAGACCACACCACAGGCGTTGTTAAAAATATGCCGCATAAAATTGCGGTTGAGGCACCAACTACTTTGACAAAAATAAGAGAGAAACAGTTACTGTATAATCTCGGCGAAATTTTCGAAGAAGAGTTTTCAGGACTGTAAATTCGAGGAGGACCGTAATGTTAAGACTTCTAGATTGGGTAGCTTCCAAGATACCAAAGAAGATTACTACTTTGTATTGCTTGGGCGCACTTATTATTCTTCCACTAGGTTTTCAGCTAGAGGATAACGGAAGAGAGACCCAATTAATGACTTATCTATCTGTTCTGCAACAAGACTTAGAAGTTGCGGGAGATAACGACACACAACGGCTTGAAGAAGAGCGAGAACAACAATTACTGGACTTGCTGTTGGCATACCAAACTAGCCGACAAGAAATGGCTTACTGGTTTATAGCACACGTACAATGGCGAGAAAACTGGGAGCGTCAGCGATTACCAGAACAAAGAATAGCTCATTATAACGGCAGTGTGCACTCTATACAGCCTGCGATAGGACAGCACTTTTCTATTCCAAATTTGAACCGAGTCTATTTCACTTATATGCCTATCCGATTGGTTACACACCCTAGGTCATGGCAGTACGCCTTTCGACCCTATTTAACAGTGGACGAACTCGGGTTTACGAGGTTTGAAGGTGCCTTTGGTATTGCCTTGGGTACTTATTATGGTAGCCGTATAGGCACCATATATCGCATTACGTTCGCGAATGGGGAACAAATATATGGTGTACTTGCTGATGTTAAATCAGATTTACACACCGATTCTACAAGAAGGTATAAACCTAGTGTCTGTGGTCGACACAGTTCCGGCAATATATTGGAGTTCGTAATGGACGACCGAATACCTCATCTCTGGAACATGCCTATGTCGACTCGTGTTAATTATATAAATGGAGTAATACGTAATCGATTCCCTTATCGAGTGACCGCTATAGAAAAAGTCGGTTATGCCGAAACCAGTTTGAACAATTAAGGAGGTACACGCATATGAATTGTCTTGAATGTGTAACACAGACTGAAGAGGGAAATCACTCTGCCGTGAAAGAGCATCAAAAGAACTGCACAGTATTCCTCAGTAATCAGTGCACCAACTACGCTATGCGAGGAACTTTTGATGAAACAGTGCAAGATACTTTGGTTGGTATTAACCCGAAGAAGTGGGCAGCAGCAAGAAAGTTGTTTGCTGCTTCGATTGTTTTAGTTCTTATTTTTGGAACGTTTCTTTTTACATTTTCTCCGGGTATCGATCAAGATAAATATATGGAACAACTCGGGATAGTTCCCAGCATTGTTAGCGAAACCATTGTTAACACTTTAAGGGAAGGCGATTTTTCGCCTTCCCTTTTTTTATACGTGAGTCGCAATAGACATTTTTCTGCTTTCCAAAATGAATTAGAAGAATTTCTATACCGCTTTCTTTCTTCTGCAATAGAGATGTCACCTACTCAAGTTTATTTAGTAGAGGAACAGGAAGTAATTATTTTAACTGGTATTGTGAGTTATATCCAAACTTCCACGATGGCAGAAACCAGAGTGTGGATTAGCGAAGGTAACGACAGAGAAACACATTCCGTGATTTGGTATCTAAACGGAGACCAAATTTCCTACTCCTTTATAGGAAGAGAAGTACGTCTACTCACTGTTTTAGAAGAGACTGGTATAGGAGGTCATTTGCGAGCCAGAGAGTGGTTGATAGTTCCGGAACGGGGGTAATTTATGAATCAACAGGTTTCTAGAGATGGAGAGCAAAAGAAAGTCCTTGGTAATTGGTATGACACTTCAAAACAAGACAAGGCAAAAGAAAGAAGACAAAAGAAGAGGGAGAGTAGGCGCCGCCGTATTAAGCGGTTTCGTTGGTTTGTAGTTGCCGCCATCATGATTGCTATTGGTGTATTTTTACTAAATAACTTTGACAGCTTTTTAGGGCGAGAGCCTACTGTGGTAACATATATGGGGAGAGGAAACCCAAGTGGTTTTTATATATACGTAAGTGACAGGTATGAACGAGTTTGGCTTCCTCAGGATGACTGGGATACTTTGCGTATAGGTAACGAAGTAGTATTACGAGAAACTCGCCGAGGGACTCGAGTAGAAGGTGCTCCTTTAAGTATATTCCAACGTCTCTTTCCTGATTAGGAGGGCTCGTATGGTCTATATAAAAGAAACTTCATCTGTTAGACAGAAAATAAAAGAAAAGGGGTTGGGAAGACTCCTAATCCCTAAAGTTGTAAAAGTCTTATCGAACATGCTACGTCTAGGACCCCGTCTAATATTTAGGTCAGGATTGAATCTATTAAAAGCCAACCCCATAACACGCTTTTTCAGTGTGGTTTCACTTGTTATTTTAGATGTTTGGTTATTGGCCAAAAGAAAGATTTCAAAAAGCCAGTTTGTGATCAATGTTGTGTTTTCCTTTTCCATGTTTGTAGGTGGGACTATAGGTTGGAACGCAGGTGAAAACATTGCCAGTATCTTTGCAGCTAATACAGTGTTGGCCTTTTTAATCGCTTTAATAGGGACAATAATTGGTACGAAGATTTTTGATATCGTCAGCAAGAAGATTGTAACAAGATTCGCAACTTCTGACGTACAAGCAGGACTTGATATATTTAACTCCTGTGCGAATTCAGCAAAAGATTATTACGTCACAAAAGAGGAGTGTTTGGAAGCTTTTCGTCTGAACTCTCCTCACAAGGAAAAATATGTTAAAGACCAATTGGTATCGTATGAAAGGAGGTCTACTTCAAATGATGACAATTAGAAATGTGGCCTCCCTTGCTGAAGCCCTTTCTGTTAAAAAAGAAATGAATTACAACGGTGACTACACACTGCAAACGTGGGAAAAAGGAAAAGAAATAGTTCTTAAATTCCCTGATTCTCTTGTACATTTAAGATGGGTAGCTTTCATTAGGCCAGAGCTTCCCTTCGAAAAAGTAGAAGATGCACCCTCTGTTTCTGAAGTTGTTTTTACTGAGCCAGCACCAGACTCTTTTCTGAAAGATATGCAGGGCTCAAATGTATTTTCAAGGGGTAGAGAAAGGAGCATTTTGATATGAAACCTACCAATAAAGTTCAATGCGGTCAAACTATCATGCAAGGTCTCAAGCTGGAGTTGGGTGCGATGTACCGACCTAACCAGCAAGAAAAACTAATCATTGATTCTATCACGAGGACCTTTGAGGAAGTGGAGCATCTAGTGGAGTTGTTGAGTCTTCCCTTAAAAACAGTGATTGAGTCGTGTTTATCTTATACCAGCTTGGCAGAAATATTACGTTCAGTTGTTTCATTGAACGCTAATCAAAAGAAGGACCAAAAAGAAATGAAACAGCTTCGGAAAGACGTTCTACAGTATCTTTTTGAAGTCCAATTTAGTCTGGTTGAGCATCTCGTTGGGAGGTCAAAAACCAGGGGTATTTCAGAAGCTTCTATACATGAGACTGTGATGATATCGTTGACCGCTGATGGTCATTCAAATATACATTTAAAACTTTTGGGAGAGGTGGGTTCTTAATGAAGCGAAGTTTCAAGATTGCTATTTCACTTATCTTAGTTTTTGTAATGAGTGTGTTGACAATACCTCCTATCACTAGTCCACCTCTGCAAGTAATGGCAAGCGGCGGTACGATGTACAACTGGGAAAGGTCGTTGCCACAACTTGAACAGATAACCTTCCAGACGCCGACAGGGCAATCACATCTAACCCCCCTGCTAACTACAGTCAGTGGGAGAGCCTATACAGCTACAGCATTCACATTAGCCGACCCGAGGCCTTTGACAGGTAGCACTTTTATTCGCTCACAGAGTCTTGATGCCCGTATTAACAATCGAGTGCTCACAGCAGTTCTCATGTACCGATATGTATTTACGTTACAACAGGTTATGCAACAAACAGGTTTAGTAGTTAGCCAAGACCAGTTGTATTCAGCTGTACAGTTAGCAGTGTGGAGAATGGCTTTGCCTGCGAATCCGCAATTTCAAATACAAGAAGCGTCTGTATCTGACACTACTGTCAGAACCTTGGCGACGCACATAATATCTTGGGCCACAACACAGGTCAGTAATACTCCTTCAAACCAAGATATTATAGTGGCGTTATCTCCCACTGCGCAGCCTCAAGTGAATAGTGCTCAAGCAACAATGCATAATGACGGTGTAAATATTACGTTCGGCCCATACATGATTCAGTCGGTGCTCCCAACAGAGATGCAAATAACGGCGAATAATGGAGGTATTATAGTCAATCAAGCCGGTAATGTTGTTGAAGCTGTTTCCAGTAACCAACCTTTCTTTGTAAGGATGCCTGTTATTCAAACAGGTATTGTGCAAGTCACTTTAACGTCGAACAATATTGAAAGAGAATTTCGACATTATAGGAATAGGGTCTGGTTGGCACAGCGTGAGAGACCGCAAGAAATCAGATTTAATGTGTCCTCATCTCCTGGTAGTCACGGAACCCTTCAGGTACATTTAACAGATAGTCTTACTGCTATGCCTCTTCAAAATGTAACGGTTAATGTCCTCCACAACAACAATATTATCCAAACAGGACAAACCAATATCCATGGTGTGTTTAGTTACGAATTGCCTGTAGCTAATTACACACTTCAAGTCGTCCACCCTCCTGGGTACATGGAAGTAATTCCGTACCATTTTGAAATAGGGTTCATCGGGGATGTTCAGATTGTGAACTTAGAGCTATTTCGTTCCGAAGCTATTATGAGTTTTTTCGTTGTGAATGAGAATACAAATGCACCTGTTCCCTACGCAGAAGCCTTTGTTTACGAGGTGGGAAATTCTAATCCTGTGCGAAGAATTGCCTTTCAAGGTGGTTCGGCACAGGGGTTAGCGTTCGCTCCCGGTAATTATATTATGTCGATTTACATGACTACAGGGGGTTATGCAGTTTCAGGGCAAGTACCTTTCACTGTAGAAGCTGGCACAATTTCTGAGTTAGTTATTCCTCTGACACCTAGCGTACCAAGGACAACAGTAAGACTTGAAACAACTTTGAACAGAGCACACTGGTTATTCTCCATCTATAGAGGGGATGAGTATTTTTTCA
>Ga0131853_10019378_pt1 | contig 12384 bp, 8 predicted proteins | sample TergutLab28metaG_FD_92764 | JGI IMG/M metagenome (GOLD analysis project Ga0131853, IMG submission 92764) | Labiotermes labralis P1 segment gut microbial communities from Petit-Saut dam, French Guiana - Lab288 P1 (version 2) (version 2) | ecosystem: Host-associated > Arthropoda: Insects >...
AAAAAAAGATAAAGGAAAAAAAAAAAAAACTTTCTTCTCTTTTTTTTTTTTTTTTTTTTTTATTTTTTTTTTCGAATTGGAATTTCTCCCTTCTTTTTTTTTTTTTTTTTTGCGTATACAATTAATGTAAAACGTTAAACAGACCATGGTGGCTTTCTTCATAACTACGTAAACAATTTTAACTTACTTATTTTCTCATTAGTCTCGCAGGAGTTTTGCACAGACTGACTACAAGTGTCGTGTTTAGACTTGAAATCCTGACGGCAGTCGCCTATCAAAAATGTATTTTGGACCGATGCTTTTAAAACATTTTCGTTCCTACTGTTTTTGCATATTAATGAGGACACGTTCCGATCTTAGCTCTTGGACCATATACTGAGAATGAGCATTTTTTGTGGTTTCTCTCATTTACCCAGATGAATTCGGACGATATTTTGCAATAAGCCACGAAGATTTACTTCCGTATCCTTAAACGTAATAGTCGTTTATCACTTTACGATGGGTAAAGGCAGCAAATGGTAAAAGTTTGCTAAATTGAGCAAAAATTCAACACTGACAAGGATTAATCATCATCATCATCATCATGTATCTGTCATGGAGTTGGGCCACTTGTTGACCCGTTCCGGTCTCACGTATCCAGAAGTCACAAGGAGGAAATTCCATCCCTAAACATGCCGGTCCAGAGGCTAAAGGTAGCAATTCTACCGCTGGACTTATTCTGCTTTGGGCCCGTAACCCATTCAGGGGAAATTTTAACCACTGGCAAGTCTCACGGAAAGAAGCCGGACAGATTTTCTTTAAACGACAACATGGATGTGGAAAAGTTATCACGATTTAAATATGCAGTCTGGAATATTAGAGGGCTAGGAGAGAAAGAAAAGAAGAATTAGACAAAATTTTAAACGAAAATAATATTAAAATATCAGTAATTACAGAAAGTAAAAAGAAACGACAAGGAACGAAAGAGACTGAACACTATACGGTTATTTGCAGTGGAGTGGACAGGCACACCAGAGGCCAATCAGGAGTTATGAAATGGATCCACAAGTCAATATCAAATAAAATACACAACTATAAATTCTGGAACGACAGAATTATAGAAACAAGACTGAAAATAAGGATTAAAAAGCGTGTATATGAACTCATGACACTTTTGGCGCGTTCATCCTGTTGTTGCCTCTAAATTTTCCTTCCTCTAATGTTCGATGTCCTGTTACGTGTAATATACACAGCACTGACAATTCGAAGAAAAATACTGAAAATGTGTCTTTTACTTGTCAGACAACAAACACATCACAACTAAAATCGTGTTAACTACAAACCAATAATAAAACCACAAAAGAAACAGAAATTAAATTCACCGTTAGTGGAATGCACTAACTTCGCAGAACAGGTTTCTTCTGGAGGAGCTGTCCATACCCCACTTTTCACAGGCCCATGTGCATATTATAATCCCATTTACTGTTTGCATCTATTTACTTCCGTCCCTTTCCCACTAACATTTTCTGACATCACTCTATTCATGCTAGACCCCTCTTCCGTCTTCTACTATGATATGGTCATCCTCATCTTATTTGCGAAAGATTTCAAATTAGTTTTTTTTTTGTTATGTCTCTCCATACTCCTATTACATCTCTTCCTTGGTCCAAAGGATATTCTTCCTTTTCTTGAAAATCCAGTATATTTCATGGAAGCAAATCATTGCCAGACTCCTATATCCTTCTTAACTCACCATTCATAATTATTCGCTAATGAGCACTCGACACTTACCTAACCAATATGAACGCACTAAGAGTTCATTACCTGCAAGTCCACCGTTACTGAAGGATTGAATGTTATTAATCATCATTTCCAATTGACTATTCCTTTCCTGTGCCCACCGAACATCACACTATGCTGAAACACTATTTGGTTCGAATCTGTCCTAACAGACTTAATTTATTCCTCGTTCTCTCAGAGTAACGCCGGTAGACACTGCGCAAAACTACTATGAAAGAGTTTACCGCTGGTTCGTATAACATTCTTCTGAAATCGCCGTTTATAATCGCCGTAACATTGCTCATTCAACTTCATCTGGGCAGTGGACACGGTGTCGTTGAACCAAGACGTTTCCACTTAGTGGCTGGTACGTCTGTTTATATTGGGAAGATCGTCGGGTCGAATCATCGTCAGATTCAGCAGCCCTTCCGTAGTAATCCACACACTTTCTCGTATTTTTTTGCTGTTAATAATCAAGCTTGCACTTCGTAACCTTCACTGCTTAGGTCACGCACTTATTACGTCACCGAATAGATTATTCTAGACCCTGTTTCTATTATACCGCGGTTTGTCAGGACACCGGCTTTTCTACTTCACGCCGGTATTTATGAAGAAATACCGGGGAGGTTTCCAAAATATACCATGTCGACTCCTCCCACTCCCTGTCCATAATCTTCCGCTCATCTCATTCAACCATAAATAAACTTAGGAGTCTATAGACCAATGTCACATAGCCTACGAAACAGCAGAACCCGACATACGGCCCGCAACTCAGCGACATAATATGATGCGAGACGTTTGTTGCTTCTTCGATTTTATGGCTGTGAAAACTGACTGGGCAGAAATAAAATAACTGGCGTAAAAGTTAAAAACGTGTTTGGCGTATAAATACGTTTATGCATTCATTTTGTAATAAAGCACAAAAATTTAATTTAAAAATACTTTATCTTGATATATTTAAAAACAACAGCGAGCGTTTGCCTAGGATTTAGAAAATACGCAGATAATTCAAATAATCTGTCTGGTGTGAATGATGGAATGAATTCCATCATTCACACCAGACAGCTAGTTATACAGAACAACAAAATACCAAGTGTCGTATAAATACAGTTATTCCTCCTGATGATGGACATGGAGAGGTCCGAAATATGTATAGAGGTTATAAATAAAATTGACGAAATATATTGAGAATATTATGCACAAAGTTGGTTTCATCTACAAGATTATATAGAGATGCAGGGCCATCATAACATTAAAAAAAAACAATTCAAATATTCTGTTTACGCATTGAAGACTAAGATTAACCTGAATTATATATAAAGACTCAGCTCGTACCGCGCGGTAAACACACCACATCTCGGTTATAAAAACCAAACAGTGTTGTATACGGAAATAATCGCTGTAAGTTCTGAGATACGCACAAAGCACATAAATGCAAGAAGAACGTAGAAATTTTTAACGTTAAACCTGATGGCACATAAAGTAAATACTGAGCCTTAAACGGTTAACGACTCCATCGACGCCCACGTAAATTCATGGAGTACGTGTGAAGTTACTCACGTGTTAGCCCAAGGTGCGAGATCGCCACGCCGCGAAGTCTTGCCGTCTGCTGCTCACTACTGTCTGTACCTGTGCAACTATATGGAAAGTTCAACGAAACTGAGAAACGAGATGCAAGGAGTGGGAGTGGGCTGATGGTTGGAGGGGGCAGGCTGCGGGACCGACATCTCTCTGGGAACACAAAGAAGACTCCGGAACCGCAGACATCAAAACAATACTTGATACCGTGACCCATGGCTACACCTTCTCTTCGAATTTCAAAAACAAGATAACATCTTTTACATTTCCTACTCTTACTACTTTACTATTTTACGCTTGGCCCCCTTGCCTAATAAATTCTTCTTATTTATCGTTTTATGATGCAGTGTTGTGTTGAAACTGGCGGATCCCAGTGCACAGGTTAATGACTGGATTCCCGTGCCCCGCGTGAAGTGACATGCAGTAGGGATTTTGCGCTGTGTAGACTGGTAAACTTACAGACCTTTCGGAGGCTTGTCCTTCTAAACGTCGCTAAATATTTGCCAGGTGGAACGGCGTAACAAGTCTTCACGCGTTCGAAACATCGCTGTGCGACACTCAACTGTCATACAGTAAGAGATTGAATTTTTGTATAAGTCCATCAAATTTGAAATTTTGGTGACAAAAGGGTGACGACTGTATGAAGTGGGAATGTACCGGACCAGTAGTACGCTAAGCCCGTGATTTAAGTGGTTCAAATCCCCAAATTTATGACGTGCAAAGAGAACTATTTTTAAAATTCACCGAAGAAAATATGATCTCATTATGTTACTTTCGTGACAAAATAATTCACAGGCACACATCAGCTGTTACAAAACTGAAGTCTTTAAAATTGCTAAAAAGGCAATGCGTTAGAGCAATCTATGGTTTTAAAAAGACAAATTTGTCACTTCTGAGAGAAACAATAACGAATAAATCTTTGGTGGTGTTATCTGTAAATGTAGGCACTAAGGAATATGGGAGATTGTTGGCTTCCGTTGCGATGTACTTGTGGCCTTCGTTCTTCAGGGATTTTGCGGGGCGCAGGTTAGTATTTGCTAAAAGAAGTACCGGGGCAACTTATCGGTTCCAGCTTCAAGGGTCAATCAATTCAGTTCTGGACTGTTTGACCTTTGTAGATAGGAACGGTATATTTTACCGAAGCGTCTTTAAGCAGTTACGCCGCGCAAAATCAAGTAAGAGAAGGAATTTTAAGAAACTTTGTTGGCCAGCTACTTCATATTCGTACTGAGTTGTATCATGCTTGTCCTCAGCGCCCTAAAGAAGGTTGTGCAATAGAACATTCAATAAATACCGTAGTTACATTCCTAAAAACTCTACCTTCAAAAGTTCAATGACACCGAGTTTGGTATTACTTTGCAACGTCCGTCCACAACAATGAACATAAAACACTTACTAATTTCCTTTGTGAAGCCTGACGTACTGAGTTTTGAGGCGTTATTTCTTTCCCATACTTGGCTGCTTCTCACCTTCCTTACACAGCTACATATGCACGGCCAACCTGTGGCGATGTGGTAGCCAAGATGAGGTCATCTCAAGATTCGTAATTAGGCCTGTTTCCTACCTTTGACACTAATCTGATCTGTGCTAAATTCTACAAAGTCATGCTGCAGGAAGCAGAGAAAAAGTGTTGAAGCCGAAGTACCGGCAAAAGGTGCCATCCCACGCCAAAAGCAATGACTGTGCAGTGTATTGATAAAAATATTTTTCTCACTTTATCTGTTTCTTTCTTTGTTTCTCATTCTCGTGTCGATTGTGTTTGCACTTCAGTTCATGAACTAATTATGGATAGCAATACGACAAGCAGCAGTCGACTAAATTTCATAAAAATATTTACCAAAATTCCTTGAGTGTATGCTACCCTAAACTGGATGTTTATAAATTCGGGCGTCATTTAGTGGAATAGCCAAGTTTGGGCGCAGGAACAACAGTATCCTTCTTATAATAAAAGCCAACAAGATGCACTATTTCTCAACTTTATTTTGGTAAAAACTCTACATGTTTCGGACAGACTTACTGTCCATCATCAGGAGTCTTAGTACTGTATTCACAGCAACTGGTATTTGTCATACTAGTTATGTTGACTGTCTGCTAGCGAAATGGGGACCTCGCTAGCAGACTCCTGACGATGGACAGTAAGTCTGTCGGAAACATTTAAAGCTCTTTACCAAAATAAAGTTGAGAAATAGTGCATCTTGGTGGCTTTTATTATAAGGATATATCACGACGCACGGTCCTATGAATGTCAAACAGTACTGTTATTCAGCACAGGTAATGGCTTTTTGTAGGCATATGCTATAGTATCTAAACACAAATTTCTTTTAATGGATTTCGACAGCCAGCATATGGCGAGAAAGTAATGGTTGACTGATAAAATCACGTATCGAATTCCTTCGTAATTAAATCTCGTCACCATATACTCTTAGGGTGAGTAACTAAAGAAGAGTGAGATGGGTGAGACATGTCGCACGCATGGGGAAGATGAGAAATTCATACCTATTTTAGTTCGAAAACCTGAAATAAAAGGAAGGGCCCACTCGAGGAACCTACATTAGTGGGAAGACGATATTGAAACTCATCAGTAATAGAGCGCGCATGTACGTAGGTATGTATATGTGTATATATATATATATATATATATATATATATATATATATGTGTGTGTGTGTGTGTGTGTGTGTGTGTGTGTGTGTGTGTGGGCCGAGTAGCTCACTCGGTATAGCGACTGACTACGGGCTGGACGGTCCGGGATCGAATCCCGGCGGGGACGAGATTTTCCACCCGTCTAGACCGGCCCTGAGGCCCACTCGGCCTCCTGTAAAATGGGTACCGGGCCTTTCCCGGGGATAGAGTGCGGCCGGGGCGTGCTGCTGACCACTGACCCCTCTAGTGCCGCGGTCATGGAAGAGTAAAGCTATACATCTACCCACCCTCTGGGCCCCATCGGGCTTGGGCCTGTAACTGGAAAACTTTACCTTTACCTTATATATATATATATATATGTGTGTGTGTGTGTGTGTGTGTGTGTGTGTGTGTGTGTTTATAAAGCAGCGGGTGCGTGAGGCTAAGTACTTACCTCCATTCAGTACCCAGGTTAAAAATGAGAATGATTGTTTTGGAGAAGGAAAGGCCTTCCATGTCCTACTCAAGGCAATGACCCACCATTTTCTTAGTGACCGCCTAGCGAATACCGGGGTCTTTGTATGGACAGAATGTTTTAACACAAAGAACTGTACGTGGGACCCCCGGGATATGCAACAAAGTTGTACCCATTTAACCGCTCCTACAACAAATTTATATTTATTATACTTCCCTACATCATTTGAATATCTTTATTGCTTCTGAGCTGCATCGATTTCATACCATCGCCATTGAGGCTAAAGTGAATGGAAAACTGTGAAGGAAGCAATTGTAAATTATTTTGAATTATCACTTCGGTATTTTCCTGAAGAAAATCAAGGAAACTGCGAGAAAACTCAGTCAGACGATAGGACAGCTGACTTAGAATCGAGAAGAAGATCTCTAGTGTTTGAAGCAGAAGGTCTGTCTACAGAAGCACAAAATTCGTTAGCAGCAAACCAAATTAAGAAAGCTGTAGGATCTGTCTTCTCTCTGGAGATTGAAAGATCAATGAACTTCTAGACGGGCTGTAGAATGACGCAGCAAGTGCGGGTGATAACAGTAGCAGACAGCATCCATCTACGGGCCACAGAACGTACTGACATGTCGGGTACTTCATGTAGTGTTTTACATCACGTTTCTAGAAGTTCGTATACAGACATAAAGTATAATTCCTATTGTGTATATAATTTAATGTTATGAAATAAGCTGCGTGATACGACAATGGAATATACAAGAATCTTGCAACTCTTTATGTTTTTTTCTTAAAATAAAGAGTTGCCACCAGCTGCAGGACTATATATTCTGAAACGGGGCGTACAAGTGTGGGAAAAACACGACAGTAAGAAACTGAAAGATCGCACGGTATAAATCATTGAATCATAATTTCTTAAACATAGTAAAAAAAACCCTTCAAATAAATGTCATAATTCATACTTGTGTATTTTCTGCATTTCTTTGCTTGTGGCGCAACAGGCCTAGGACTCCTTATTGTTGAGGTTTATAGATCACAAAATCTGACACACACGCACGCACATGCACACAAACACACAACTGGTATAAATCCTCTGAACGATTGATCAGCCCGTCGCAGGGGCCGCAACTTATACAAAAAAAAAACAAACATAACAAACACCCATGCCCCCAGCGGGATTCGAACCCGCAATCCCAGCAATCGAGCGACCGCGGACTTTGCTTCATTCTGCTCTCCTGACAAGTCCTACGTACAGATGTTGGTAGAAATTTTCTTTAATACTTTTATTTCAGACATTTCCGGAAAAAAACAAAGTGAGGCGTTTCATCCTGAATTTTCTCACAAATTTCCTCTGGCCTGTCGACATCAACTCGATAGCCAAGCTACGTGAAGCAAACTCTATGGCGTTATTATGAAATCATCTTTAAGTGACGCTGCACTTTTTTAGCTGCAATGAGACCTGTGCTAGGACAGTTACGAACGTTACTTAACACCAGCTGTATGAGCAACATAATGGTGACACATAAGAACTTTTCCACATAAGTTACGATTAAATAGCCATTACAGTTGGTACACCATGCTGTTTATTATTACATTCATCTATGTCATACATAATGAGAAAAGTAATTTAATTAGCCTAGAAGTGAGGAGAAAAATAAAGGACCTAAAGCACAGAGAAGGGAGAAAATTACACAATCATGAGATTCATCTCCAAATAAGAGAACTGAAAATTAAATTAGGGAACTGGTGTTTTGTGTATCAACTCTTAATATTAGTGAGTTGGCGTATTTTAGCTCATGTACTGTGTCCGAAAAAAAATCACTGCACTGAGGCCAATGAGAAGAGAGTCCCATTGGTCGATTCTTTCATTATTCTCCTCGAGCTGTTATGATTTCCTCTGCAATTTACTTCCTTATATTACCCTCCAGCCGTACAGTAATTATGTTCACAGTCTTATTGGTAAACTTAACTTGCGACAAGAGCTGTAAGCGGGAGGAACCTACAGCAAATATGGCTCGAGAAGAATGAGACTGCAGACAAAAGGGAAGAGTTTCTGTTGTTGTCATTCCATCCATGAGACTTCTTACATTGGCCTCAAGAAATCTGACACATGCTCATACGCTTGTCTTCTGTATTGTCAGGGCAGAATTATCAGAAGATATGTACATAAAATTCCAACATTACTGCCAAGGATCAGACTCGGTACCTGCAGTACACTTTTAGTTATCTTGAATGAATCGCAATAGGAAAAAAAAGACCATATATTTTAGGATATGAAATCCGATACAATCGTATTAATTAACGCGACAGTGTTATTGAAAAGCAATTAAGTTTACAAACAGTCTGTAAAAATTCCGATTACATTATCTTATTTTTATAAACCAAGAAATTGTGACATCATGTGAACAGAGCGTAGTTAAGACTTCACCTGCTAATATGCACGAGAAGGGTGCCATTTCTGTCTGCACCTAATATATGTAGATTTATTACAGAGTCTTCATAAATGCCGACCAAAAATCCATGATAACATAATTTTTCATGAGTTTCCTAGACTCGTTTGTATAAGGCATACATCGGCCGATTAAAACGGCGTCACTGTGGTTTACTGCTTGAGGGACGTTTAGACTTCGAATTCAGAGAGAAATTCCAAAACCCCCAACGCTTTCGTGATGTTCGTTAGCTTATCTAAGGGAAGGAATATATCACGTGACTTCGGTGAAAATTATGTTTGAAAATTGACGTTCATTTCTATGCATACTGTTCACATGATCTTTCTTTTTTAATACTTTAGTTATGGGTTTCTCCTTCAAATTCATCTGCTCGCTTGTTTACGATTTTCTTAACTCTAGGCCAGAGATTTATAAACGTTTTTAGAAACGGACCGGACAGTAAATGATTTAAGTTACATGGGACAAGATGACTTGTAAAATCAAAGATATACACAAGATCAGAAGACAACATCAGCGCAAATTTTAACATCACGAATGATAACCGATTCCTGAGCTTCATTTCACCTTACCTTAAAAATCGCTCTAAATACTATGCCTCTAAATCTGAATGATTTTGAGTGATAACATATAACGCAAAAAACGAAATTGCCAAGGCTGCAGCACTGTTAGACTGTTAGACAAAGTTGAACAGTGTGAAAGACAACGTTAACTCTATTTATCCAATTTGCAGTCACGTTATATGAAATGGAGTATTGAATCAAAAGGTTGATACATCGTTGGCGGGCCGATTAAATTAAGCCGCGGTTCAGCAAACTACGGCCCGCAGGCCGTAGTTTGCTGAACCCTGCTTTAACCTTTAGACGCCTAACGTCAACTATAGTTGATGTATCGCACCGCTAACCTCCAAAGTTGCATTTTATATATTTATTCAACAAATATAGGTACCGAATATTTTAAACATGGTGTATACTCTCCGTTTTTTTTCTCTTCGAAGTGCAGTTTGTTTCATAATTCTAACGTATTTGGTTCCTGTATTATTCACATTTTATACACAGGGTGTGCTAAAATTAAAAAAAAATTATTCCGGCGACAAAAGGTTAAGATGGCAACAAATATTCTTGTCATCTGAAGCCTATCTGCTTGCAATACGTACTTGTGTTCCTGCATGAAAGTATTTGGAGCACACCGTGGCTGAAACTACAACTTCAGCAATTTTTCAGTGTTTTGTGGAACAGACCAATGAAAGCCTTCATTCGCTTTCTCTGTTCTGTCCAAATTAGGAATAGGAATCACTTTATCAACCAACAAATGCACTTACATAAAGTTTCACATTAAAACACTTAAAATCGCTCCGAAATGTTTCGATCCTAAGATCATCCCCAGGGAGCTACGTTGTTCCTTGCTAAAGTCATTTTAAAAACATTCACATAATAACTCCACTATATTAACAGGGTGTTGTGGCAGCATATCGTGTTGTGTGAGAGTACGTTGTTAGGAATGCGTCTGGATATGGTGTGCGTCGTGTGTTATGTAGTGAGAGTCTCTCACTATATAACACACGACGCACACCATATCCAGACGCATTCCTAACAACGTAATCTTACACAGCACGATATGCTGCCACAACACCCTGTTAATATAGTGGAGTTATTATGTGAATGTTTTTAAAATGACTTTAGCAAGGAACAACGTAGCTCCATGAGGATGATCTTAGGATCGAAACATGTCGGAGCGATTTTAAGTGTTTTAATGTGAAATTTTATGTAAGTGCATTTGTTGGTTAATAATTGAAGTGTTTCTACAAAATGCACGGTGCAACAATAAGGATACGAATAGGAAGATAACATTATTTCACGTATATTTGTACACCCTGCTGTTGGTATAGGGAAATAGACCAATATTTTTATGTTGTCATTTCCGAAACATGCTAATTGACAGGTTCATTACCGTGACACTTCACACGTCGCTGTCCAGTGTCAGTGTCCATACTCTGAGCCTCTTATGTGTTGCAGCGCTGTAGGGTTCCCTTTCATAAGGAACATTTTAATAATATTATTCTCCTGTCTAGGGCAAGGACTCCAACCCGGTATCTTCCATTTAATTTTCTGACTGATATATCCGGCATATTTGCTGTATGTGTGAACTCTTGCTTTTACGTTACATTTATTACCGCCAGCAGGTGTGCTACGTTTCATTCCTGTTTTGAATTAATCTCATAATGCTGAAGAAGTTCACAAACTATAATTTCGTTACATAATTTTCTCCACATTCATTCCCTTCTTCCTGTTTCCTTGGCATTTTCATACTATTTAGCGCACTTTTCTCAGATCTTCTCAAACTTTGTAACTCTTTTATGGTAAGAGATCAAAATCCACAACCACGCAAACCCACAGGCAAATTTATATTTTTTAATATATTGCAATATTTATGTAACACATAAGAGACAGGAATATACAAAATTCTAAGTTGAATGCATAACAGACATTCTCCGAATTTAATCTGTTTGTAACTTCTTTGTAAAGTTAATTTTGTTTGGGTACTCTTGCTCGTGTGGGCCGGGTAGCTCAGTCGGTATGGCGATTGACTACGGGCTGGACGGTCCGGAATCGAATCCCGGTGGGGAAGAGATTTTCCGCCCCTCCAGACCGGCCCTGGGCCCCACCCAGCCTCCTGTAAATTGGGTACCGGGTCTTTCCTCGGGGTAAAGTGCGACCGGGGCATGCTGCTGACCACTCACCACCCTTTTAGTGCCGCGGTCATGGAAGAGTAGAGCTATACCTCTACCCATCCTCTGGGCCACACCGGGCCTGTAACGGAAACACTTCGCTTTTACTCTTGCTCGTAGTCTTTCGAACTGCACAAAATAATTCTTGAAGGATTTATCAGCTGTCAGAAAATAGACCAAGGCTTCGAGAACAATCTTTTTGTTAATCAATAGGGACCTGCAGAGGGGGGATGTCCGAGAGCATTTTATTGCATTCAATTGCATGGAAAGCGTCTGACTTTGTATTTATCAGCCACCTAAATATGATTTTGTTCTGCGTTACGGTGGTGACAAATGAAAACATTCTTACTTTTCTTGTGCGTTAATTTGTATACAACCTTCTTGAACGCCCAATCGCGGTTCGTGGTTTTGAATATCTTACTTTATATTCCTCAATAAAACAATATCACTTAACACAAAATTTCGTAGAAGGGAAATGTCTCTTAGAGCAGTGTTTCTCAACCACCGGGCCCTGGCGTCAATTATACCGGGCCGCGAGAGGTTCTCATGGAATTTGTCATTTTAGTTTTCCAAGCAATTTTCATGAATAAATGTTTTATAGTTGAAATATTCCGAGGAGAAAAATATTCGTGAATGTGTCGAAAAACTCAGACCCGGATGTTGGCCTGAGGAAACTACAATATGCTAAAAGATTTAATTAGTCCAGTGATTGATAACTAATTTAAATGTAATTTTATATTTGTAAACATGCCACACCGTATACATAAGTGTACTAATAC
>Ga0131853_10019379_pt1 | contig 12382 bp, 12 predicted proteins | sample TergutLab28metaG_FD_92764 | JGI IMG/M metagenome (GOLD analysis project Ga0131853, IMG submission 92764) | Labiotermes labralis P1 segment gut microbial communities from Petit-Saut dam, French Guiana - Lab288 P1 (version 2) (version 2) | ecosystem: Host-associated > Arthropoda: Insects >...
CTAGTGTGGTGCTAAAAATGAGTGAAATCTCCCTAAATATATTGAGAGTGAAATATTTAAACGGCTGAGGCTGTGGCTGTCCTAGAGGGTAGGACGGTCGAGCCTTGAGGGAGCGCGGAGGTAATTAAATGCCGTCCTAAACGGTAGGACGCATGAGCTGTAAAGGTCAAACAGCCTCTGGTATCAGTGTGATGATACCAGAGGCTGTATAATGCAATTTTGACCTCCTGATGATGAGCACATGTACTCAAAACATGTAGAGGCATGAAATAAACTTATTGAAAAACAAAATTTTGTGCATTAAGTTGGTTAATTACTAAGATAAATGCTTGACAAATGTTTCCTTCAGCTAAGATATGAAAAACACTACATATACCAATACAAACATACCAAACTAGAAGGAATAAAATGACCACAGAAACATTACGAGGCATCAGGAGACTGCATTGCTCCTGTGAATTGTTGGTAGCCACCTATGGAATCACGTACTGTCATCAGCCACAAGACCACAATCCCAAGGGTGATTGTAATTAAAAATATTTACTGCAGCATGCAGCACATTAATCCACAGTCTTACAAGGTCACTAAAAAGGGGAGAAAAATGTCTTAAACCAAAGGATAAGATTGTCAACATATTAAGTTTAAACAAGGATTCTGTGTGAAATTTTATGGAACAGCAAAATCCAGTAATGATATGAAGGACTTACGTGTTGTGCAACATTTGAAAAAGTAGATTTAATGACTGGATGTAAAAAGACATTCATAGCGATTAGAAACAAACTTCATGGAAACTTATTAGAATAAGACAAAATTGAAGAACAAGTATAAGGAACATGTGACAATTGGAAGAATAACATAAAGCCTGGATACTGGAGCAGGGGTGGCAAAAAAGAAAAGCAACAAAAATTATGAGTAGAAATATTACACAAGTAAAATAAAACAAGAAAGCTCTAGTCAAACTGAACCTACATACCACAATGGCACCCTTTTCCTGCATCCTCTCAGGAGTGTCATGAAGGTCTGCAAAGTGTACTGCCACCTGGTGGTACATTGGCATGAGGAACTTCTCTCTGTCAACAATCTGCTGTTCTAGCTGTAAATGCTGCTCTTGGGGTAAGTTTGCTGCCTGCAGCTCTGCCTTCATTGAAATAATCATGGGATCAACCCGGTGCATCACCTTTATCAAGTCTTTAGCTCGAAACTTAATCTCAACAATACCTTCAGGCTCCAACACTCCTCCCCTAATAACAGACATTGTAACTATTATCACGAAACTACTCATAAATACTGTACACTGAATGTGAAGCAGAAGACAGTGTCTCAGAAGTCACATGCTCACATTCTAAATACATTACACCACAGAAGCACAAATCCTAGGCACCAGCTTGCCAGGGTGACTAATTTTGTAATGTGGCACCCAATATTTGTGGGTCCTCATGTCACCCTCTGGGGCCTAGAATTTTGAGGTGGCTCATACACTTTGGAAAATCTGTGCAGCCCTGTGTTACATTAATATAGAATAATGTTACACTGTACAAGATGCTTGTTTTCTTTCATATATCATCACCACCTTTGGAGTTCAGGTACATTTACAGTTTCAAAATGGTAAAATGTAAAGTTGTTTCTACATATGCCACAAAGGCATATGGAGGGTTGGCAATATAGCTCCACTCATTCTTAACCTTAGCACTGGATGGAGATGAGTGGCCAGGCTCACATCCTGGCTGCTTTACCTCAGGCAAAGAGCCCTGAATACCCACTAAATAGAAGGCTGTGTGGGACACAAAGCTGGTCAGGATGTTTTGGACAAGAGATAAATCTCTTGCTCCTCCTGGAACTGGAAACCTGGATCATAAAGACCATAGCCTAGTCACTAAACTTAATGTACTACCATGACTATTTCAAAATAGGCAACATAAAATATTAAATACAGTATTACATGAAACATGTGACTTAAAATGATTGGCTTCAGTACTGCAGAAGTACTCTATAAAATGCGTAACAGATTAGTTGAAGATGCTCTTTCTATGGTACAGGAGTCTCAGTATATTGGACTAGGGGCTATTACAAGATGAGAAACCTGGGATGGATTAGTTCCCTCATAGGTTATTTAACAACACTGTGTGCAATGAGGGGGTCATTTAGCACCAAATGGGAAGATGTAGAATGATACCTGCTCTCCGGGTCCGCATACATTTCTATGTGCCGTGGGTTGATGGTAGTGTCCACTACAGCCCAAGCTCCCCCACGTAATTCTCCATTTGGTGGAATGTATATCAGAATTGGCTGGTTGTACTCCCGCAACCCATCCACAATGTATGCTCCAAACTTCACTATTTGTTCATACATATCTGCAAAAATAATTTCCCGCACTCTTTCAATGTTACAAAACAAAATCATACCTAAAGACTTTCATGGAACAATTATGCTGCATTTATTACAGGCATAAATTAAGATCAAATCTGCACCTAATCCTGACTGAATAAACATCAACATCATGTATTTTGAGTCAGGCAGAAAAGAACAAAAAAACCAAGGAATGAAACCAGTACCACTGAAAATTTATAAAGTTCTTTTATTAGATATGCCACTGTCAGATTCTTACCCTTCATTCCTCCTGAAAACCCTCTCCAGTTAGCAAAGATAATTAGAGGCAGATCCTCACGGCTGAAGTCTTGAATGGCTTGAGCAGTTTTGTAGGATGAGTCAGGGAACCACACTTGACCTGCCTGGGACACAGTCTACAGGCACAAAAAACATTCACAATTAATTTAAAAATATAGGAAATGTGTCCACTCTGCCAGCTAATGATAACATGTAACTTAATTTTGTTCATGACCCTTAGCTGGTTCCATTCAACCCTATCATATGCAGTCATTCTGAAAATGTATCAATTAACAAAAGGTATTGGCAGAACTAATTAAACTATTTTCTCTTAAATGTTTGCACCCATACAAACAGTCCAGAAAAAAATGAAAATTAATAATGGATAGCTTACAATTTCTGTACATAATTTCCACCACCACAGAGCTGTTAGACCTGACCTCAAAGTTTTATGTTCTTATGTTTATAATTTTTTATATGTATGTTTATTGCAAAAATTTAAGACTTACAAATGTAAGGAAAGCTCAATATAAAATGATGTTCGTCCAAAATATCACAGGCAAAAAAAAAAAATTGACAGCTGTATGCATATTCAATTACACTGTTTAACCATAAAAAAGAATCACATTTTACATTTTAATAAACTAAAGGGCCGCACCAGCAAGTGCAATTACATTTTAATTAAATATTCATGTTTATGTATACAAGAAGACCTAGAAATTCAAGTGGAAGGAGGGTCACTTATTTATTTTCAAGGAAAAGAGACTTATTTACATGTACCAGAAGGTAGCTGTTAAGTGGGAATATAGAAATTTAGAAATGTAAGCACAGCAAACAAATTCTGGAACATACCCCACCACCTCCCACCTTTGTTTAATCCTCAAAACCCAGATTAATGGCACAGTGTATTTGAAAAAAGACATGCACATCTCGTTATTCTTCACCATTTTTTATTAGAAAATTTCTCACACTCATAAATATTTAACAAACCCATGCAGAATCACATGAAGATCTCTGTGTAGTGTTACTACTGGATGATGTTGATCAAAACTGAAATGTATGAATAAATTCCAGTCAATATTATAAAAATATGTTAAGCAATTCAGTTCTTACATGTGAACAGAGAAAGAGTTGGACAAACATGATAAAACTAACAGGTTCATTTTTTGTAAGTTTTCACTGCGAACATGCAAAAAGGGGTTCAGACAGACAAATGATAAAAAATGACACAAGATTCTTGATTTCTTGTCCAATACAGTTTCATTTTATATAAAACTCTAAAGAGATACTAACAACTTAATCTAGAAGCAATAAAACAATACATCAATGCACTACAGGTTTAACATACTTGTACAAAACCAAACATGGTTGGCAATAAGCATACCTTTGCTTCTGAGTCGAGATTAGCAGGATCAGCTGGCAGATTAAGCTCTACTGTGCGGGTCTCAACCGCTATCACTCCGACAGGGATCCCACCCAAACGAGCACGACCACACACCACAGTTTGTGCCCATGGCGACATAATTTCATCCCACGACCCACGGTCAAAAAACCCACTTTCCCATTCATGTGGATTACCTGTAATATTATAAAGATATATAAACATTCTTTTACATTATAAGGACTATGTTGATCTCTCCAGGTTAATTTCGTTATGTTACCAGTAGTATGCATTCATGCAGATGGAATTTATTTGGGTAATGAGAGAAGAAGACAGTATGCAAAAACAGGCAATATAGGTACTGTCCACACCCCTGCCTGTAACTTTACAACTTTTATTAGTTCTGATTTTCATTTTTCTTACAGAAATAATCAAAAACACAATCAAGATACTGCACTGTCACCAATTTAACTGATGACAAAATTAAACCAGTCAATCTATTATGCTGCTCATAGGTATACATGACGTTTCCACACAGTTCATTAAATGTACAGCATTAGAAAATGTGTTTTAAACAAAAATTATAAATCTAAATGAGCTCTGTATTGTATGTCATGTACCAATTTCTTGTATGAAAGTCAGTTCTGAGAAAATGATGGTGTGGGTTTTCAGCTTTCTGTATAGCAGAGTGATGAAGAGAGCATATGTCCCAAAATTTAATACTTGAACTGTTTTTTGTGTAGCAGTTCCAAACTACGTTTTATCAGAAGCAGTTTTACTCATATGGTGTCAGAAAACATCATGATGAATGGACAAACATGCTCATGAGAGAATGTGTTCACTAAATGTAGTTCATGCCAAAATATTTGACAAGAACTACAAGTCAATAGAAGGGTCAGCAGCACCAAAGTACTCATACAGTGCAATTTCGAAATGCAGCACATACTATTAACAAATACAATATGCAGCATGTACTATTAAAAATATGAAATACAGCATTTATTATTAACAGTTATGCAATGCAGCAAATGTGAACTGCGGCATGTGCTATTAACACTTATGAAACGCAGCATGTACTATTAACAAATACAAACTTAAAGAAATACAGCTCATTCAAAATGCAGTATGTACATACCTATATACTTATGTACCTACATGTGTATATACATACATACATAAGTACATACGTATGCATGCACATACACACCTACGCATGTAAACACCTATGCACAGACACTTACGCTCTCTCTCTCTCTCTCAGGCACGCACGCGCGCACACACGCGCACACACACACACACATATATATATATATATGTACATACATACATGGAGGTTTACCATGAGTAAACTGCAAAAAGCTGACCTAATTTTAAGAGGAATGTGAACATATGAACTGGAAGAAAAATGAAAGAAAAGGACAAAAGTCACATAATTAGAGGATGTAGTAAAGAAATCAAAATTAAGAGTATATGCAGATGGACAATGGCAGAATATCACAAGCAATTTTCTACATGAAAATAAAGAAAGCAATACACTTCATAATAATCAATAAACATACTTGGACTGTGTCGACCTGCCAGCATCCACCTTGGATCATATGGAGCTTTGGTTGGCATGTAGTTGACTTCACGGTCCACAGAATCAGTGGGTTTTATAATAGGCACTGGAGACAGCTTGTCCTGGTAGGAAGAGTTTAACACATAGAGATATCTCTACTAATCACTCAACAAAAACATCACTGCTTCTGTATAGAAACAGCAATCAGATTTAAACACCATTGTGATAAAACACAAACTGTATAAGCAAAATATATTTCAACAGGGAACTTGGATGGGCATGATACCAAATGTGTAGAGCACTCTGGTGGAGAAACTGCCTGGAAAATGGTCATTTAGAAAAAGGTGGTAAGATGATGATGATGATGATGATGATGATGGTTGTGGTGGTGGTTGTGGTGGTGATGACAACAATGGTCAAAAAATGGAGACAGTTTTTAAGTATGTAAGGAGGTTCAGGATTCAGTAACTGACAGCATCAAACCTTCAAGTTCTTTTACCAGATAATTAATTAGCTATACCATTGCAGGTTCACGTGAAATTACAAGGCAAATATTCTGATGATTGTAATCATTAATTTTGCATTCATAGAAGAAGATTATCTTAAGAAAACAGGGCTGTCTATGTGCTTGCTTAAATGTCGTATCACAGGGGCATATGGATGAGGGTAGGGACAGCTCTGTACATTATTGGCCTCAGCACTAGACGGAATTGAAGTCAGATTCACACCCATCTGCTTTACACATGGAGATAAAGCCTCCAATACTCACTGCATGGACTGGTGAGCCCCAGAACTGGTATGAACACTTAGAAGAACAGAAGACACGAGGGTTATCCAGAAAATAAGTTCCGTTTGCGAATACTGCCTCTGCAGTGCTGCGGTCACAATGGTGTGCATGGGTGCCGAGTTTGTTGACTCTGTGGCAAGGCACGGACGGAATTTGCAGACATTCGAACACTGTTTACGCATCGTGCTGTGTGTTTATAATGTTTAAGAAAACAGAGAATCCTGCCGCATGTGAAATGCGGTCTGTAATCCGTTTCTTGAATGCAAAGAACATGACACCAGCTGAAATTCATTGTCAACTTTGTGACGTGAATGGAGAACATGCCATGAGTAGTTCAGTGGTACAGAGATGGGTGCAACTGTTTAATGAAGGATGCGGAAATGTGCATGATGATCCACGGAGCAGCCGGCCATCTGTGGTGAATGAAGATTTGGTGTGTGCAGTTGAAGAGAAGATTAGGGAGAACAGATGATTCACCATTACGCCACTTTCCCTGCATTTTCCTCAAATTTCACGGTCACTTCTTCACAAAATTGTGTCTGAGGTCAAAGAAGCTGTTACCACTTGCTATGCATCGCAGGCGGCATCATTCTACAATGAACGGATACAAAAACTGGTGCAACGCTATGACAAGTGCCTCAACAATGGTGGAAACTATGTTGAAAAGTAGTGTACGGTATGTACATCAAATGGCACTATACATGGTTTGTAATATATTCTTGTTTTTTTTTTAATAGCCCATCGGAACTTACTTTCTGGATAACCCTTGTATTTGCTCTTACCAGGAATTACACCCTGGCAAATGTCATTCAGTCCAACATAACCCACTCAGTACACTAACTAAGCTATCCCTGAGGCCTCTTGTGCATTAAATATGTTATGCTCTTTCCTCACCTTGGGAATATAAGAGAGCCACTTGAGAATAGTATAGATGCCATCTAGATCTCGAGGCTCTGTTTTGTGAGAAACACCATTGTTGTACATGATCTGGATGCCACCTAATTGATTGTTGGACGCATACACCTCCCGTCCCAGTAGCTGCAATTGATACCATGTTTATAATAGCAAAGTAATAATTTAAATAAAGACTCACAGCAGTCAAGCACTACATCATTTATACTGCAATGAATATCTGCTTACAAAACAAACATGTAGTGTCAGGCTAGGTACGTGATAAAGATAGGTGTGAAAAGTGGAACTACATATGTTATTATGGAAAATAGAAAGAAACAATGACAGCTTCAGAAATGATATCACCACTGGTCAAGTGTCTTAAGAGTGGAGTTACAATAGAGACTATCACCCATTTAAGGATTAAAGTAAGTCGAATTTTTGTAAAAATTCAGTCCCTGTCTCACAGAGAACATAATGTATCTCTGTTATAAAGACAAACTGGTTAATGATGTTCAGGTAAATGGTGAGAGCCCTATGAAACACATGCACACTGTGCGGAAAAATGCAGTTATTAAATGATAAATGTAGTGTGGTACGTAACATCAACCACTGAACTTTCAAGGATTAGTGACAAAATATCATACTCACCATTCTTCATGGACCTTAAATCCTTGAAGCTAAAGGTGACATAGTCCTCTGGAATGTCAGGAAACACTTACCCAGCAATGGAGTTTCACATCTCAAAAACCAGAATTCATCATCATATTTACCACTTCATTTGTGTAATTTTAGAATTGTAAATATGCATGCTCCAATAACCAATAAAGGATAAAGATAACAACATAGCAATAAATTTTATAATAAATAAAAATTCATATTTCATCAGTTTGGTAGACACCACATGAAACTTTTGTTAAGGAGAATACAATGGTAAACTTGATCATGACACATCCAAATCAACCACAGACAGCTTACATCAAATTAATAATTATACTCTGGTGAGATTAATGAAATCTGCCACATACAGAACCTGAATCTTAAATCACAGTTCTTCCACATTATGTGATACAAGTAAGAATGTTTCAGTTTCCTTACAGCATGACAAAATCAGAGTGATCATATTGCAGTTGGTAAAGATATGCAGTGTGCTCAGTCCATGTTCAGGGTTAGACTGCACACAGGAGCAAAGATTTACTGACATCCTGATTGCAGTTGTTATAATCAAGGTGAATAAATGTGGGGATTATTGGATGGCCACCATACAGTTCTGGCAGTGGGTGGATGGGGTGTGGTATGTGATGGCCCCATTGGTTGCAGGAAGGACCACGATGCATCGGCAGTAAAATATTACCTTATTGAGAGCACTGTAGCCAGTCAGAATAATATGAGAGGTTTCTATCTGAACAATTCTCTGTCCCAGGCGAACCAGATAAGAACCAATGCCTATGGCTCGACAGGTGACCATGGATATCGTCACCACCTCCTTGTAAGCTTGTGATGTTTCACCAGCAATCATACCAGAATACCTCAGGTTTTCCACACCTAGCCCATCCTCTTTCCCTGTAAGACATTTAAAAAATACAGAATAAATCTCATGCAGTCGCCTCATACAAAACTGAATGAGCAAGTTTACTATTTCAGACACAGAATGCATAGTTGTGTGATTGATAACACTTTTAAATCTGGTCACATCTTAACACTCACATGTCTGAATTCCACAATGCAAGCTTCATTCTACATCGAAAGTTTTTACGTCCATTTCAGACATAGAATACATCAATACTGCAAACAGGTACAAGCCTTCGTGCCACATTGGGACAAATGCTTTAACATCACTGCTGACTGAGTGGAGGTCTGATGTGCACCATCTGCTACTGTGTGCCACATACACATCAAAGTCAGATTAAAGTTTTCAACAACACAGCGTTTGTTACTTTACTGTACCACAGCATGACGGTAAGTCATGAACTGATACAGATTAGAGTCATATCACTTGTGGCAACTAAGACATGAGGCTTGATTGGAACATTGTAACACATCCACAGTATGATAATTATAGCAGGGTAAATGGCTGACAAACAGTCCCACTAATATGCAATTATAGCATAAAAATATCAACAATATATTTTCTTTGTTTATAAAACACTCACACCAAACATATTTACTTTTTCCTTTCAATGGTAAACAGTTTTTACAATGATATATTCCAATTAGTATGAATGCATTTTTAGGCTTTGTCCATCCTAAGTTCCATATTTCTATTCACCTAAGCCTGAAAATCATAAACTATCAGATAATTTTACAAAGCTGTTTACTTTATAAGCACAGTACAGAATTGAATCCCATGTTGGAAGATTGGTTGTCTCTGGTCTCTCACAGAACACATCAGTACACATTAAACAATAAATCAGATTTCCATTTGACAATCATTCCCAGCAATAATACTTGCCAATGATATCTGTAATCTTATATCGAGGTTCCCCTTCATCATCAATAAGGATAGCGTGAACAGAATTCATGGCAGACACTTTGGTAAAATCCTCTGGTGTTAAGTACAAGTATTTGAAACCCTGAAATTAAACATAAAAATCACCATGAAAATGCTTTTATTACTTTCAGTAATAATGAATGTGCATTCTTAGGCAGGCAATTTGCTGAAAAATGAATAAGAACAACGAGGCCACATCACACAGCATGACTTGATGCAAAAACACTCTGTCTTAGCCATCAAACCTGGTATGTGGTTTGATGTTTTCAGTGATGGCCTAGAAATTATACAAAGGTGTGCACAAGAGTACACTGAATAAATAACACTTTCAGAACTACTGACATGTTAAAGCAGTATGAAAAGTCATCACCTTGGGACTAATCATCAAACAAATGCTTCTTGCTTATGTAATAATTCTATAATTTCATATTAGTAAAATACATAGGCTTTGTTTTATAAACCGAGCTATTCATTGACTCTATGGAATATTAGCAGGACAGTATTTGCTGCTTGGGTAGCATGTAAGAGCTGAGATATCAAAATTAAAGTAAGTTACATCCAGATATTGAACTGTGAAAGTTTCGTTGTTATGTCCAGAAATTCATTAAGTGCTTGTAGACAACAGTTTTGATTTTGATGCAAATAGCTGTGAAGACAGCAACTGGAGTCACAAGTTACCAACGGAAACAATATTTGTAACAATGTTTTAGTTATTAGTATAAGACTGTTTATAAATCATATGCTTTCAAAGAAATGAGAGGTTGTGTCATAGCAATACTGGTAAATGACCTAGTGATCCTGTAAATGTTAATATACAATAGAATTCCTTTAATCCTGCACCATGGAACTGGACAGATGACATATTATCAAACACTATGGATTGTAACAGAGTACCACAACTGACCTAAGTTCTTATAAGTAATTTTTTGTTACTGCTGCTATATCATAGATAGCTAATAAGCCAATCTTGTATAAAGCCATAACCACACTGTGGTTTCCACTACTTTCAAGCCACAAAATTAATTCATACTTCTGAGTGCTGATGTTGCATGTTTCCTCTTGCCAGCAGTACCTGGTTTACTCATTTGGGATCTTCTGAAACCATTATGATAGCTCCAGGGGGAACATACAAGTCCAGATAACACATGATAAAACAATCAAATCGCTAATGTAGGTACATAAATTGCAAAATATATAGTCTAACACAACTCAAATAATGGAGTTGTGTTAGTCAGAGTTAAACAATATGCAAGGGTATTACCATCTTAACACAACTATATTGTCAGATACATATAAATATCTCAACTACATGTTTTGGCCCTTATGGCCATCGCCAGGTTGGATACAGCATCAGAGGAAAAAACTACATAACACAATATGGTACACTACAGTATAGTCCCCAACTTACATTACACTAATATTTGTACTGTATCATATTATATTATGTAGTTTTTTCCTCTGATACTTTATCAAACCTGACGATGGCCATAAGGGCCAAAACACATAGTTGAGATATTTATATGTATCTGACAATATAGTTATGTTAAGATGGTAATAACCTTGCATATTGTTTATCTTTGATTAACCAACACAATGAGGATGACTCACCTTGAAGAGTTGTGTTAGATTATAAATTTTGCAAGTCATATAACTACATTAATGTTTAACAACACAACGTCAATGTCTCACCTAAAAATTACAATCAAATCACTAAACATACTGGATCTTATTGATGCCAAACTTCCAGGCTTGGGACTACTTTCCTCAACTGCTGAAATATCAGGATTGCCAGACTATCAGACTCCAGATTAAAGAAATTCTACTGTACATAATACAAAATGCTGACTTGTGAACCATCCACTCTTACATTTAAACCAGTCCAGTATATGAATCAGTTTAGATGTTATACTTTTTTTGTGCACAGCCATTTCCCCGTGAAAAGTACACAGGAACTGTGGTAGTCTTGACCAAACGGCTGGTCTGGGAAGAGTTGCATATTTGATGACAAACTATTTAAAAAATAATTTCAAATCCTAAATTACATAAGCTACCTTGTCAGGCTCATCAGGATCCTCCCATGCAACTCTAAACAGCTGTTTGATCTCTTCAGCCAGTCCAATTCTGGCACCACTGTTCGCAGCAACGTATATTCTCGGAATTTTTAACTTCCTTGCAAGCTCCGACGCCCGGCAAAATATGAGATCTTCACGTGGACCAAACGATCCAATGAGGTAGGTGATGTCATTGGCTATTACTATGATGTCACGACCACATGGATATTCTGGTGTGCACAGTGTAAAACGCCAGGCAATCATGCCTACCTGTAGAAGTGAATTAAGAACAGATTCACAGTGAAATTCCCACTGAAAAATTTCTTCACAGAAAATGGATTTGGAAATTAGACTGAGTAACATCTTAAATACAGGAAATTTAAAACTGTAATTACTGACTGTTAATCACTACAACTGCACACAAAATACAATGACAATACATTATCAAAAGTTTGAATAAATTTCTGGAGCATAGTCAAACCTGATAATTAATTTGATGTTTATTGGACCATGCATCATCTTGATAGTTGAATAAAGAGAGACCAACTTGATGTCACTTGCTTTATTATTTCATTATTTACTGCTCAACATGTTTCGGATGTTAATACATCCATCCTCA
>Ga0131853_10019380_pt1 | contig 12382 bp, 8 predicted proteins | sample TergutLab28metaG_FD_92764 | JGI IMG/M metagenome (GOLD analysis project Ga0131853, IMG submission 92764) | Labiotermes labralis P1 segment gut microbial communities from Petit-Saut dam, French Guiana - Lab288 P1 (version 2) (version 2) | ecosystem: Host-associated > Arthropoda: Insects >...
AATAATTAGGGAAATGTGAGTTTTAGTTTTTTTTTTTTCTTTTGTTAAAGTTAATTAAAGTGCCTTTTTTTTTTGCAATAAAAACCGAAAGTTAAGTTTTTCAACACCCCCCCCCCCCCCGCTACCAAAATTTTATTAAGTGTTCTGGTTTTCGAAATCTAAAACATGAAACCCCTATTCAAACTCGAGACCAGAGCGTTCATGCTGTACAAGAGCTAAGCAATGAGTTTACCACTGTGAAGTCGTTTTTTCTTGAAAGGCAAGAGTAATACGAGGCTTAATCAGAAAGTAAGTACAGTTTCGCTATTAAAAAATCGAGTAAGGTGTCGTAAAAAAAATTTATTGTTATCAGATTCTACATTCTTCAAACTTTTTTTCCACATATTCGCCGCCATTATTGAGGCACTTATCGTAGCGGGGCAAAAGTTTTTGTATACCCTCCTCATAGAATACGGCCGCCTGCGATGTTAGCCAATTCTGCACTGCATCTTTCAGGTCATCGTCGTCGTCAAATTGCTTGCCGCCCAGAAACTTCTTTAGGTGTAGGAAGAGGTGATAATCACTTGGTGCTAAATCAGGGCTGTACGGGGGGGGGGGTCCATTTGTTCCCACTTAAATGAGGTAATAAGGTCGTGAGTCTGAGCAGCAGAGTGTGGCTGAGCGTTATCGTGAAGCAAAAGAATGGTGGCACTCAGCATTCCGCGCCTTTTGTTTTGAATTGCACGCCTCAGCCTCTTCAGCGTTTCACAATAAACAGCAGAGTTTATTGTTGTGCCCTGGGGCAAAAATAAACCAAGACAACACCTTGGCTGTCCCAGAATACGGTGCACATGATCTTCCTTGTTGAGAAGTCTGCTTGAACTTTTCGTTTTCGGCAAGCCAGTATGCTTCCAGTGCAAGGACTGCTGTTTTGATTCAGGTGTGATGTGGGACACCCATGTCTCGTCTCCTGTCACAATATGGCTGAACCTGCCGTCTCCTTCCCTGTGATAGCGCACCAGAAATTTCAAAGCACATGCAACACGCTGGTTTTTGTTCTCCTCTGTGACCATCTTAGGCACCACCCATCGTGCACACACTTTCCGATAACCCAAATGACTATCGACAGTGTCACAGAGTAGAGTTCTTGAAATCTGAGGAAAGTGCACGGACAGATCAGATATTGTGAAACGTCTGTCGCCACGCACTCTTTCGTTGACCTTACGCACAAAATCATCATTCACCAAAGATGGACGCCCACTTCGCGCCTCGTCATGCACGTTCTCTCGTACTTCATTGAACATCCGAACCCATTTCCTAACTATGCCATTACTCATCCCATTGTCACCATACACTTGACAGATCTGGTGATGAATCTCACTTGGTAGCTCATTCCTAGCGCTCAAAAAACTAATTACAGACAGTATTTCACAGTCGGTGGCCCCTTCAATTGTCTTAAACATGTTTAACGCACAGGAACAAACATAAACATAACATGAATTTCACGAAATGGCGTCTGTGGCTTCCCAATTGACAGAGGAAGTCACTGCACATGCGCAAAGTGACAGTCTCTCGAGGATGCGCGAGAGATATGCGCAGATGGTACTTACTTTCCGAATAACCTACGTAATTGTATGAGAACTGGTATGGTACCACAGAATGTGGGAGGATATACTGCAGGAAGGATTATTCTCTGTTGGAGGACACTCTCTTATTCCTCCATCCGTCTACCTAGTGTTAAATGGAATTGCTCTATGCCCGATGATTGTACATGCTGTCTCTTAATTCTGGCGCTGACAAGACAAATGATTTGTTCCACAGCACGAACTGTACTGTACGGTCTGCCTAATTTCAAAATGCCAAGGGGCGACTACAGTACGAATTATATATTTGTCCAGTAACTTAATCTGATAGATGAATTGAACATGACAGTGCGAAGCACTTAGTTAAACCATACCTGCTGCTTCATGTATGTTTATTATGGAATTCTGTCTTTTATCTGTGTAATGTGTACTCCAACGACTGGAGACATGTATCTTGCTGCACCTACAAATCAGTTCTACACCGCTACGTCAATGGAAAGCCACAAGCCACGCTGAAGGGCTATGGTATTCACCGGAACACGAACAGGCTGTATGCTCCACCCATTTTCATACTTTGATCTGCGTGAGTCTGGTGAGTAGTTTATCAAAGTATTATGTCATGCGCAATGAATTCTGGTCGGAAAATTTGAAGGGACGAGACAACTTGCAAGATCTAGGCGCAGACTGTAGCTATCCATGGCATTTATTTAATGAGGCATATGAATGCCACACACATGCCGATTTAAAGCCAAGATACAGTGCATTACCTTCAATTGCAAGTGTTTAGAGTTTCAATGAGGAAATTAACGCAAGTGTTCTTGACTGACTGAGATCTGTCGCACGTACACTGTTGGTGTTTGTAAAGTATTTGTACGGCGTTCCATGTATCCTGTGGCTTGTCATTTCTACATACGCTGCATTGTTTAGTTTCTGCACACTACTTGTCAATTTAAGGCATGTCTGAGTTAATGCCAAGTAAATGGAATGAGAATATTTATTGGAATCTATTCTATACTTTTTATGCAGTGTAATTTAAAACGAGGAGGACATTTCTATCAATATGTTGCGGCCAAATCTAAGGATACTGGAAAGTGCATATCTGTGCCTACAGAAATTCTACAGGTGCATTAAACAAGCCAAACACAAGGACCTGCCGCAAGTCCAGGCAGCCTTCAGTTATAATGAGTCAATGAACGTTGCTTATCTGTGCCTTTCTCAGGCGGTTAGCCGCCAGCCTCTCACTGCGAAGGTCTGGGTTCGATCCGAGGCCAGTACATGTGAGATATGTAATGGAAGAAGTGGCACTGGGACAGGTTTCGTTCTGAGTACTTCGGTTGTCCCCTTTCAGGATCAGTGTCGATGTTCCATACTCATCCATTCACTTACTACCGACGCTACATAATCTACAATCGTTAAATAACACACTTAAAATTTGCTGCGCGGGAGGTACTGTACGTCCTCTCTCACTATTTAGTAATAAGTCTTGATTGTGACAACTTTTAACATTTAACGCAAAGTGCAGTGTTTGTCTTGCTTATTTAGATGCCAGTATAAAAACTACACCTACAAGTGCATTACTTCTCTTATTGATGGGTTACTTTCTACATTCGTGCTATTTTCCTTAAGAACTAGCAAATTTCAGTAGATCCTGTTTAAGATAAATTGACTGACCTGAAAAGAAAGAAGGTGCATGTGTGCTATATTCTGTGAATTAATGACAACTTTGAACATTTATATTCTGCACAAGATTTACCCGTCCATCTGAAGACGCCAGGTTATCCGTTATAGAGCAAGGTGGTTTAATAACAAGAAGTTCCCACCATTCTCCATCAGAGTAGTCCATGGCGAAACGCATTCCAGCTATAGGAGAGGACAGAGATTGCCAACAAATACGATACAGATCCGTTCGTTACATTTTGATCTAACGTCTGGTGGAGATGAGAGTTGTGTGAAGACAAAACGGAAGGCAGTAAAGCGGTTCGGCCGTTCCGGCACCCGCTTGTTACAATCAATAGCTGAGGTTTGTAGGTCGGGACTGCCAGCATGCAAACCGTATCGTGTGATATCGGTGGTAGAAAGCAGTGCACTGAACAACATGTCTTCAATTTAGAACATTAACGACTTTGGAGGCCATTACATAACATCAAATTCTAGATTATGCCAATGATATTAATATACTGATCGGCAGCGTACATATTATAAACAAACACATAAGCTTTCGTAGTTGCTAGGAAGGAGACTGGTCTGGAAGTAAATGCTGAAAAAACGAAGTGCATGATCATGTCTCGAGATTAGAATTCAGGACAATATCATAATATAACGACCGATAATACATCCTTTAAACGGGTGGAAAAGTTAAAATATTTGGGAACAAATCCATCGAATTAAAATTCCATTCAGGAAGAAATGAAAAGCAGATTGAGGTCGGGGAATGCTTGCTTTCATTCGGTGCAGAATATTTTGTCTTCCAGTTTGCTGTCTAAAAATATAAAGATTAAGATACACAGAACTATTATTTTGACTGTTGTTTTGTACAGGCGTCAAACTTGGTCGCTCACATTGAGGGAGAAACGTAGGCAGAGGGTGTTTGAGAATAGGGTGCTGAGGAGAATATTTGTGTCTAAGAGGGACGATGTAACAGAGAAGTGGAGAAAACTACATAACGAGGAGCTTAATGATCTGTATTCCACATCAAATATTTTTCGGGCGATAAAATCAAGAAGAATGAGATGGGCGGGGCATGTAACACCTATGGGGGAGAGGACAGGTGAATAAGACTTTTGGTGGGGAAACCTGAGGACACGGGACAACTTGGAAGATCCAGGCGTAGTTGGGAGGATAATATTAAGATGGGTCTTCAGGAAGTAGGGTGGGGGGCATGGTCTTGATTGATCTGGTTAAGAATAGGGACAGGTGGCAGGCACTTGTGAATGTGGTAATGACCCTTCGGTTTCCATAAAATGCGGAGAATTTCTTGACTAGTTGAGAACCTCTTATTTTCTCAAGAAGGATTTTACTCCATGAAATTATTTATTCAGTTAGTTAGTTATGGCTCTAAAGGTCTCTGAAACCTGGAAATAACACATGCATAAGCGATACCATCAACCTCCAAAAATCCACCCACTAGTTGTCGTCTCATATACGAAGATTAGGCGAGGGGGAGGGGGGGGGCACTGCACAGTATGTAGGAAACAACAATAAATATCTGAAGACCCCTTAAACATAATGGCTTCTGACTTGTCTTTTTATATGCTTTGTGCAGGCAAAACAGTGGACACAGCTGGTAGTTGCCGAACCAGAACAACTTCGTCCATCAAGCAACACAAATGTAAAAGGTAAGATGACAATGAACAGTGAACTGAAAATTATGTGGAAGAGTGGTCTCATGGTCCACCTTAAGGTTCAACGTAAGTACCTCGGCACTAACTTGAGGAGCTGAAGAAGACTATGAAAAAGCCATTCATATAGCAGGTTCAGGTTTGTTTTAATTCCTGCTTTCCAAGATACAAAGCAGAGTGCTACCCATAGACCTGCAGTATTTGGTTTTGACGGACTCTGTACAGGCGGTAATGGTAATAAACCATCGGTGTCCGTAAAACGGGCGGATTTTTTTTTTTTGACTAACTGGGCGCTGTTATCTGCGTTACTCTCCGTGGTGGGTTCCAGGCGTTCGTAAATCGAGGATGGAATGAAGGGCAGAAGAAACGAAACTTGCTCATTGAAAACAACAAAATATGTTAAATAACCTGTTTTTTTTACAAGAACTTAGATAAGGAAATACGCGTATAGCACGTAAGAAACGCATTATAATTACTTGGACCCCCCAAGGGGAATAAACATCTCAGGACACATAGTTGCTTATACAGGGAGTTCAACTGAAAACCGAACCCACAAGCACGAAAAGCTTAACACATTTATATTTTCGCATGTAGTATACGTATATAATATGTACATTATAACTGGCAAATTAAAGGTAAATGTTGGAAACGACCTCATTCAGCTCGCAGGTATGCTTGATTTCGAAGGAACTTAAACATCGGAAACCGTTTTCTAAATTTGACGCGACACCTTATGTACTATTTCTTCCTTATCTAGGTTTCCACAACGACAACATTCTGTATTAAACTGCGAATATCCTGACGAACAAAAAAAAATTACGTTACACTGCTTCACTCCTCTGTTATGCACAGCAGATTAAACTGAACTGTGTGGCTTAACACTTCAGATTATTCATTGTAACCGTACACGCGGCGACAGTATCGGCGGTATGCGAGTCATGCATCGGCCTCTCAATCAGGTATGCAGTATCAGCAATTACTGAACAAGATCTACAAACCGTATTTAATATTCTGTTCACCAGGAGTGAAGTATGTCTGATAACTGAAGGAGATCATGTGACACACCTACATATAAATTACATAGGAAACGTAAGTTTGTTAAGCTTGCTGTGCTTCTGGGTTCGGATTTCAATTGAGACCCCCTGCACTGAATGAAGAAGGTTAGGAAGCTCTGTGCTCTAATGAACTGGTTTAGGACAGGGATCAGTTGCCGGACTCTGCACAACGAAATACTATCTTTCCTATAACATGGTTTTATCGATTTGCTGAATAACTGTCGTCTCGTTGTATTCTTTCTTTTGGGTGATTCCCCGGCGTCTGAATTTTATGTGCCGACGTTTCGGAACACTGTCAGTTCCATACTCATAGGTGGTGTAAGAAGGAAGAAATCCAAATTTGTGATCTCCTTTGTTCGGACCTTGTCAGTAAGCTGAGTGAACAAATACGGCGGATTTTACTATTTATCTAGTGGTCAATGTATTCAAACCTGTGGTTCACAGCGCATACTTTAGCAGTTTACATTGTCAGTTATAATATAAACTCGAAACACAGAATAGACATCAGCCTATGTGAAGTTTAACCTCGCCTAAAACAACAGTCGGGTTTGCATAACAAAATAATATTCTGCGGTTCAACGCCAAGAAAGGCGGAAGGAAATAGGTCATCGGTGAAGGCAGCGGTTCTTTTGAATACAATAAAGAAACCTTCAAAAAGAGAAGACAAAAATACACGCAATGTACGTATAACGTAACAGTGAGGTGCGTTCACATTGCCATTTTTGCCGTGGAAAAGCAATAAGTAGTGACATTATGAGTGTGTGTGTTTCTATTCTTGCCTTAGTTTTCCGGCATGCGAACGATACCTTTTCTGCGTCGTATTATATTGTCATCTGTGGCCTGTCTGGCTCAACCATGTTTTTACACATTATCTCATAGACGGGACATTTTCGGAAAAAAAAATTATAGAAACTAAAATGTGTTTTGATTTTCTCTACAACTTTTGTTCGAAACATTTCTCATTATAAGAAGAATTCAACGACATAAATTTACAAATGTCTTCATGTAAAGTAGCCGTTACTTTTTGTCAGATTGTAATCAAACTTGGATTTTCTCGGCTTATTTCCAAAAAATTGTTAAATATAAAATTTCATGAAAACCCATCCCCTGGGAGCCGAGTTGCTCCGTACGGTTAGATGGTCGGACGGAAGAGCAGACAGACATTAACGAGGTTAATGGTTGCTTTTCGCAGTTGTTCGAAACGATTAAAAATGGAAGCCACGAGAAATGTAGACACACACTTCACAAATATCACGAGTATGAAAAATCAATTTTCCATGTAATGTATATTTATGATGTGTTAAACTTATAGGTTTTTAATTTTACAGTAGATCAGTTTCTTAACTTTCCAAATTACTGTTTTCGTTAATCATAATGTTCTACGCCAAACTCAGAATGCACACCATATACACCTACACCTATGTAGTATACAGATAAAGGTCTGCAAGCTAGGCATACTAGTATAAATACATGTATCTCTAGCTTGCAGAATTTTGTGACAAATTGGAACTGCCATCTGAAAGACTTGCTGTACGAGTAGAATACAGTGAGTTGTGCACAACATTTACGGACAACAGAGCTGCCAAGATAGTAACAGTTATTGATGGCAGGCTCGACTGGTACAGAATTGTGGCCCCAAATATACTTACAAGAACACGTAGCGGAAAATTGATTGATACAAATTAACTTCAAGGCATGTTTCAAACACGTAAATGTGACAAGTTGTAACAAGGCAAGATCCCAGTGGCCACATGCGGACTGAGAGCTTTAGGTTGCTGGCTCGAAACCGGAAGCCCTGGAAATTCATCAATGAAGTTTTTGTCTCCGAGGACATTAACTGAAAGCGTAAAGCGTCTGGTTTGTATTCCTGAGGAACATAGTTCGAGTCTCAACCAGGGCACTTCTATCTTTATAATCATTTGGTTTCACTGCATTCCTCCAGTCGAATTACACGTTGAAAGAGGGCATGATAGCTTTTTAATAACACTCCTATCCAATCCACTCTACGCATTCATTCTGATTTCACTTGACGCTACAGTTTACGATCGTAAGTATGCAGTTGATATAGTGTCGTTAATAAAATATAAAGCAGCCAGTTATACGCTTATTGAAATTCGCCCTTTCAGTATTACTCTCTCCAGATCTCTCCGACACTTTACATTAATGCGTCACTGCCCCGCGTTTCATCTGGTGTACAAACGCACTGGATAATCCGGTAGCCATGTAGCTTGATTTATTACACGTTTGCAAGTGAAGCGAATGCATGTAAGGTGATCGTGCACGTGTTTCCACACGTTTTGTATCCAAACTCCAAACTAGATACAGATATTTCGGGAAAATATGATATTGTGAGTGTTCTGCACTAAGTTTGTTGAAACACTTTAATTTTGATCCATGTTGTGTTTTTGTAAATTCTACATGAATCATAAATATAGCGGTATTATCAAAAGGGCTTAACGCAGAGAACAAATGGGAGTACATGCAAAGGAGAGCTCATTGAGATATAAAGCGTTTTTTTTTTAAATTTCTTTCGATACGATAAATATTTAAAGAGAGAAGAAAATATTTTCCGCCCTTGTGCGGTGGGTTTTCCAGCTGTATTTGTTTGAAATATTACATTGAGGTACTCAAAATCATAATTCGTGGAACCTTTTCGCTCTTGTTCTTCCCACAGAATGTATTGACAATTTCCTTATCTAAACGTGGGCCGTGCCTTGGCTGAGGTGGTTAGTCGCTGACCTCTCACCTCGGAAACCTGCGTTCGATCCCACAACCAGTCCATGTGAGTCACGCTGCACAGCATACGACGCACAACCATAACCTGGCTCATTCTAAACGGCGTATGACTCACAAAAACACGCAAATGCTGCCACAGCGCACCAAAGTTAACATAACGAAGTAATTCACTGAATGTTTTAAATTATAACTTTTGCAAGGAACAATGTATGCTTATGCTCCTGAGGATGATCGAAACGTGTGGGAGCGTTTTAAGTGTTTTAATGTAAAATTTAGACTTCTTAAATTATATATATATATATATATATATATATATATGTGTGTGTGTGTGTGTTTCTGTGTGTAATTAATAAACTACAGAATGCACGGTGCAACGATAAAAATAAAAAAGTTTTTTTTCACATTTAAACATGAATACATTGCTACAGGCACTTGAGAGAAGGGCAAAGCTTGATGCAGATAATCCGGTCTCAAAAAATTCCAAGTAGAGAGAATATAGCAAAGTGAAAGGCGGGAAAACACATGAGTAATAGGACCTCAAATGCACCCGAAATTTAATAAGTGATGATATATGTCTCGGAGTGCCTTTTTTTTTGGGGGGGGGGGGGGCTTTTTGCGTTTAGTCTTTTAAAATATTTATCAAGATTCGGGCTCCCGGCCACAGCTTCACCTCGGTTGAAGGTCATACACACTATCGCCTGAAAATACACCGTACAATTTTGACTACTACTGACTTTTATGTGTCGCATGACAAACAACCGGCTGATATGGTGTGTTTACATACATTAACAAACCTACACGTCATTAGATATAGGAGCGAGTTTCTATTGTAAAGGGTGTCTTAAAGTGTTCTCTGTATTCCCATTTTTGTTAATTTGGCGCCTTAATTTGCTGCTTCCAATGGGCTCTTTCTTTATGTACTCTGTTTTTACCGTCAGGTCTTCTGTCGTCCAACAAAGCTACAGTTGGTACTTTAAAGAGCGAATTTAATGTTCAAGACCTTCGACATTCACAACGTCTGTTCGTTTAAATTTGAATCTGAGGGCTGTACTTAAGTCACATTTCAATACTTCGGTCTTCCATGCAGCACACTGTACTTAACTAAGGGAGTGAGTGAATTGAATTGGATGCTTGACACGTCAAGAGGTAAGGGGAAAGGCATAAAGTTCCAAGCAGGGTTTGCGGAACCACAGGGACCCTGCGCTGTCTCGCAGCTAACAGACTGTTTACTCACAGGATCCCCAAGATTCAACATGACTAACAATAAAGCCAAACGTTAGAAGTCGACCTGCGCCGCTTGAATCAAAATCATCACCCCCTTTTTCCTAAGATGTAGTCCCCTTTAAAATGTTTCGTGAATTTCTTTCTTAATCTTCTGAAGTGACTGCTTCCCAGATGTTTCCCTTCAAGAACTTGTATACATCTATTCTTTCTCCCAACCGAGATACGTGTCTCTGATCAGACTGCCTGGACTACGTCAACCGAAACTCTCTTTTTTGGCATGTCCTCAATTTATTATTTATGTCATTATATATAAGGTTAAGATACTTTCCATGTCACTTATTTTAAAATATTTCCAATTCTTATTCTTTTCACAGAACAAGACAGCATGTTCATATCCTTCAACAAATCTGGAAAAATGGCTGTTTCATGCAGATGTTCCCTTTACAAGTGGAAGAACTTTAGGTAAGTAAATAATTTGTGTCGTTCTGTTTTCTTTTGATAATTATGTTACAATACAGTCTGGAAACGTATATGTTAGGACAGATTTTTGAGGCTCTGGAAGTTATTTGCAAATACTGGTGTTGTTTAAACTTAGGATTGTTGTTATTTTGGTACCATGGTAATATAAACGGCATATGTTATGAACACATAAGCTGTCGCCGTTAAGCCACATTTGGTCAGAAACATGCTGCAAAAGGCTGCATTTAGGGTGTACATTAATTGATATGTTATTGTAATACAATAACAGAAATAGGCGGATAGGCATTGTCGTAATAATTTGCCTTATCTGTGTCCGAAATTTTGATATTCTCCTCAATATTTTCTCAAATCCTGTTGATGTCCCCATTAAAATCTAAGTTTTCCATAACTGCATGTTTGGTGGAGATTTTAACCAGACACTCTTCTTTCTCTCTCACATTTCGTAACTTTTTGAGATCGAATCTCTCCGTATCGAACTTTCAGCACTGCTACTGACAATGTCTCCCTAAAGTTTTGCTACCGCCAGATACTTATTAGTATCACGTTCAGCTCCTCCGAAAAATCAGTCATCAAGCAAAAGTGAATGCCATCTCCTAGCTATCAAGCTGTGATCATTTGTTTTCCGATCAGGTGTCTTAAGTACAATTATGATTTTCAAGGTGGGAACGTAGTGCTTTTGACAAACTGATTTCTAGGTGTGGTCCTCAATCATTTAGAACTGACAACGTCTCCTGAGTCAAGGATGGCGGCTAATTGCGACATATCAGGCATTTTAATTATCCTAATTATTGAAGGTTTCTTGGAGTCCCTTGTTCCATTCTCACTGTAGTTACTTGACCAGAGCCATTAGTGCATAAAGTTTTTCAGCTACTACGCTTTTCGTTCAAAGTGACAGAGAAGTGAATGGCATCTGACGACGACGACAACAACAAGTCCTTAAGGACATGGGTTAACCCAGCCCCATGGACAGGACGCTCTAATTATGGAGTTAAAAATGCGAACAATTTAACAGCAGCAGCAGCAGTGGTAGTAATAACACAGGCGTCGACGCTGCTTATTCCGTAATTCATACAAATAGTAATTAATGGCTCCAATAACAACTGTCCTACTTGCAATGGCCGTTGTGTGTAACAGCGATTTGCAGGTTTATTCCATTCATTATTTAATGACTGCATGCATTACTTAGTGTCCAATGAAATGAGAGGACTGGTAAGAGGTGGCAGTGGCTCATTTCAAGGCCCGGCCTCACAAGTCGCCGGGAAAGGACCAAAGAAAACAGCGCTCGGTGATGCTGCGAAGATTCGAACTGGGTCTCTGCCGAATGCAATGCAGGATTAGTAAGTTCAACATCACGCCGCGACTTTCGGTAAAAAAAATCAGGAACCGACGCCGAAGGTTACTGCGGCGTTATTTTTATAATTCGATGTCAAGGCTGTTACTCACGGTCAGGGTCACTATGACATAGCGCCCATATTGCACTGTACCGTGATTACTAACACCACGGATGGACTTTCTTCTGTGTATATACCTACACTGTTCGGCTGAATTAGTCTTTTTTCGGGGGGGGGGGGTGTTTTAAGTTCACTTCCTGAATCTGTAGATAATTATCCGAGTCTGCGCTGTATGAAAGGAATGACTTCGCCTGTCTAATAATAATTTTCTCTTTAAGCAGTGGCGTAAGCAGGTTTTTTGGCTCCCGTACGAGTAAGCACAATGGCCGCCCCTAACATAAATAATTTAAATTTTAAAAAAGTAATTGCTATTTATTGAAGTTCCTTTTATTTGGTTCAGTTATTTAAAACTTGCTGAACGCATAGAATCAATTTTTTAAATTTAAAAATATTCATTTTACCATTCATTACGCCGTCCCGTTGACACTCGATCGGGTGGGCCGCTTAATTTCTCCCCCCCCCCCCCCCCCCCCCCCCCCCCCCCCCCTTTTTTTTTTGTATATTTTTTGTGGAAAATATTGGGGCCCCTTCCCCCT
>Ga0131853_10019381_pt1 | contig 12382 bp, 6 predicted proteins | sample TergutLab28metaG_FD_92764 | JGI IMG/M metagenome (GOLD analysis project Ga0131853, IMG submission 92764) | Labiotermes labralis P1 segment gut microbial communities from Petit-Saut dam, French Guiana - Lab288 P1 (version 2) (version 2) | ecosystem: Host-associated > Arthropoda: Insects >...
ACGGATCTCCAGGAGGTGGGATGTGGGTATATGGACTGGATTGGGCTGGCCCAGTATAGAGAGAGGTGGCAGACGCTTGTGTGTGCAGTAATGAACCTTCGGGTTCCATGAAATGCGGGGAATTTCTTGACCAGCTGCAAACCAGTTAGCTTCTCAAGAAGGACTCTGCACCTTGGAGTAAGTAAGTAGGTATACTAATGTAGTTTTAATACTGCACAATAAGACAAACAAATTGTAGGATATTTCTGCTTTGGTAAGAAATAGGCATAATAAACTACTGCTACTGGCTAGTCACTGCCTTTTAATCACATGTACTTTACTACCATAATAACTCCATCAGTGCTGGCAGAGTGCAGTATCATTTTGGCTCATGGGTTTATTTTTAAATGTGTCTATACACAAAAACCACACACATAAGACTGCCACAACTAATGATAAATTTTAATATTTCACTACATTTCAATACTGTACACACCATGCACCATGTTCTATACTATCCTTTTATTTACCAACTGTTGTGCACTACACTGTGTTCTTCACTCACTTATTAGTTCTTGTTCCTATGAGTTTTGGTGTCTATTACCACCACCTTCAGGGAGCTTCAGTCCATCTGTGGTTTCTTCACAACACATTAAATGCTTATGTGTACTTGTTGGCTGACTGTTAAAAATTGTAGTTTTCTCACAAATATATCACTTCTTGTATCATTAAAGTTTTTCTGTTAAAACACGTAACCTGTAAAAGCTGAAATATGAGTTACACATTTTAACTGAAAAGCCAACAAGTGCTCATAAACATTTCATGCATTGCGCAGGAACCGTAGTTTGATTGAAGCTCCCTGAAGACAGTGTTAATAAACACTGAAACGTGTAGCAGCAAGAACTAATATGTGAGTGAAGAACCCAGTGGAGTGCATGGCAATTGGTAAATACAATGTCACTATAGTTTATTTTAAGAAAACCCCAGTAAAATCTCTGGTAATTATTATTTTTTTTTTTAACTCAATGGGAGTACAGGTTTCTAAAACTGCCACAATTAATAAATAATTTCAGTATTGTTTATTTTAAGAAAAACTTGAGAGAAGAATGGGTGCTTTTGCTGCTTACAGGATATCACAATAGCACTTCTTATATTTAGCATGGAAAGCTTACTGTAACATACCTCAGGAGCACATCCGTTGTTAGCGGTGTGTGTACATGGGTTGGGACTGCAGTTTGTGCAACTCACAATCTCATTTGGACCAGATGTTTCCCGTTTGTTTTTGTCACCCTGCACACAAACAAATGCAAGTATACAACTTGAAGCACAACTTGATGTATGAAATGCTGTTCAAAAATGGTTAGTAGAGTCCAACAGTACAAACGGCATTCAAGTGTAGTCATCCCACTTCTCTTTATGAAGTCCAAAAAAAACCTATAGTCCTACCCTGTGGCATTTGCCTGTTGGTTCTGTGTGAACTCTACATGGCCATCTGTAGAAGGTCAATTACATTCATAACAATAAGAGTTTTATTTATGCAATTTAACTTTCCTCTGCAACCATTTACTGCAAAATTGCGTGATTCAGAAGAGATTCCAGTAAAAAACTATTATGATCACTTCAACAAACCAGCCCAGAAAACTAATGTAACATGGCTGTAAAACTCTCAAAATCAAAGCCATTTTGAGAAAGGTTGCAAATAAAAGTCACACAGAACTAGATATACAGACATTTTAAATTGATCATATGAACTACTGCCAATTGAGAAGTCTGAATGAGATCAGTTCATGTGTCAATTTACATTGGTGCCACATCAACGTGCAAACAATACTGCTATTCTCCAGCACCAAAAATATTTTGTCCCAGGTTACAGCATATGCTGGAGTTTTGATACTTCAGGCACACAAAAAATCAAATACGCTATTGATTAGGAAGATGGTACAGACGGCAGACACATGCATATTGACAATGTTTACTGTGATTGCACATTGCATAGCAAGCTAAACAAATCTATGGCACCCTAATCAAAGCTCTTGCATGAGTTCTGACACAGCCAAGACTAAGAAAAAGTGTGTAACACAAGTAAATCTGCTCACAGGATACCATGTTTGTACCCCCACCCCCCCCACTTCCATTATCAATTTTTGGAGGCAGTCTAGCAACAACTCTGACAAGCAGCAGTGACACAGAAGCAGCAGATGTGGATGCTATGAAGACAACCAAAGCATTTATCTTGTTCTGCAGAGACAACACAGCACATCATTCAGGAGGAGGGACAAACTTTCAGTACTGCCCTGCAGTTGAGCCTTCAAACAGCAATGATCACATCCAAAGGACAGACAACTTCCAGCTGTTCCAGATGCCACTACCATTGAAAGCATATGCCAGAAGCTAGAAAGACTACTGCCTATCTACCCAATATCTTGTATGAAGTACAGCTACCATATTTTTGTATGTTTATTCAGATTTTGAATCTTCTTTCCCTTGAAAACAAATTCCCCACAAATCAAATTAGTGAACTATAGCTAATAAACAAATCACATCATTATCTCATGTGTCACGAATGTTTGTATGGATGCAGTTCACATGAGGTCCTAAACTAGTCACATTCTCTGCAAGAGCAAGTAAGAAAAGCCTTGTTCCATACACATGTAGAACATACAACAGATAATACACTCCTAAATGACATCTAACATACAAATATGTTCATTTTACAGCCAAATGAACTAGGAAAATCTGTTAAAACATGTAAAGTGAAATACTCATTCTGGCTGGGAAGGTACTGGTTTCTGAACCTGGCTTTCTCCATGCTCTTGCACACAGTGGTAATGACATTCCACACTGGACCCTGACATGTCCTCTATATTATTATTTTAAATAAAAAGAACATATAGTAATTAATACCAATAATGTTAGAAGTTCACTGTGGGATCCCATATTTCTCTGGCACACCTGTTTAAAACAAGACGAGGAATCAGACACATTACTACTTTACTGCTTAACATTTCTCATGCACACTCATTTATGAAAACCAATGGTGGCTCACTCCTTCAGAATGATGAAAGTTTCAAGTGAGCCACCACTGGCTGCAGAAATATCTGTACCCTGTGGCATGTGTCCCTGCACAGCAGGGTGGTGGCTTGTTGAATATTATTACAAGGGGCTTGAACCATGTGCTTCTAATGCAGCCATGTTGGTAATACACAGACTTGTGAATTTATGGTGATTTAACACTGATGAATGCTGGGTTTGTGTATGCTGACATTGCTAATGGTCATGTCACAGATAAAGCAAACTCTTTAATGAAGATCATGAAACTCTTTCAATCATGTCATGCTTTATCTCTGGCATGCCCTGAAGATGAATGCAGTTCCAGGTAAAGTAAAATATGTTACATTTCAGGTTGATCTTAACTGCTGACCCTATAAGCATCACATCTGTATATCATGCCAATGCAGTGAAAGCATTTCTCAAGTGATTTAAATGCTTGCATTTCATGCTCTGGCGCCTCCACCTTACCTTCGATGCAGCAGCAAGGTAGATGATGTTATGGAATATTTTAGAACTGTTCTCTGTTTCTTGCACTGAGACTCAAAATCCATCCAATTAACAGCTGGTATTAATATTGTTTAAAAACTATGACGTGTATCATTATTTTAATGCAAGAGATGGCCATTAGACATTGCTTAAAGATATATGAGGCTAAAATGCTTACAAAGTGTCACACTAAAATGCTAGTGTACTTTACTGCATCTTATCCATACAGCTTTCCACCATTTGGCGTTAGAAAGAGATTAATTTAACATAAAATATGGATAAACCTCATCAGCTTAAGTCACACATTATAACACATTATAAATCACTGTTTATTGCATATGGTAGTTGTGATGATCAAATCTGCATTATCAGAACCAGATTCCACCAAACCACAGCTTAACAGTGTATATGAGCTAAACATGGGTGAAAATTCGATACAACAAACACAATTATGTTTGTAGTAATTGTCTCTGGAGGAAACAAACAAGTAACACGATTTAAAATTACTTCACAACCAACTGTTAAAAACAACATGAATTGAAACTGTCCAGTACTGCCCACAGCGCTATACCTCATTATGACTGGAGCAGTGTGCAACTTATACTATTTCAGTGTTTCAAAACCATGTAACAATATGACATCCATTCTCTTGCTGACATGCGTACAAATGTTAACATGCGTGCCTTTCCAACTGCTGACAAAATCATAAAAATCTCTTAAATTCTTCAGGACAACATTTACACATGTCACATAAAAGCACATACAAGTAACAGAAATCAATTGAATGTACTGTTACTTAAGAGAAGGTCAAACATAGCAGCAACCATCTCTATGGTACTAAAAACAAGTAAACATTCACTCAAATACAGCAACACAACCAACAAACCATAAATGTGAACCTCCAACTCAAAGTCTGACATATCCATGCAATGGACTTTACTCCAGAACCAGTTCTCACACTCTGCTTTGTTTTGTGAGCATGTGCTATGCAACAGAAGATGAGTGCAGTCTTAGTGAGAAAACCTCCCACCAGAGCACAAAATAACCTCCCTCTAGCAACATGTCTTCTCAGGCAAGCTTAGCTATAAAACCAACAAATTCTCTCTACCTCAATCCATTCTCTAAATGTTTATGAAGAACACTGGGTTAGGTTATTAATCCAAACAAATGGTGCCAAGGTAAACTAATCCATGGTTAAGAAACGAACAACTATTGAACATAAGTTGTGTTCGATTGCTATTTGTTTGTTTCTTATTTTATGGTTCAACACAAAGGGATGCATAATTTTAAAATAATCCAAGGGTTTTTAAACCCTTAATGTTACTCCATGTTGTCTTTATGTTGTATTATAGCCATTTAAAAACACACTGCTTTGCTTACAGATGCCATTTAGGACTTCAAATTAAAGCAAATGATAAGAATTGATAAAATAAAATGTGCAACAACAAACTTCATTGTTACAATGGCCAATAATGTAGCAGCCACAGGAAAGGAAATTTATTATTATTATTATTGGCACTGTGTTAAAAGTCAGAAGGTCATGAGTTCGATTCCTGATAGTGTCGCTGGAATTTTTCATTGACATAATCCTTCTGAACGTACTATGGCCCTGATGTCGACTCAGACTCCAACAGTAATTAGTACCAGGAATACTTCCTGGAGTTAAAGTGGCCGGTGCATAGGGCTGACAATTTTACCACCTTCATGTGCTGATTGTCTTGAAATCTGGGAGCCTCAACTACCTGGAACCTTCAGGGCCTGCCCAGGCCTGTTACAGGGATTGCTTTACCTTTACCTATTATTATTATTATTACTACTACTACTACACTAAGATTCAAGTCTTCTGGGAGGTTGCACTACACTCACTGGTAAATAGCTACTCATGTTCTGGAGGAACATTGTTCCTCAGTCTTCAAAATCAAGCAGGTCAAGAGGAGTACAATGTTTTTTTTTTTAATATAGTCTCATTAGTGTAGCAAAACACATGTACACAACATTAATAATACAGTACCATGTGAAACCCCATAACTGGTTACCCACATGTGTAATTTAATTTCATACAGTAAACAAACATATTAAGATGAAATTAACCAACCCACCAACAAACTTTATACAGTACGGTAAACTTATATGGACTTTATGCCTGTATAATAAATGAAAGAATGAATAAATAAGCTGACAGTCATTCAAACTGCCAAGAAATTCCCTGCTTTTTTTTAGGTAGTACCTAGGTTCTTAACTATGTCACAACAATTGGGCACTAAACCATGTACTCATCTTATACCTAATTCACATTATCACATCTTTTCTCTAGGAGCAACACTCTTATTATCATCATCATTGCATCCATACTAGATTCCACAAGTGGTATCTTCATTTCAGGTTTCCTGATTAAAATTTTGTATCTGTTTCTCGTATTCTCGTGTGCCACATGACACCTTGTTTGATATCATTATTCTAATAATATCTCTAATGCTTATGTAGTTTTCTCCACTACCTTATTAATTTGTTTTTATGTCCAAATAATCTGTTTACTATAATATATTCTGAAACACCTTCAACATCTAGTCTAATCCCAGGCTGGAAGATGAAGTTGGACACCCAAATAAGAAGCCAGGTAAAATCAGTTATGCATATTTCAAACTCTAGGTTTTTAGATCAGAGGAGCGAAGGAAAATCTAGGACTGAAAGGTAGCAAATAATCCCTAAATTTGACACAATCTTACTTTCCTTCTAAATGAAATTCTATATGTGTTATTCTTGTCCCCAAATATTTAATCTATGGCAAAATTTCAAAACAATTATCAACAATATCTATATATTATGATTTTGTCCTGTACTGTGGTATATGACATGAACATGTCTTAATTTTCTGTGTTATTAGCATGACATAATGGTTAAATATGCAACCTCACAGTAAATATAATCTCAGTATATTAGATTAAAATCTCGAAGTACCATATTGTAATCCTATATGGCCACCTTACATTCAGAGCTTTTGAAATGTTAAACTTACTTTCCTGCAGCAAAATCAAATGAAAACAATATTATATCATATTTATCTCAGTAATTAACCAACTTCAAAAATTTTTGTTTTACAATAAGTTTATTTCATGCCTCTACATGTTTCCAGCACATGTGCTCGTCATCAGGAGGTCAAAATCACATTACACAGTCTCTGGTATCATCACACTGAAACAAGTGAGTGGTCTAAAATTACTAAAATACAGTTCTATAAATATGAGCAAATAGTAGTAAAATTTATGTGTGAGTTTTTCGGATGTGATTACAGTGTATTTCTTACTCTAGACATGCTATATCATGTAGAGGTTATGTTTATCAAGTTATTAAACTTATTAGAAAGGTGCTATGTCTGTTTACATTTATGTTTGCTTAGTCTATGTAGTCATAAAATCGTATAAATTGCTGATTAGTTGTTGTATCTATAAGGTTATGTTTTTCCGGTTGTTAGAATTGTTAAAAATACGATGTCCATTTATATTACCTATCTAAAAAAAGTTGTGTTTATCTAGTTATTAAGATTATGCGGTGTAAATAGACATCATATTTTTAACAAGTCTAACAACCGGACAAACATAACCTTATAGATACAACAACTAATCAGCAATTTATACAATTTTATGACTACATAGACTAAGCAAACATAAATGTAAATAGACATAGTACCTTTCTAATATATTAGTAACTGGATGAACATAACCTCTACATGACATAGCATGTTTATAGTAAGTAATACACAGTAATCACACCTGAAAAATTCACACACAAATTTTACTACTATTTACTCATATTTATAAAATTGTATTTTAGTAATTTTTGACCACTCACTTGTTTCAGTGTGATGATACCAGAGACTGTGTAATGTGATTTTGGCCTCCTGATGATGAGCACATGTGCTCGAAGCATGTAGAGGCATGAAATAAACTTATTGTAAAACAAAAATTTAGTGCACCAAGTTGGTTAATAACTGAGACAAATATACTGAGATGCACGGTCACCAAAATGTCAATATTTAGCATTTGAAAATGATACTGAAAATAGTTAAACTGTCTTTTGCAAAGCCAGCAAATTGCTACATGGAGCTAGCTGTGGTTATGATGTTTGTTGTTTTAACTCACATAAAACAGGGAATTACAAAATACAAAATGTAATATGAACCAACAAAAATGCACTTTTTTCATTAAAGATTTAATTCAATTATATTGTCTTCAACATGTTTCAACCAACCAAGCGTTCATCCTCAGAAAGACTTGTACATACAGCTTTATGGTTTTTTTTATGCATATGTATAAGCAGTCTGGTCAATATCAGGATGTGTTTGACACTCATGACATCGACCATAAAACCGCATGTACTAGTCTTCCTGAGGATGAACATTTGGTTATTTGAAATATGTCGAAGACAATATAATTGAATTAAATCATTAATGAAAACAGTATGCATTTTTTGGTCTTATTACATATGTATATCACAATGCAAGGTTCAAAAAACGTAAAGTTTACAAAATACAACATGTGGTTTTTAAGATAATGTTTTAAGTCATTAAGATATTAAACTATAATGACTCTAAAATCAAACACTGTTGTACTGTTGTTTGGTGCTTGGAATTACAACCTGAAAGAAATTCAAACTAGGCGTAGGTTGATAAAAAACCCAATTATGCCAAAATCAAGCAGTCACACAATGTTAGAATTAAATGAAGAATCTACATCCAATATGCATTACATTATTCTTTCTTCAGTACTGTTACTTGCACTGACATAAAATCTTTATGCATACATGCAAATCAAGTGAACAGTTATATGTCCTATACATGTTTTTCAAAAGCAAGAGACATGGACTCTACTAAAATGCAATACATATTGTTGTAGGCTTTTATGTTAGAGCTCTTATTTTCACAAAACCACATCTGAAAAACACTGATACCCTTGAATACTTGTTGAATGCAGAATGTTTAGCAACAATTCTTAAATTCCAGCTTTTAAAAACATAACTCCATCTGAATTATGTACCAGAAATTAAGTTCAGATGTCTCAGAAGTGTTAGGTCTGACTAACATAATTAAAATAAGCAGGAGCCTAATGATTATTTGGAATTTTTAAATACCAAATTTCAAACCTCAACGGAAATGCAACCTGAAGATGTTTGGATATTCCTTTAAGTGATATCATTGGCTGTCCAATTGGGCACATAATGTGAAAAAAGTTTACGACTCTGTAGTACAGCCTAAAACATAAAATTTCGAGTACATGCTATGTTTGAGTTACCACCCATGGCACAGGATCAAATAATGTAATAACTATAGAAATAGCCTTATAGGAACCCAAAATGTTAATTTAATCAAAGCCTTGAAGTTTACAGGTTATAATACTTCTTCGAGATATAACACAGAGACTGAAATAAAGGATATTTACCTTACATAAAACAGCAATATTTAGATTCCAAAATTAACTCAAAATTCATAGCCTTACAAGTTAATTCCATAAGTAAAAGCAATTATCGCGATTTTTACACTTAGAAGTAAAATGATGCACAGTAAATGAAATGGTCAGTACATTATTTTCTATCTGTTATTAAAGGAAATATACAACAATTAAATGATGCACAACTGAAATGTTCAGTTGATTATTTTGTATCTGTTATTAAAGGAAATATATAGTAAGTAACTGAACAACACACCATAACTGAAATGTTTAGCAGACCTACATTATTTTTTTTATCTGTTATTAAAAGAAATACATAACAACAAAATAAATACTGACCATGTGATATGCAATTAAAAATTTCAAGTCATTTTTAAATTCATAAATTGAATTCAGTACAAAGAAATTTATCCATGTTTACGACTTATATAAAAATAATTGTGAATCAGATAATAAAAGATATACATGAGAGGCAATTCAGAGGTTCTTTGTATGGCAGTTGTCAAAATTCATTTTTGCACAAGTGAATTCCCTATAGACAAAGTATCAGTGCTGGTCAAACATACTACACCAAGAGCAAAATGGCTGTGTACACTCAAGTGGTGCTGCATTGTGGACTGACAGCAAATGCTAACTATAATACCACTTCCCATGTTGTTGGAACAAATACCATGCAAGTGTTGTAACTTTCTGAAGGAAGGTTTTGGGATCCAGCCTGTCAGAGGAGACTGTTTGATAGAGGGTGAATGCCATCAACACTGTTCCTGGCATCACACCAGCTACAGCCACTGATGCAGCACATATGAATGCATGCAGATTTGAAACACACATATGCCATTTAGTTTACAGCAATTACAATGGAATCCTACTTAATCTTCCTGGTTTCAAATTGTCCCTCATTTAATGTTCAGTTTCAATTATCCCAAGGCAATATCTTCACTGCTTGATTACTTCAAATGCAAATTTTCCTCAGTGTAGTGCTCAATCCACTGCTGCCAAAAGAAATTTTGCTGGTATGTCTTATTAATATTGTCACCAAACAGACATGGAGTCCTCTACATTGCTACTTGTAACCAATTTCCAACATCAGATAAAGGAGGAAAATGTGTTACTAGATCACACTCACTTTGGTAGATGACAAGTTAACCAAAGTGGAGAAAAGCTGAGCAGCAGTCTCCTACTTCACCATGGAAAGGGATTGCACGATACGGTCAGGACACTCTAATCATCACGCATGTAATGGTGTTCACTTGTTACAAATTTGTATTTGACCATCTTGTGTCACTCTTGTCACTGTTAATGATGGCACATATTATGTAGCATTCCAGCATCATTACACTGTCTACTGCAATGGTGCAACCGTGCAACTGACTGTCTGCAATACTGATGACGACCACCTTGGTGGTGTTTTAAGCACAGAAGTGTTTCATGACATAGAGTTTTAAGTGATTTGTTGTGTTTGTTATTTGTACTGATCATATGTAGGACTGTTCTGAAAAGTCCCTTGTATTTAATTATTCACATCCATTAATTCTGCAATCATGGGCAATGAAAAGAAAGGCTGCATGACAGAAACTGTATTAATGACCTGAGTGTAGCTAAACTGAAAGTTATTTAAATTCTAATCACATCTTAATCCAACATGAATTGGTCAAGTTCGGTACAGAAATAAATGAGTAAAGGAATTATTTGTTAATATAAGAATAACAGTTTGAGCTCAAGTTCCTTTTCAGTGCATATACAAATCTAACATATCCATATGTTGCACAGATAGTAACATAACAGTTTAATAAAATTATCTGTATTATGCTCATTGATTATTCAGTTATAGTGTAGGTCAGATCCATTACTAGTAATTAAATGACAGCTGGTCTAAGTAGCAAGATTATCTATGTGTTTATAGGTATGGTTTGTGACCTAACTTAATTGCAAACACAGACCCTCACCCTCCCACCTTCTCCAGCCATAATCATAGTCATAACACTAGTACAGCTCTTTAACACAACATCTGTTACATGCAGGTTTATCTTGGAAAAGGAAATTTAACAGACACAGCACCACACCACGTTACATCACCTCCTCTCGATTAAGGTTCGTGCTTTTCGTTAAATTTTTTTGAAATGGGAACATACATCCATTGTTGCTGTCAAAACCCGTTGCATTTACATAAATTAAAATGTTTTGAGCATTAAAAACATTAATAAGATGGGCTTCCACACCAACAAGAAGTTAAAGATTAGACTTGTCCAACACATACGTAATAATTAGTGTGCTCATCACTACAGCAGCAGTCATGGCCATTTATTATCTCAGCAATGTAAAATACAAGAGAAGAACTTGATGAGGTATGGTAAACTACAAGCAAAGTAAAGTGGGACAGAAGATGTATCAGCATGAGAATCCAAGGGTAAAAGAAGATAAAGATTTGAGTCTTCTAAGATGTTATGCCAAATAAATTGGTAAATATTATTCACTGATGTTCCAAAGGATTGCAGCACCTACAGGCCTTCTACAGTCCTTTGGAACATCAGTACCTACATAACAGGAAACATGGCATAACATTCCAAAAGATTCATGTTCAGCAATACTGCTGTGAGAACCTGAAATCTGGCATGAAAAATTTTAAAGGTTAGTAACTTCACACAGTTCAAACACAAATTCTTTAGTCTCTCATATTTGGAAGGATAATCACCCTGACTCTCCATCTTATCTCTCAAAATGACTCAAATGCACTGCATTTCCTAGTTTCCATGCACAGACATACCCATACTAGCACACATACACAGACACACATATGCACACATACGAGTATGACACCTGACAGCCGTAACACATATTAGACAGCTATACCATACATCAGACAGCCATACCACATACCAAACAGCAGTCCATATATCAGACGGCCATACCATATATCAGACAGCTGTACCATATGTAAGACAGCTGTACTATATATCAGACAGCTGCAGCACTTATCAGCTGTACTATACATCAGAGAGCTGTACCATACGTCAGACAGCTATACCATATATCAGAGTGTCACACCATGTATCAGACAGCTCCACCATATGGCAGATAGCTATACTACACATCAAAGATGACTGTTGGTCTCCAACAAGATAACAGGAACCACATCTGCATAACATCTCCTTTTTGTAACAGCCATGCACTATGACAAAGATGTTTTGAATTTTAAGAGAAAATAGAATTCAGCACTCATGAAAACTGTAACTAGTACTCACATAATACTGTGGCACTAAACTGTTCTCAACATCCAACATACTATCATCACTCATCTTCAAATGAAAATTTCTGTTTTACATCTCTTCAGTGTCATTATGAAAGTATTTAAAAGAGGCAGTTCCACAACATACACCAATATGTTCTCCATATGATTCTGCACCTCAATGTCAATAGGATAA
>Ga0131853_10019382_pt1 | contig 12382 bp, 13 predicted proteins | sample TergutLab28metaG_FD_92764 | JGI IMG/M metagenome (GOLD analysis project Ga0131853, IMG submission 92764) | Labiotermes labralis P1 segment gut microbial communities from Petit-Saut dam, French Guiana - Lab288 P1 (version 2) (version 2) | ecosystem: Host-associated > Arthropoda: Insects >...
GAAGTTAATTTATGACTGGTTTTAATGTGGCTTTTAATGTGACTTTAGCAAGGCAAAGTAATACAGCTCCCTGATGATGGTCTTAGGACCGAAACATGTCGGAGCAGTTTTAGTGTTTTAATGTGTAAAATTTATTTATATAGGTGCATTAGTTGGTATAATAATTGAGTGACTCGACAACTTGCACGGTGTAACAATGAAAACACATGCAATTATTTTCATTTTCAACAGCGAAGTTAAACAGACTTGGACAGTACGAAGGACCAGACGGAGGCACTGAGACGCAAGTACTGCCGTGTTCTCTACTGTCCACGCACAGACTTCTGTTGCCAGCTGAAGTGTGCCTCCATCTGCAAGCTAACTGCGCGGACCGTCGCAATAACACGCTCCATTAACCAGACACCAGTCGCTCGAAACTAAATTGTACAGCCAAGTACCTTGAAACAACTCCGCAACCTTCATTTCCGGTCATAACTCAATGGAATGAAGTCGTCTTTGAGTAGCTGACAGTCGCTCATCTAGTCAAGAAAATATCCGGAATTTATGAATCCGAAAATCCCTTACTGTGCCCAAAATATTCCGCCGAAGGACACCATCCTTCGTAAATTTTATCCATAATCTTACACCCTTTTTTAAGACTCACTTTAATAATATCCTCAAATGTACGCCTCGTCTACTGTGAAGTCTTTAAGTGCGTTGTTAACGACACTGCCGACCGCTAATATGAGACGCTATAGCGTCGGAGATACAAGAGTGGAAGAATAGGAAGCATTGGTCGATTGATATTGGCAGAGAAACTGAAGTAGTCGGACAGAAACTGAAGCAGTCGGACAGAAACCTGTCCCAGTGCCACTTCGTCTACCAAAATTCCCATATGGACAGGTCTAGGACTGAAGCCGGGCCTCCGCGATTAGAGACTGGTGATAACCGCCTTAGACGGTGTTGCCACAAGTGCCACATCTAGCCCCGCTTAACACTTTATCCACCCTTACATCATCCTGCAGAGTGCAAGTTCCTAGCGTCGTCCGGTTTCTTCATTTTCACAGGTTCAAATCGTGGCGCAGACAAGCGACAGGCGCGCAACTGTGCAACTTTGCCCTCGTGCTACAAGCCAAACCGAAATACTGCAAACACAGAATAGTGTATGCTGTATGCAACAATTACCGTACATTGCTTTTGTTGCTGCTGTCGTGAGCACAAAGTTATGCCCAAAAAATCAGCGTCGACATAAAATCAGCCGATACATCACACACACCTACATATCTGAAGGCAACTACTGTTTTATATTGCGGACCGCACAGAGAACACGTACTGCCCGTTCTTGCCAGTATGTACGGCAGAAACGGCTGTTAGAGCGATGTGCAAGTACTGTGAAAGAGCTTCTGTGTGCGATTCGAAACCTCGTTTAAAATCTCTGTTATTAAACAGGCCTTAACATAAAAACTTACATTTCATAGGTACAGCACTGCTCCATCTCTAAACACTCAGCTACCAAACACTACGATACCTAACAGACATGCCACTACAGCCCGCCTGAAGAACAGGCACTTTGCTGCTGAAACAGGAGCTGCAAGCTGAACACCACCACAGTGTGTTTGCAACTAACATTACGTTACATTACAGTGACACCGAACACAACACAAACTCGTGACGTAACAACAGTACAACACTCAGGATCGCATGCAACATTGTGGTTGTTTCCTACAACCATGGAGGTCTGCTCCACACATTTTCAGTCCATCCAACGTCCTAATCTCAGAAACACCGACCGTGCAGGGAATCCCCCCACCACCACCACCACCAAAAGGTTTAACACAGCCACCTGATCTGTATGCTTCCTTCAGTACTACCAACATACACGAAGAAATGTCGGTCTGCATTTATTTTGCTTATTGGAACTGCAAAAGGAACGCACCTGCCCTCTATTAACATCAAGGTTAACAGATCGCTTGACAAATCAGTCTAACTGACGTCAGAAGCAGCATAATTTGGCTACATGTTCCGGCTAGCATTAGAAGTCACCGTCAGGCCAGCAAACAGTCACAACAATGTGTGCTACGACGAAAGCTTTTGAGATCCCAAGTCCCTCCGTACGGTAAGTGCTCTTGTGTAGCGTGAAAAGGTAGCATTTGGTTTGCTTTAACAGAGCAAGCAAACTGTTGCCCGTGGCTTGATGCTTGTTGGGCACATACAGATGATTTGGGTCGATATATACAAAATATACATGCTTGGGGTATTACTGTTGATTTCGGTGCAGAATCTTTTGTCTTCGAGTTTGCTATCCAAAAATTTAAAGATTAGGATATACAGAACTATAATTTTGCCTGTTGTTTTGTGTGAGTGTGAAACTTGGTCGCTCACATTGAGGAAGGAACGTAGGCTGAGGGTTTTGAGAATAGGGTGTTGATGAGGTTATTTGTGCCTAAGAGGGACGAGGTGACAGGGGAGTGGAGAAAATTTCATAATGAGGAGCTTAATGATCTGTATTGCTCACATAATATTGTTCGGGTGATCAAATCGAGAATAATGAGATGGGTGGGGCATGTAGCGCGTATGGGGGGGGGGGAAGGAGAGGCGCATACAGGGTTTTGGTTGGGAAACCTAAGGGAAAGAGATCACTTGGGAGAGCCAGGCATAGATGGGAGGTTAATATTAAGAATGGATCTTGAGGAAATGATGTGAGGATATGGACTGGACCGAGCAGGCTCAGGCTAGGGACAGGTGGCGGGCACTTGTGACTGCGGTAATGAACCTTGTGTTTCCATAAAATGAGGCAGTTTCTTGACTAGCTGAAAACCGGTTAGCTTCCCAAGGACTCTGCTCCATGGAGTAACTAAGTAAGTATTACTGTTGATAATTGTGACGTAGAAAATGACGATGTTTTAAGGTTAGGCCGAAACTTGCAGCAGCCAAGTCGCTCCTAACCTAACCTAACCTAATCTAACCTAACCTAACCTAGCCTAGCCTAACCTAACCTAACCTAATCTAACCTTACACCAACAACAGCAGCAGTGTCAGACTGGTGTGCCATTCTACCTGTCTCTTACAGTACGCACACCTGGAATAAAGAGGGCTTGCATTTACAACTAAACACATTGCTGCTTATCGCTTAAGTGGATCAGTAAGGTGAGACTTCCTTGAAAGATAGCCAGCATGGAAACGGTTAAACAGTCGATTCAAGCACGGCGTGGGTTATAAATAAACAAATAAACAATTTATACGTTCCCATCATGTAAGACGCTGCCACAATATCCACGCGATGCTCCACGGTCTCTTCCATCTGTCGATTCTTTATTGTTAGAGCAAACCAAGCGTTAATTTCGTCTATCGGAGTGTTGCTATCTGGTTTGCCACGCTCTGTTACATACTCGATGTTCAGCTGTTTCTTCAAAATCAGCTCCTACCTCAATCATAAAAAATGCTTCTTCGCGAAGATCGCGCATGCGACAGAATAAAATACAACCCGAAAGAAACGGACGCCACTGATAGCAGGGAGTGACTCACTCATACACTGAGTATTGCATGTAGACAAACACGTAGTTGGTTTATCCACTGGTATGGCATTTTGTCACGGATTCTGCCGTAACCTAGAGAAGAGCAAATGGAAGGCGCCTCATATTCTGAAACAGAACTAAATAAATCACATACTGTGCAGCGGTTTGTTACGTACGTTGTAGCTCGGGTACAAAAATCGGCTCAAGAACAATCGGTCGATCTGTTTAGGTGCTCGACAACACCAACAATAGGCCTACCAAAAAAATAATTATAATTATAATAATGACGTCACTCCTTTTGAGCAGACCAGTCGCTATTTATTTATTCAATTACAATCTGTGTAACGCCGGCGTCGGTAACTCAGGGTATAGACAGTCTTTTTGGAAAAGCTAACAGTTGCTCAGGTCGCCAAGAAACATCCCGCTTTTTATGTAACTCCTCACCGCTTGAAGGTTCAGAACACTCCAAACAAAATAATAAAATTGTAACAGACAGACAGACAGACAAGCAGTACCGTCTGCATTGTTTCATTTTCAAAACGCGCTGAACTCTGTATGGCGGTCAGATGCTAATTCCTCGGATTACAGAACTATATTGAAATAAAATATCCTTGCCTTCAGAGTACAGTCATGTCAGGCAGGTCATGGCGGTACCAGTGAGGACACACAACTTGCCGCTCACATTGCACCTGAGCGCCACTTCTGCAGCTACGAAGCTGCAGGACCGAAGTGTAACAGGAACGGCAGGCCTGCAAGTTTCCTTCCACTTATCTAAGTAGGGCAGTTAGCTACGTCGACACTGGATGGAAGCGGGGTTTAGTTTTCAGCTGCGGCCGCTTTATCCCAGAATAAGAGGCCCCGTTGTTCAATTCATAGGCGGCTTGGCGTGCCCCGTAGCACTTGTGGATGCTGTGGCTATGAAGAAATGTCTGTCGATGTTGGGAATCGAACCAGTGTCCTCAGCAGGGAACACTGAGCAGTCTGAAGGGTCAGCCGAAATCAACAGCTCCACTGTTCAAAATGTTATTTTACTAACTGCCTTTGAAAGGCAATATATATATATATATATATATATATATATGTGTGTGTGTGTAAATAAATAATCAAATAAAAGTAAACAATTTTATGGCAAAATGAATAGGTTAAAGGTGGACAAAGCTACAGAATTTCGTGGTTTTCCTTCGTTCCCACCGCACGAACAAACACATGCCAGTCAGATATTCTTCGCTCTGTCAGTAGCCGTGCCCAGATGGCGGTCAGGAACTGCTGCATTTAAATACGAGGTTGTCTCCCTGACCTTGAGCGTACCGTGAGCATACTGTCAGCATACCGTGAGCGTACCGTGAGCATACCTTCAGCACATCGTAAGCATACCGTGAACATACCGTGAGCGTACCGTGAGCATACTGTCAGCACACCGTGACCATACCGTGAGCGTACCCCTATTCTAGATGTGACCTAAACTCCTCCTCTCAACGCTTTTCCATTGCGGAATTACTTTTGGTGCAGAAGCATGAAACTGATCTATATACTATATAAAACATGCAACTCCTACCTCACAGAGAACAGTTCGTCATCACAAAGACCAGCCGGCTATGTTGTTTAGATAAATAATCGGTACGCTGTTGATTGAGAGCAACATACAAAACATGTCAACACACTCCACGGGCAGAAAGAAGTGTTTCGCGACGCTACAGCAGGTGGTGCATATCGTTACCACTGTGCTGTTACCACTTTAAATCCAACACCTTCGGGATACTTAGCAAGAAGCATACAAATCCGATCTGTGGTCACCAAACACAACGGTGGAATGGGGTTGGGGTGGGGGCGTGACGCCGTACTCACTGGTGAGCCTGAGGGCTGTGTCAGGCGACCTTTGTGGCTGAGTCTAGGTCTGTAAGCTGATGTGGCTGGTCACCTGCCCCTGGGCTTCTGCTGGGGGTCACCTCCTGACAACTCTTGCGACAACACTGTTGTCTCTTCTCGCACTGTTTGTGATGCTGGTGTGTTGCCTTAACTCCTGCTACTGCCTGAGACACTAGCGACATCTCTTGACCAAAACTCTAATCTATAAGCCCAGTACCAATCTCCACCACTGGTTCAGGTTCCTCAAGTAATAACAAAGGAAAAAGCCTGACTATAAGTTGTTATTATTATTGTTATTGTTATTAAAATGTGCTTTTATATTCTGATCTTAATGTAGCTAAAAGCGCAGGGCCAAACAATACCGCCATTGCAACCAACACTGCACCAAGCTAGGAATGAAGCAAACCCCTCGTGCAACTCACAATATACTTACTTACGACTGCCCACGGAATTCTTATATATTTTTTGCCGTACGTAGACCGATATATCGATATATCGATATGACAGTTCGTTGCTGTAATCCCCCTTCGTGCGTGTGCAATGCACTTCAGATTATTCAGCAACAGTGAAGACCGCTGCACTGCGACAGACCGACAGAACATATTACAAAAAAACACGCACAACTGTCAACACTAAAACGTAACGACATTGACATGGCTGTGGTTTTCAGAAGTCGTGGTTCGAGGCCTTCTGCGAATGCCACCAAGACATCACGAAATAAACCACTGCAAACTGCGACACTAGTAACACGCACATCAGCACTTCCAGTGTTGTGTTCAGCATCACGCTACATCCTACTGTCAATCCGTAAGCCAATTCACACGATCTATTGGCCGCACTGCACCGCTCACACTCGATATATGTTCCACGTTCTCACTGCACACCAACCGAACAACACTTGTTCTGAACAAAGCGGCAGGCAGGCCGGCCGGCAGACCAAGTTGCGGCGCGCGATGCTACAGCACTACTGCCGGGATGCTGGGACAGCTGCACGGCTAGATGTGAAGGTGCATTGATCGAACGGCCTGAACAGAGGGCGGGCTGGCGACGGGTGAGAAGGAGTGAGACAGCATGAGGGGGACTGGGAGCTCCCGTAGACCCAGGGACTCTCCTGCTCTCCCGCCGAGAGATATCACTTTGGGACAGACCGCAGAGATATGGGAGCTTTCAATTGTAGTGTCTTAGCAAAAGAGTCTTCCAAAAACGGTCTTCACGTTTATCTTTCCCTCTTCATAACTATGCCCAAGTTGCAAAAGGATAGGCCTATTGTATCTTCGGGAATCATACAAAATTCCAATGAGATTCATAAAAGGACGATATCAGCTGTGAGCACGGACAAACACAGGACGATATCAGCTGTGAGCACAGAAAAAAACAGGAAGATATCAGCTGTGAGCTCAGCCAAACACAGGACGATATCAGCTGTGAGCACAGACAAACACAGGACGATATCAGTTGTGAGCACATGCAGACAGATGGCGATATAAGCTGTCAGCACAAACACAGGACGATATCAGCTGTGAGCTCAGGCAAACACAGGACGATATAAGCCGTGAGCACAGACAGACACAGGACGATATCAGTTGTGAGCATATGCAGACAGAGGGCGATATAAGCTGTCAGCACAGGCAGACACAGGACGATATCAGCTGTGAGCACAGGCAGACATAGGGCGATATCAGCTGTGAGCAGATACAGACACAGGACGATATAAGCTGTGAGCACAGGCAGACTCAGGAAGATATCAGCTGTGAGCACATGCAGACACAGGACGATATCAGCTGTGAGCACATACAGACACAGGACGATATAAGCTGTGAGCACAGGCAGACTCAGGACGATATCAGTTGTGAGCACATACAGACACAGGACGATATAAGCTGTGAGCACAGGCAGACTCAGGACGATATCAGCTGTGAGCACATACAGACACAGGACGATATAAGCTGTGAGCACAGGCAGACCCAGGACGATTTCAGCTGTGAGCACAGGCAGACTCAGGACTATCAGCCGTGAGCACATACAGACACAGGACCATATAAGCTGTGAGCACAGGCAGACTCAGGACGATATCAGCTGTGAGCACATGCAGACACAAGACGATATAAGCTGTGAGCACAGGCAGACTCAGGACGATATCAGCTGTGAGCACATACAGACACAGGACGATATAAGCTATGAGCACAGGCAGACTAAGTAAGATATCAGTTGTGAGCACATACAGACACAGGACGATATAAGCTGTGAGCACAGGCAGTCTCAGGAGATATCAGCTGTGAGCACAGGGAGACTCAGGACGATATAAGCTGTGAGCACAGGCAGACACAGGACGATATCAGCTGTGAGCACAGGCAGACTCAGGACGATATCAGCTGTGAGCACAGGCAGACACAGGACGATATCAGCTGTGAGCACAGGCAGACACAGGACGATATCAGCTGTGAGCACAGGCAGACACAGGACGATATCAGCTGTGAGCACAGGCAGACTCAGGATGATATCAGCTGTGAGCACAGGCAGACACAGGACGATATCAGCTGTGAGCACAGGCAGACACAGAACGATATCAGCTGTGAGCACAGGCAGACACAGGATGATATCAGCTGTGAGCAGATAGAAACCAACTTGATTCTTTGAAGAGTCAAGTTCATCTTAAAAACATTAAAAACATCAGTTCGTGTGTTACAGACAACGCAGCAGCTGCAACACAATGTGTCAGAGAAACAGCAGCTTTTGTTGCCAGAATCATACAGAACACACCAATACACACACACACACACACACATACATACATACAAGGACTGTGTGGTCAAAAATGCAGCTGCTTTGTGCTTTAGCAAGTTGCAACTGAGATATCCTTTGAAGCACTTTGGCACTTGGCAAAGTCCACATAACTGGGAACGACACTAGCAAATGTAAACTGCGGCAGACTGACCTCTGGGAATGGCTCCTATCATTCAGTCCAGAATATGTTGTCTTACTCTTTGGTATCTGACAACCTGAAGATTGAAATATACTGAAACACAATTTGGAACGTTCTTTTGATTTAGTATTAAAGTTGATCTTTCACATAAAGGGGAAGAGATACGGTGAAGGTGGCTGAGAATAGGGTGCTAAGGAAGATATCTGGGTCTAAGAGGGAACAGGTAAGAGTTGGAGGAAACTGCATAAAGGATTTATGTGGAGATCAGAGAAGGAACGAAGAGAGGGGCGGGGAGTATGTGGGAAAAGAGAAATGCATGCAGGATGTTGGTGGACAAACCTGGAGGAAGCAGACCACTTCAAGACCTGAGGAACAAATGGGAGGTTAATAGGACAATGAATGGCAGGGGCAGGGCGTGGACAGGACTGTTCTGATTCCGGATAGGGACAAGTGGCAGGCTGTTGTGAAAGTGGCAATGAACCTAAAGTACACAGAGTACACTATCGGTTTATTGGGAACAATTTGGTTTGTTACTACTGCAGCACGTTTCAGCTTCATATGGCCAGTACCAGGGGGATAATACAGAGCTTACAGACGGAATTAGAAAGGCTGTACTTTGCAATGTACGTACAGCTATTACACAGGGCACACTGACCGATGTAACTTGCTCTGTACTGTCAGTATCATCACCCTGATGATGGCACTAGCAGGCCGCAACAGGCCCGCATTGTCTATACACCAACTGCGTGCTGCATGTTCTGTACTGTACTGTAACACACACTTAACTTTCTGAGGACGGACAAGTGAAAAAATATTAACAGAATGGCACATTGTAGCAACCACTTAAAGTCCAGCGGTCACTATATGTACCGGCAGTTTAACACACAACAACTCTACGTTCTGACCACACAGTGCATTTATGTGTTTTGTGTGGATCTAAGAACAAACAGCGATTATTTCCCTATACAACATTAACTGACTGGTTTGTAAAACCGAGACAGGTGTGTTTACTGCGCGGTACGGACCGGATTTATACATAATTCACCCTGTCTTAATATTGAAATGAACAATGGACAGACAAATGACGCCACCAGTTACAGCAGTAAGTTTCCGACCGATTCTCTGGAGAGACAGCGGCCCCAGGCTAAATGCGTGCACACGGAGTTCGGCTTGTAAGTCGTCGCGCAACTGGACAGCCTGGAGAAGTGAGTCAGTGCCAGAACGGTTCGTTTGAACATGTGTGACTGAGATACAAAGACGGAAGAACGAAGACAGGGCAAAATTACTAGAAATGATGGAGACAGAAAGCGACGGGAGAAATGACATACATTATATTTTGGAGAGCGGATCAGCATCACTTTGTATATTCCCAGGCTTCGCCCGCTCATCCTTCTGCTAATATTGGTAGGAAATTTGAGGACATCAGAATTCTGAAGTCGTACCTTCAGGTTCACATCGGTGACACAGTAATTAATAATAAAACAAGAATGTGGTGAACTTTACAGCAAAAGATTTATTTTTTATGGGCTGAATTAGAAGCACGCAGTAAAAAAAATCTGTCAAAGTTAAAATCATGTAAATAATGACGAACCTTTGCCTTTTTTATGCTCCTCGATTTCCGAATAATATGACTTGATGGAAGGTCCCCAGGCTTCGCCCAGCTGTCCTGCTTCAGCAGCACCTCTCATGGTGCAGTTTCAGCTCAACAATGCTCACAGTCCAGCCTGTGTCGCAGTACTCAAGACCAACCGTTTGGTCGCGTTAAGAAGGCAGTCGATATGTCTGCGACACATCTAACGCATAAATACAGTGTGTGTGTGTGTGTGTGTGTGTGTGGTGTGTGTGTGTGTGGTGTGTGTGTGTGTGTGGTGTGTGTGTGTGTGGTGTGTGTGTGTGTGTGTGTGTGTGTGTGGGAAGAACGCAGAATTGCTGAATTTCCAAGCAGCTGATACATAGTGTTACCACTATGCTTTGAAGGGCTAAATAAATACTGAGCTTTTGATAACAGCGAACATTGACCGCTACCGCATTCACAGATTTGTCTTCGTAGTGGAGACGAAATGAATTTTCTGCGCGGCAGGAACCGAATTTTCACGTTCTCAAACTGCAAATGCGTGCCCGTTGATCTGTGATCCAAAAGGCAGTAGCAGCAGCAGCAGCATTTCTCCATTCCACCTTCCACAACAGAAGGCATTCACAAACACAGCGGTCGGTGTCAAAGTAGCGAGCACAGTTTGGCGAGCGCCATAGAATTGCTGAGCGGCAAGCAGCAACCACTTGCAAGACTCTCATTTGTTACGAGGTTAGTTCGTGTCACATCGATCATGGCGTCGCTTGCTCTCACAGCGCATGCGTAATAAAGACCGTCATTAATCACTGGTGACAGGAAGCGTTAGCATCTTCTGAAATATTGAAAACCGGGAATTATAGGGTCCTGTTTACATGGTGTCATGTGCAAATATGTGCCGAAAGGGAGCCTATTCGAGACTCACATAATTGTTTATTACGTGTAACTTATGCAATAACCATGTGTGACTGAGTGAGTGCGTGAGTCACATCCGAGAGACAGAGGACAGGCGTAACATATATAATAATAGACGAAATGGAAAGTGAGAGATACTATCATATGGGGGGGGGGGAGAGGCACAACCACCGTTAGAAGTTTGCCAGGCTACGCCCGGTCCTCCTTCCTATAGGAAAGGTGAATGTAGTGGCTGGAAATTTACTGGCTAATGATAAGCCTAATGATAAGCTGCTCGTATTGTATGGGAGTTTAAATCAAGGGCGTTAATTTTGATGCGAGATATGCGCTGAGGCCTAAAACAGAGTTTCCATAATCCAGCAATAACATATTCTCTGCGTGGTACGAACTGAGATGGTGAAGAACCTGTTGGACATCGACCATAAACCACAACACATCGCATACAGATGGCAGAACTGCAATAAATTAAATGAATGCTTCGCTTGCTGTTAAGTAACGAACGATTAAAAGGCCGTGGGGTAGCGCGTGAACATTATAGCAGACTGTCATATGGCGAAGACGTCGCTTCATATAATTGTACTGCGGCTGTAATGAACGTAGCAGGGCAAGCACTAGACCTGGTAGGAAGTGCACATTGCAGTGCTCTGCTGCAACAAACGGCTATTACTGCCCTAAACAATGCTTTCATAAATTTTAGGCCTGAACATTTGAAAATTTACTGAATGCCTGGCAACAATTCGAGCGTTACATACTGCTGTGATCAAGGAATACTTTAGATCTTAGAATGCTTGCAAAACTGCTGCTGCTGCTCAACAAAGCGATATAAACTCTGATGCCGAAACATGGACAAGTGCAGTCCTGCCTTCTCGCACATCCATCACGGTGCTGTCTGGTCTGCACTATGACACTAAATGTCCATCGCGGTGCTGCCTGCCTTGCACTGTGACACTAACTGTCCATCGCGGTACTGCCTGGTCTGCACTATGACACTAACTGTCCATCGTGGTACTGTCCGGTCTGCACTATGACACTAATTGTCCATCGCGGTGCTGCCTGCCTTGCACTATGACACTAATTGTCCATCGCGGTGCTGCCTGCCTTGCACTATGACACTAACTGTCCATCGCGGTGCTGCCTGGCCTGCACTATGATGCTAACTGTCCATCGCGGAATTGCCTGCCTTGTATTATGACACCAACTGTCGATCCCTACCTCTTTTCCTTGTCCCGGTGCCACGCAGACACGAACACCCTCTTGTCCAAGTCGGTGGGCAGAACCTCGAAAGAGAACTTCTGGTCGAACCACGGGTTGCTGGACTGCCGGTGAACCGACGTGCGGTGGAAATTTCGCTCCTCGCTGGAAGGCACCAGCATAACCTGCGGGCATCGGAGGCAACACACTGAGTGACAGACTGCAACACAGCACACTAGGTGACAAGCTGACACAGTGACAGCAGGGTGACAGAAACCGGCAGGTTGACATAAGCTGACATGACAGAATGACAGCAACTGACATACTGGCAGGGTGACAGAAACTTGCTATGAAGTGTACTGTAGTTCTAAGGGCTCTTGGCACAAATAACAGACCACACAATTAACAGACCACACAATTGACAGA
>Ga0131853_10019383_pt1 | contig 12381 bp, 13 predicted proteins | sample TergutLab28metaG_FD_92764 | JGI IMG/M metagenome (GOLD analysis project Ga0131853, IMG submission 92764) | Labiotermes labralis P1 segment gut microbial communities from Petit-Saut dam, French Guiana - Lab288 P1 (version 2) (version 2) | ecosystem: Host-associated > Arthropoda: Insects >...
AATTATCGTTCTATATATCTTAATCTTTAATTTCCTGGACAGCAACCTGGAAGACAAAAGATTCTGCACCGAATGATAGCAACTCCCCCTGACTACTTCGGGTTTTGTTTTTGTCATTATCATTCCGCCAGTTCTCCGTAGTCATCTTTATCTAGAACACAGATCACATATGAGATCTATATGTTGCGCTTAGAAGGACAAACGTTCGAAACCTGGGAACCTTCCAAAAAGCAATGCTGTCGGAAATCTGGTGCATTGAATACAGAAATACAAGACTCTCACTCGGTCTTACAATGGTTACACACAGGGACGTTACTTTATGGTTTTATGCGTGTATGATGTCTGTATTTACAGATTCATGTGTATTACAATACCCTGAAAATCATTTGGATTTTTTTTTATTAACAATAATACGCAAAACAGCCACGTTCTTGGAGTAGAGAGCCTCCGTCTGGGGACCAACGCGTAACATTGGAAGTGATTGGCACAATCGGTTCTTGGGAATATAAGAGTTCTTAAATATATTAAATAGCAGGGTATAATTATTGGTTCGCATTATAAGAACAGGATTTTGCCCATAATATTGTACATCATGCGCTTTTCGCGTGGCGTTTGCTCTGTGCATTTTCGTTTGACAGACGCTAACTTCTTGATTTTAAAGTTGGTAGCCATGGCTTGGCGTGGGTCCCGGCCCGCTTGTAGCCGGACGGCGGCAGGGAATGGTTGGTGGTGTGATAGTGTGCTATGACTTGTTAATCGAATATTGTGTGGTGTATGTTTATATCTGCGTATGCTTAGTGTAGGATACCAGTTGATTTTTGTTTGACGTAAACATGGTACCAATTCGGTATACACGCAATCTGTTCCTGCGTGGAATGTGCATTGTTTATTTGTTTGCATTCACATCGTTATACATTCAAATACCGGGTAGGTTAAATAACTTTCTCTTACGTCGTCATTGGTAATAGGTAGTGGAGGGGCAGAAAGTGACGTCATAATTTATGTTCACTGGTTTATTGTGGTGATTGTTTTGCATTCAAAATATTAAGTCGTATGACTTATGTTTCATTAATTATACACAACACAACTTATGAAGCACAATTAGGTAGGAGTACAGCCACACAACTTATAACTTATGTTTGGCTGTACTCCTACCTAATTGTGATTCGATCAACACAACGGGGATGTCTCACCTCAAACAAATTCTAAAATTTTATTATGTATAAGGTCTTGGTGGGAGGTCTGAACTGCACGTTGAGGTGCTGTGGCTGCCTTAGTTCTTCATGATTTTGACCTATATTGTTGCCTGTCATCGTAGGGGTAAAGGTAGCTGTAGTATGCCATTGGGAATTTCTTTCCCAAACAATGCTGAGATAAGAATGACAGGATTGCATGTCTGCCGCCCCTTATTTTCATGTTACAGTACTTAAGCCCTGGATAAACAGTAGAATGACATTGCTAGTAAAAAATAATGGGTACTACAAGAGTCATTTTACAGTGGTTTAGCAGGAGGGCTTGCTTGCATGACGCTAAATTCAACAAAAATCTGTGTGTATGTGATCACTAGGTCACAAAAGCTGGGTCGTAGCTGAGGTACTGAGTTGCCACCCTTTTACTATGGAGGCTCTACTTCAATCCCAGGCTAATCCACATGGGTTTTATGCTCCACAAATTGTCACTGTGACAGGCTGTCCCCCCACCCCACCCCACGTACTGTGTTTTTTCCCTGTCCGTATCATTCCGCTGGAACTCGGTGCTTCTTCATTTTCCACCAGCAGTATATAAACTCGGTAACTGATGGTACTGTTCCATGAGACACTGTAGAAATGCTATGCCTTGTGGAAACCTAAGGAAGAGCACCAGGATTCAGTGGGATAGGAAACTTCATAGACACACAGAATAATCTCTGTACAGTCCTTGTCCCTGCATGGAATTAGTTCATATTCATCGGTTGCATAGTGTGACTGACTGGAGATATTGTGACTAATTCAATACTAATTCAACATGCGATATTTTACTTTCAGGGTTGTATGGCAATAATGGTGTACTTCCAGCAAGGACACAATTGGATAGCAAAGCTAAAACCCTGAGTGCAAGGATACACACAAAACCCACACTGTTATGGTTGGCCCCTTACATTGGTCTTGACACAGAATATATGATGGATGTGTTGGCATTACTGGGTGTCTTTCTGGCCTTCTCAGGGTAAGAATGCATGTTCTGCCATGTTTTTGCAAGGTCTTGTTAACAACAGCACGAATGATTTTTGCAGATTTGCTCTTCGGTATATTTGAGTGGTACACATTTCTTATTTTGCCATGTAAGTTGAATTTTTATGTTTTTCTTGAGTCATGGTCCGGTCAGATAGGCATTGATCACTACTTTCCAGTTCATCAAATGTTATTGGCTTTTCATCTCATTTGACACTTTACCCTGTGCAGCTGTTATTGCATCAGTAGATTAGCTGAATGTACCAACTATTAAATCGGTGTACTCTGTTATAAAGATGTCCCCTTTGTCATGTCCCTGAGTATGGCAGCTGTTGCAGGTTGTGTCAGAAGATGCAGGCTCTATATGCAATATAGCTGGCCATGCTCAGAGAAACAGTATAAGGGATGACCCATAATGTGGTAAAACGCTCTCAACCCTTTGGTAAAAAAAGGTAAAGCAGTCCTATTACAGGCCTGGACAGGCCCAGAGGGTTCTTAGGAAGTTAGGGTTCCCAGATTTCATGACAACGGCACAGGATGGTGGTAGGTTGTCAGCCTTACGCACCGGCCACCTTTACCCCCAGGAAATACTCCTGGTACTCATTTCTGTTAGAGGCTGAGTCGACCCCAGGGCCACAGAACGATCGGAAGGATTTTATGTCAATGAAAAATCCACTGACACCAGCTGGGATCGAACCAGAGACCTTCCAATTTGTAGCGCAGCACCTTAACCACTGTGCTACCGTGGTCCCCCAACCCTTTGGTACCAGAATTAAATTCTGAGTGCATTCAGTAAAACCCTAGATGTAAGTTGCAGGATTTAATTTTTTCATGTAGAGCCTTTAAAAATAGGGGAGGGGGGGATTCCAATGGGGTTGTACAAGAATGGCCATAATTGGCTAATGCATATGCTGTGTCATTTGGGAATGGAACCCAGAACCTTGTAGTGCAATGTTTGTATCATTCTGCCCCAGGGTTAAGACATATTGCAAACTTTCATTGAATTTGATTTGTTAAGCAAGAAAACTGTATTATTTTGTGATTGTTTACTGAAATCAACATTCCCTTTCCTAGAATATTATTCTGTATAAATTTCGTACTAATCATTGGCTTTTAAAATCCTGCTGACTTGAGCACCCTATATGTAGGACAGCAATGAACGTGATGAAAACGTATAAGGCAGTAAAGTATAGCTTCATCCATTCTTAATTCCGCACCAGATGGCCTCTTTTGTCAGCCTCACTCTTTGGCCACTTTACTTCTGGAAGATAACCAGTATACCCACTGAGTAAGAGACGTGTGATATGCAGAGCCGGTTTGGACAATGTTACTATGCTGTATTCTTCATTTTTCATTGTTCATTATATTTTGGCATTTGTTTTTCTTTCGGCTATAGCGCTGAGTTTGTTGACAGAAGTGGTATCGGTTTCTGAGTATCAGTCCTGGCGATAAACAGAGGAAAGCATGACTCGATGCAATGTGGCTTCCAGTTCAAGGACTGAGTCTTACTGATGGTGTATAAACAGCAGGCTTGTGCAGTGAGAATGTATGATATAATGAGCCATAAGTCACTTTGCACCTTCTACTGCTCTAGTCAGGAACATCCCTCAGGCTGAATTGTCATGTGCCTTTGCACATAAGATCAGACATGTACTTGCATCCGTACAAGCACCTTGGGGGGCCATTTGTAACATTTGTTATAACTATACTATGTATGAGAAGTGTATTTTATTATGGGCTGTCTGAATATGTTCTTTGTCTGCAGTAGGTATACAGTGACTTGACTTACTGTACATAATGGAAGAGGTGTGGCCAGCTGATGAAATTCCTCACACAAAGCTTGTAGTGTGTAGACCAAGGCAAGGGTACTGTTGCTACTAATAATCAATTTTTATCTTTTCTGTATATTGCATCTCCCTTCATCACTGCTGGAAGATTGGAGTTCTAGTGTACCCAGACTGTCTTGGTACCAATAAAAAACAAAGAAAATCCTTTTACATTATTTCAAAATGCTATTTGTCTTAAATTTCTTGATCAGAAATCACTTTGTCAATTATTTTTTAATTGTGGGAACTGTGTCCTGTTCCTTCCTTTATGTTATAAAATGAGAATGAATGGTGTGCTGACTGGGTTAGGACTGTCTTGCTATGAGCTGCCTGTTTGCAGAGGAGAAAGACAGATGTATGGGCCTGACAAAGATAGAGATCTATAACTTCTAACTGCTTAAATGGCACTTTCTTAAGATGGGCTGATGTTAGAATACATCATGTGTGAACTCCCTAAGCAAAACTGGGGTCTCAAACCTTAATTAAAAAAAAAAAAAAAAATCTGAAATTTCTGTATCTTTTAGAAATTTATTTTGTGTGTTTTGGAACTGACAATATGCACTGCATTTTTTTAAGACATGCAGAAATGTCTCTGTCTTATTTCCCACAAAATGCCACTTTTTTCCCTTATTTCATCTTGTTTGATACCCCCATCACTGCATCTTCATGCCATAACAACACTCCTGTACCATAAACATTTTTGTAAACTGTGCTCACATATTTAAATGGCTAGCAGATAGGTTGTATGCGAAGTTGGACTGTTGGTGTTTCAGTTTTGATGCCAAAGGTTTCAGTGGTTTATTTTCACCATAGTCTTTACCTTGCATAGTGATTCTGAAACATTCTTGACCACAGGACAAGATTTTTGTTATAGGCACTTCTGGTAGAAGATTGGCCCATCTTGCCCAAACTGTGCATAAATTCTGATTGTTCCTTAGTATATGGTGCTGTTGTCACCTTTTTTATGGCTTAGCTCTTCGCTTAAAGGCTCAGTACTGCATCTCATATTTTAACTGTTTGGCTTTGAGAGTCGCGTGCACTTGACATGTGGTGTGATGCCGAGAATACCAAATTAAAACCAAAATAATTGCAAGAACATGCAAAATTTTGGGCAGCAATTTAAATCCCAGGTCTTTTTCTGAGTATGCTGCGAACTTAATCGTGGTACCTGATACTTAATTTGACATAGTAGTGCAATGTTCTTGATTCTTTTTGCAGGGAAAATTTAAAGTAACATCCACCATGGTTATAATGTCTAGCTTCACTTATGGGTTGAGAGAAGCTTATGTTGTATTCAGGTTTTTGATGGCTATGGTAGGTGTACTGATTATGTGTTCCATAATTGACAGCTATGCAGGACAGAACTGCGTGCACATATAAGCACTTTGAACTGAACACAAATAGTGTGAAAATTTTGTACACAGAATACTTCACATTATTGAAACTTAAATAAAACAGTCACTAAGTGTTCTATTAAACCCTGCTGATTCATGTCATGCTGTGGGAAATGAAGATGTGGAAATACAGTAGGTGGCAGCACCGTCAGAATGTGATGTTTCCTGGCACATGTTTTTGTGGATTAACATTGGTTTGCTTATGTTTACCCCTGACCACTGGTGGGAGCAGGGTCATGTGGTGGCACGGTTGGTTGAGGCATTGTGCTACTAGCCGGAAGGTCGTGGGTTCGATTCCCGATGGTGTCATTGGAATTTTCGATTGACATAACCCTTCCAGCTGCAGTATGGCCCTGGGGTTAACTCGGTCTCTAACAGAAATGAGCAGAGGTCATGTAAGGGTAAAGTTCACCCTGGAACAGGCCATGAAGCCCCAGAGGGGGAGTAGAGGTATAGCTCTACTCTTTTATTAACCTCGGCACTAGATAGGGGTGGGTGGCCAATGCCAACCCCCTGTTGCTTTACCCCCGGGAATGACCCGGTACCCATTTTTTAGGAGGCTGGGTGAGCCCCAGGGACGGTCTGGATGGGTGCAGAATATGATAACCAGGAATATTTTGTGGGGGGTAAAGGCAGCTGGTGCGTAAGGCTGACAACCATATCACTTTCATGTGCCGATTGTCTTGAAATCTGGGAGCCTCAACCTCCTGGAACCCTTGGGGCCTGCCCAGGTTTGTAGTGGGATTGCTTTATCTTTTTAAGCAATGTTGGAGATGACCTTTTATGAACTGAGACTAGTTTTATTACTGCATGTTGGTAACAGATTGAATGTACAGGAAATTGTTGCAAGGTTTTGATTCTGAAATATGTTGAAATATGTGAAAAGTTTATTGTATTATGACTTTTTTATGCTTGTTAAGCAAGAAATTCTTTTTAAATGTGAAACATTAAAAGGGCAACGTGTAAAAGATGGGAACTTTTTGGTACTAAACTATTCTGAGTTCAAGTGCAGGAAAACATTTTAGGCACTGATATATTAACCAGGTATCACTGTATTAGAGAGATTTACTTTTCATGTCAGAACTGGTAACTAATGTCTGCACTTACAGTCACAGTACAGTATGGTTATTCTACCAGTGCTCCATACTCTATATTTCAGTAATCTACCCCTGGTTTCATATAATCTTGACAGTTTTCAGTGATGTTACATAAAAGTGCAGCTACAGGTATCTGTAGGTAAATTGTGTGATTGTCGAATCATCACGTGAACAAGAGTCATAAAATGTTGTTTCTCTGCTTTAAAGATTAACCTTAGCAATTACATTGACTTGGCCAGTTGTGGCACTGATGAAGGATGCCATTGCCGCAGTAGGGCAGATATGCAGCTGACTTTTTAGCTCCAGTGGCAGGATGGGAATGAGGGCTGTAGCTGGAGGCAGGGCATGCAGATAAACATGGGCACTAGATTGTGACGGGGGATTGGAATTATTTACAGTCACACAGTTGTGCTGTTGTCAGAGGTGACATATATATAAAAAAAAAATAAGGTGTTTGTATCATGGAGGTTGGGATGAGTAACATGTAGCGTGCCTGAGGAAACAAGGAAAATGTAACAATGCTTTCGTTGGGCGAGCACGGTGAGAGAGACCACTTGTAAAATTGTTACTGTATGGTAGTCCCTCAGTATATAAGCAGTCATTAGTTTTCACTTATGCCAGATGCATAACTAAATACCTGTTTTACAAATTTTATATTTTGTTGACCGTACATCCTTGTATAATCTGGTAAGTAAAGCCAACTTGGTGCACAATTTTTCTTAGTATGTTTATTTTTTTCCTCTACATGTTTCGGGCGACTATGTGCCCATCATCAGGAGGAATAACTGCATCTATGTGACACTTGGTATTTGTCACTCTGTGTGGATGACTGTCTAGTATGCATACCAGACAGTCATCCACACACAGTGACCAATACTAAGTATCACATAGATACAGTTATTTCTCCTGATGATGGGCACATAGTCGCCTGCATACTTAGACAGTCATCCACACAGAGTGACAGATACCAAATATCACATAGATACAGTTATTTCTGCTGATGATGGGCACATAGTAGCTTGAAACATGTAGAGAAAAGATGTAAACATACTAAGAAAAATTGTGCACCAAGTTGGCTTTATTTACAAGACCTGTTTTACAGTTTGTCAACTGATTGCCACTTATATGTGGAATGAGCTCATACCTCTTGCAGAGTGAGTGTTTATCTTGGCTGTTGTTGGTTCTTAGAACATATTTCAATATGCAGAATGTTACATCATCCCTGAGCAATCTGTATGGAAGGAGCGGCATTGCAGCTTCTCCCACTGTTCCTGATGCTTTGTTTGAAGTTCACTGTTCTCACTGTTAGTGGCTTTGCATCAGATAAATCTTGAAGACATTTTTGTGTTTCATGTTTGTAATAAAAATGGTACATGTTTTTTATTCTTTTTGTGTACAACTTGTATGATTTGACTATTGTTTATGCACTCGTTAATGGTTAAGAATATTACAGTATAATTCCTTTAATCTGGAAGCTATTACTTCAGAAATCCTGATACTTTGTCTTTCGAGCAGAATGGTCCTAGGTCAGGAAGTTCCGGCTTCTTTAACCTCCAATACGTGTAGTGATTCCATGATTTTGTTGTGTGTTACCAGGAATTTATTGAACCCGTTGAGCAGTTATAATGACTTCCACAGATCTCAAGTTGATAAAACTAGGTGCTGCCAGCAAGCGGAAGTGCATAACATTAGCTATTCCTCAGATACTTGAAATGATAGGAGGCTTGAATATGGTGAAAGCTGCAGTGTGATTGTGGCAGCATTGCATTGCCAGCTGTCTGTGATCAGTTGTGCATCCCTAATATAGGAGCAATAACAAAAATTTATCTGTAGGAACTGAGGTCAGTGTGGGTAGTTTTTGAAAAGCAGTAATACTTGGTAAACTGTCACCTCTTTGGTCCCATGGGTGCCAGATTAAAGGAATCATACTGTATCCGATTATAGTAACTGAGCATTAGTATTCTTTGTTCATGGGGTATTTAGTCCTAAAGGGGGAAGTGGAAGTGCATGAACATTTTGGGTGGAAAACCCCAAGAAGACTGCTGGGACACATAAGGGTAGATGAGAGGATAATATTAGAATTGTTGGAGAAAGAGGATGTGAATGTGTGAAGTGGCTTATGATAAAGTCTATTAGTGGTCTTCTTTGAACATGATGGACTCCCAAAACTGGACAAGGAGGGAATTTATTGTCCAGCTGTGCACCTTTCAGGGAAGTGCTGTGGGATTAATAACGAACGTAACAGTGTAATATACTATGTAGTGTATGAAGTTTATTGTTGTTAGGAATTGTCCTATTAAGATGTACGGTTCTTCTACCGGTCGAGCTCTGTTTCATGTTAGGAGGATTACTGTTTTTGTTATTGTTCAGAATACTGCTTGGTTGATGGGGTAACTGCCGGGAGTTAAGTAATGGTTTTACCTGTTGCAGGTTTGTCTCGCAGAAGTTCTGTACTGCTCCGTTATTTGCAGGCCTGTGGTCACTCTACTACTCCCTGTACCAAGTGGGACAGACTTTCATGTGGTTTCAGTGGTAAGTTGGGAAAGTTTCACAAAGAAAGGTACAGGGTCGCAGTAATGTTTTCATTGGGTCATTTGTGTGGGCTACAGTCTTGTGCGCTTGGGCAATTAGAGAGGACTGTGACGTGCTTTGGAGCCACAAGCCCCCGCTCCAGTGTTGTCCTTTTGCAACCCGTGCACAGATGATGCATTTTTTAAGAAGAACATTAGGAGCCTTGATGATGTTCTAAAAAGTAACTACAAAATGAAAATTAACAGGAAAAAAACAGGAGTTATGGTTTGTTCCAAAGATCCTGAAAATATTAATATTAAAATGGATGATAATGCCCTAAAGCAAGTACCAAAATTCAAGTACCGGCAGTATATTTACAGGAGATGGGAAAAGTAAAGAAGACATAATACAGCGAATTAAAGAAGCTAAAGTTGTGTTTAATAATAAAAAGCAACCACTCTGTTCGAATAACCTTAGTTTGGAAATGAAAAAGAAGCTTACAAAAAGTTGTATTTGGAGTGTTGCTGTTTATGGATCAGAAACATGGACCGTAGGAAAAAATGAAGAGAGGATCATAAATGCATTGAAACGTGGTGCTGGAGAAGAATGTTAAAAATAAAATGGACAGATAGAATAGCGAATGATAAAGTCTCTCAAAGGGCAAAAGAAGAAAGATTACTTTTAAAATATAGACGCCATTCATGGAAAGGGCATACAGATAGGCATAATGAATCTGATGTCTGTTGGACCGTACATCATTGTGTTAACTGAAGAATAAAATCCAACAAGATGCCACTTATTATTTTATTGTACTTCTCATAGACTCAGCATGTTTTGGATATAACTTGCCCATCATCAGGAGCTCGTGACTATAATGTTGTTTACCACATTGATCGTTTCGTTCTTGGTTTGCTGTAGGTTGGAGGTTAAATGCGGTTAGACTGGAGTAGTGTCAGGGCTGCAGGCTAAAACACGACAGTCATGCTTTAGCCTGTAACCCAGACACCTCTCCAGCCTAACCGCACCTAACCTCCAATGAACAGCAAACCAAGAATGAAACGACCAATGTGGTAATCAACATTATAGTCGCGAGCTCCTGATGATGGGCATAGTAGTGTCCGAAACATGTTGAGCCTATAAGAAGTACAATAAAATAATAAGTGGCATCTTAGTTAGTTTTTATTCTTTGGTTAGGCATAACGAGTTTGTAGTAAACATCCTTGAAGGAGCAATATCAGGAAAAAAGGCTGTGGGAAGACCTGGACTACAATAATTACAGCAAGTTGCCATACACACAGCAGCTGACAGTCATACAGCAATGAAAAGAATGGCTTGCAACAATTCCAGATGGAAAGCTGCCAACCAATCGAAAAATTGTAGGACAAGAAGAAGCACAGATGATGGTATCAAAGAAGGGAATGATGTTCACTACATCTCTAAATTATTAAATCTGTTTGTTATCTTCAGTGTAGAGTCTTTTAGATCAGGGGTGTACAAATTACAGGCAACTAATATTGTATGGTGTCATCTGAATTTTGTAAGTCCTCAGTACGGAACTTGCTTACATCACCAAGATAGGCATCTAGAATTTTGAGGTGACTTATAGATTGTTGGAAAATTTGTGGACCCTTTTCTAGATAGTAACATTGTATAGTACTGACGGAAGCATCCAGCGTTGTGGAGGAACTTTTTGTCTCAAATTGGATTCGTTTCCTCCAAAACTGGGAAGCTTTTCTCATATATGAAAATGTGGAGGGGTTCACTATACATAAGAGGACTGCCATGTTCTGAAATCTTGTTTTTTTTTTTTTAAGGGATATCTTGCTGCTGGAAGCGGGTTTCCTCTCTGTCTTGGTGGCACCACTGCGGTACCGGTACCAGTCAAAACGCCGAGCAGCCACTGTAGTTCCTCACGATGGAATTTCATTTTGGCTTGTTCGCTGGCTTCTGTTCCGGCTGATGTTCCAGTCAGGAGTCGTGAAGCTCACCAGTGGGTGCCCCACCTGGTGGGGGCTTACAGGTTGGGGTTGTTACTGAACTTTGAACTAAACTTCAAACTGTTTGAGTCCTGCACACTGCCAGATCAGAGGTGAAGGCTTGTCTCAGACACTGTGATCACTTGTCAGTCCTACTACACATCTTAGTGTTACTGACCTATGGGTTTTGGAGACTGGTGGTGAATCATAGTATCTGAAGAAAATGCTACCCCATGACTACTGTTCTGTTAAGAGCTCTACTGAGATTTTCTGCCCTTGTGGTGCTGGCTGACTCATATCAATCACAGAGTTCATCACTGTTAATATATTTATTACGTTGGGTCCATTTATTCATTCATTCCGTTGGCATGTGCAGAATCCAACTATTCCTTGCCGTTCTCAGGAGCTTCTTCCATGTTATATACTTTTTCCTGCCACCCTTCTCCACCAACTATTCTTCCATCTTCTCTCACCTCATCTTGCCATCCAATTCTTGGTCTACCTCTCAATCTTGTTATCAAATTCATATATAATACCCTTTTGTGAATGCTATTTCCTTCCATTCTCTGTACATGCCCAAACCAACGTAATCTATTTAACCTTATTTTCTCTATTACAGTAGGTTTTTTTAACACTTGCATAAATTTCTTTATTGGTTAATATCCTCCAATTTTCTTTCTCATTGTCATATACTGGGCCTAAAATTCTTCTCTACACTTTCCATTCAAAAATGTTCAATTGCTTTCTGTCTCTCTCTTTGTTAGTGTACTTTGTTTCCATATATTCAAATATTTTCCTTAGCACTGTGTTTTGAAACATATGTGATTGTGGTATTCAGAAAAAGACCACATGCCATACACAGAATATGTGGTAATATTATTGTTTTGTGTGTCCTCACCTTGAGGAGCTGGCTTAGTGTAGTTGCTGTAGTGACTACACTATGGGCTGGACAGCCAGGGAATCATGGAGAGATTTTTCTCTTCTCTAGTGTCCAGACTGCTTCTGGGGGCCATCCATCCTCTTTGGTGGGTGCTGGGAGTTAAGTGGTCAGTCTGTAAAGCTTACCACTTGCCTCCATCTGTTGTTGAGGCTAAGAACAGGTGGAGGTATACTTACAGTGCTCCATATGCATATGCCTTCATGGCATACTTTACCCTTTTTGTCCTGTTCCTCAGATACTATCACGAATTTTCCAACTGCATAATAATGGGCACTTTTAGTACCTTTTCATCTTGAATTTGTCGTGAAGTGGTAAGAAGTGGACTTATTTTTGTTGTTGCTATATGCAGTTTTAGGTGATTTATTTAACTGTTTTGATTGCAGCTGATTCTGATTTTGTGTTCTGTTTGTTATTTAGTTTATTATGT
>Ga0131853_10019384_pt1 | contig 12381 bp, 8 predicted proteins | sample TergutLab28metaG_FD_92764 | JGI IMG/M metagenome (GOLD analysis project Ga0131853, IMG submission 92764) | Labiotermes labralis P1 segment gut microbial communities from Petit-Saut dam, French Guiana - Lab288 P1 (version 2) (version 2) | ecosystem: Host-associated > Arthropoda: Insects >...
TAACACCAGCACGCCTCAAGTCAGCCTACACAACACAAGTACTCGCTAGCTCCTGAAGATGGACGTATTAACGTCTGAAACATGTTGAGCAGTAGATAATAAAGCAAGTGTCATCTAGTTGGTCAACCTTTATTCACATATCATATACAGTCAGTTATGGTCATACTCAAATGCTGCTATTCTGTATACTTCACCATTTTTCATGTCCTATGACGACCAAATGTGAAACACAAATTGTTCTCTTTCACTCCTTGATGTTAGGAAGTGTTCATATTACACATGTCACAATATTGTCCCTATTGGAAAGACAACGAAAAACGTAATATTTGAAAGTATCAAAATCTTTTTAACTCTTACATCAGATGACCATTTGAGTGTTGTTAATAAACGTACATCTACTGTTGACCAATTAAACATATGTTCATGTCACGTGAACAGAATGCAGGACAATATCAAAAGATAAAGGAAAGCAATAAATCCTTGAAACTGTGACAAAATTCAAATATTTGGGAACAAAACGAACAAATCGAATTTGCATTCATAACGAACTCAAGAGCAGATTTAGTTCAATAAGTGCCTGCTACCAGTGGGTCCATAAACTTCTGTCTTCCAGTTTGCTATTAAGATATAGAGAGATTAGTGTACAGAAATATAATTGTGTCTGTTGTTTTATATGGATGTGGAACTCGGTCACTCACATTGAGGGAGGAACATAGGCAGAGGGTGTTAGAGAATAGGGTGCTGAAGAGGATATCTGGACTTAACAGGGACGAGGTAACGGGAAAGCGGAGGAGGCTGCATAATGAGGAATTTCACAACCTGTACTCCTCACCAAATATACGATTCGGTCGTGCAGATAAAGAAGAGCGGGATGTCTCGCACATATAGCACGTACGCTGGGAAGGTGGTGTGCATACAGGGCTTTGGTGGGAAAACGAAAAGAAAAGAGACCACTTGGAAGAATTAGACGTAGATGGAAGGATAATATTAAAATTAATCTTCGATAGATTTGAAAAGGAACGTGGACTGAATTGATATTGCTCAAAATAGGGATAAGTGGCGGAATGTACTGAACCTACGGGTTCCATAAAATTCGGGGAATTTCTCGACTAGCTGAGAAACTACTGAGTTCTCAAGAAAGACTCTGCTCCACGAAGTTAGTTACTTTTGACTAATATATGTTCCGTAGAAAGAATAAGTATGTATCACAAATATAGATGTTATTCCAAGCACGGGGTGGGGGCTTATCCTCCAAGAACTCACTGACGAACTGTAATTTTAGACTTCAAAGAGCTGTCAGTATGATATGGAATTCGGAAGAGCTCTCGAAGTGAATCCTGAACAACCTTCATATTAATTTGGGGGATTTTACATTTCTCACCAGACTGCCTTCAGTCCTGTTCCAAAATAACTTCTTTTCCGTACGAATTCCTTGTAATAAAGAGATTTTAGATTCCCCTTTTACGTAACCATTCCGGATATTTAAAATTACTGAAATGTAAGTGCATGCAAAGAAACGGATACAAGTGCATTTAAACACACTAGTATTATGCTTACCTTTGCACAATTGCTCTGTTGGGGCACACAACCATTTATCACTATACCCAGCAGCAAAACTACAACGACAAAGCACCAGGCGCATGCGGGATTTTATATGCTCTGTGCTTTTCAATTACTTGCTTCACAAACTATAGCTTATTGTAATACATGGTAATATATTTAGGTCCATTTGTTATGTTCTTGGATCATTACTTACGTAAAATAACACACTGTGTCCCCAGATTTACGATATAAATCTGCTAGCCCATAATTTACACGTTAGTTTTAATTACTTTTTTCGTGTTGACAAGGGAGTGAGGTGGTCTGCTTGATGTGAAGGCCGGACTGCATCTGCTTGTTCCATGGCATCATTTAATTTGCTGCAATGTAAATAATCAATTCAGAGTGACATTTTGATTTGCGAGTTTTGAATTTAGTAGAGGAGAAGAGCCGGTGGCTCTAAAGCACGAACCAGAAAATGTCCTTGTGTGGAACCTATCTTTCTTTGGGAGAGCATCGTGTGTTTGGGAGACTAACATGGCGCTGAGAAGAATATCTGGACCGGAGAGGGTAGAAATAGTAGGATAATGAAAAAAAAAAACTGCATTATAATGAGAACCGAATTTTGTACTTATTAAACTTAACAGGGTGACAAAATAATGAAGATAAGAGGGAACAGTAGCACCCAAGGGAGAGAAGATAAAAGCGCAGAAAATCTTCGCACTTCTGGAATGTTTCGCAGCGTATATTGGTAGATATTTACCGACGTTTCGGGACAACCTATCGGAAGATTGGACACGACAGGTTGTCCCGAAACGTCTGTAAATAACCACCAATCCACTCTTCGTAACATCCCAAAAGGACGAAGATCTCATTTATACGGCGGCGAAAGCCTGAAATCACGCACATGCAGAGAACTGGAATGTCCGAGAGCCTCAATACACATCGCCACGCTGCAGGACCTAGGCGCATAAGGCATTGGTACTAGATGGAGTTGCTAGGCCAACGTAGCACTCTATTTTACTCCCAACGGAAGGGCAAGCGGGAGGCTCCCAAACCGATGGGCCCCGCAGCCGGTAGGGCTACATGCTGGGAAAGAGCAGAGTCCTGGCCAGCCGGGAACTGCAACACGGTTTCTAGACCGAAGCCACTTACTGTGTTTCAAACGGAAACAAAATCTTAGCTTATAAAATCCAAGGTTCGCAGGGTGACGAAATACAATTAGGGGACATCGGCCTCTCCTGCAGGCGATAAATATTGGTCTGAAGTGGAGGTGAGAATTCGTGTTTATGCTAATACTACCACTCAAGTTTCCGATAATGGACGCACATCCTGAAACGTCACTTGTGATATAATATTGACAAGAATAATTTCCGCTTGAAGAACAGGATTCACATTCAGCGGCTCATATATAATCAGTGTAGCAGCACGTTGCATTCCAGACATGTTCAAGGGGCTGTGGATGTTTGTAGCATTTGTTGCTGTTTGTGTAAAAGATAAGTGCGCAGACGCTTAAACTGATTAAATGAAGATCCACTTACTACTAGAACTGACTTACGTACTGCAAATAAGACGGTATGGATTAAGGTATGAAATTCGTTCTGGTGTGTCAGAAGTACGTCTGGAGAGATATTCAACTTTTTTGTCTGCTTTACAGCTTCTAGTACGATGATTACATTTGGAGTCCAGATGATACTAGTCAAAAGTATAATAGGTAGGAACCACCAGTGACAGTCCTTACATCGAGAAATGTGATACTATCCCACACTCCCGACGCAACAATCAACGCGGTGAAAATAAGTACAATGCATTTCCTGAAAATGTTTACAAAAACCACAGAACTACAGGTGATGAAAGATATGTGTACACTGCACTAACTTGCTAATACATGTAACTATTAAGCGAGGCAAAGTACAAATATTCAATACCTCGTACCCCTTTCTTTCTTTCTTTCTTTTTCTCTCTATTTGAGTTTATTTTACTTTTTCCGCCTTTCATTCCCAATTTATTTTCCTCGTTTGCTTTTCTTTCGCTGTGCGGTTTCCTTTCTTCTTTCACCCTTCGTTCCTTTCGATTGCTTCCTCTCTTTTGTCCTTTTAATGTTACATTCTCACATTTAACAGATTACACTTCGCAAGTTTTACCCTCTTCAATGCTTTTTTTAATGAAACAGAGGCAATCCTAACTCCAAGTCATAAGTTACACACCCCGAGAGCTAAGAACGTTTGACCTTCAGCACCACCACACTCCCTGCACGTCACTGCGTGATTTTTGGTACGGGATTGGCGGATCCCTTCCTAGGCAGGAACATGCTGTATGATCAGAGGCACAAAGTCACACATAAATATAAAATCCATACGTATATTAGAATTAAGAGCAAATAAATATGTCCCAAATTAAGCCCCTTTCCCACTGACCACAAAGCTTTCGTTCTGAAAAAAATTCACATGTTCGTAAATCTCTCTTTAGGCAGAACCCATTACAAGTCGCATAACCTAATAATGTGGCAGGAGATTAGGCCTACTTCAAGCAAGCCAGCGATCCTCCGTAACCGACTGGAATGACCCAAGCAAGTTGTCTAAAGGCAAGACGATGCTGTTTTCTTTCTCTTCGTACTTTCAATGCCGTCCGAGATTTCACGCAAGATCTCACTTTTCAGTAGCTGAAATAAACAGGTGTCATTTCATAACGACAACAAAACACGGTTAAATCCTAACTTCGGGCATCAGCAACAAGGACTCAAAGGGCCCCATATTCCATGACAAAATGAGATGGATCCAGAGTAGAACTATATATTCTGAAACAACTGTACTGTCGAATGTATTTCAGTCTCACTGTTAAAGAAAGATCTGCAGAAATACCATGCAAGTTACTGTACGAACGAAACACTGGTGTCCTTGAGGGTGGTCGAACAGGTTGATGTAATGCTAACGATCGAAAGTGGGAGGTACTTGGTTTGAATCGCAACCAGACATCGGGCCATTATTTTGTAGCGCCTTCCTCCATTCACCAGACTAATGTTCACAAAGTATATCGCAATGCTCTGTAACCGCCTTCTTCCTGAGTTCTGCCCACTTGCCATTCAGTGTCATCTCCCTAACTCACCGGACTTCATGTAGTCACTGTTGTTACCTACTCCAGAAATATATTAATCCCAGAGGTGGTTTGGAAAGATAGAAACAATTTTCGGTTATGCAGCTGATATACAGACCAATTTTAAATCCTTATATAATGTTGTCCAAACAGCAGGGAGAAAACGAATGGTCATGAAAAGCCTGGACAACGGGTAGCCCAAAGCAAAATCAGAGCAAATGCCTCCTATATACAAGTTTATATCAGTAGGTTCACTGCAAACTTTCGATTTAAAGATATGAATATCAGGCGACGATTCGTGGTACGTCACTTAAAAGTTTGCGTTCTGCCTAATTAGTCTGTGCTACTAGAAATGTTCTACTGGCAAAGAAGGAACTTTTCCTCTCTCGTGCCATTTTACCAGAGCACTGCTCCAGAAGAACATACATAAGTGCTTCATTTGTATATTGGCTTGTTTCCATGCTTTTCATTTACTACTATGTCGTTGCTTATGATAGCAAATATTACCTTCTTCCTTCTCTTTATTTCTCTATTCCTTCCTCTCTTTTCCCTAGTTGATTTTCTTTCATTTTCAATACTGGCCTTCTAATTTCTCTACAATCTGTAGTATTTTTATTCCTTTTAATTATAACCATAATTCGACGTCACGTAATGTTTCCATATGAAGAGGCGTGATGAGCTAACCGGTTTATCAGACAGCAAATTTACGACCGATGTGCGCTCACTGTCCCGCAGAGGCTCTGATGTGAACAGATCTATCCAAACGCTTAGCCGAGGAATTTCTGAGAAACCAAGCGCTTTGCCTCCATCAGAGTTATCACACCGTTAACTATCCTGTCGTTGGTGCCAAGTTTTTTTCAAAGCTAAGGAATGCATTTGGGAGACCTCCACTGCAATAAATAACAACACTTGGCACCCACTTCACTCCTAATGTCTTCTCATCCAGCTTCAGGAAAATTAATATAATGCTTCACATTTGTTTTATATTTAGTACGCTTAAACAACGTATCATAGCTCCTGCACTGCTGTTAGTTTCCTTACTTGAACTTAAGCAAGACAGGAACAAACAGAAGTACGTAGGATCGTACAATTATATCAGCAGCAAGCGCCTTAAAAGGCATATAACATAGCTGCTGCTTTTGCATGTGAGTGTAGTTCCGAGCAGTATGGAAAATAAGAGCAAACGCGAATCAATATCAAGAATTTCGATACACGTTTCCATACCCGGGGGAAAATAAAATATTTCCTGTAGAAAGGAGAACCACCCCAAGCACTATTCGTGAGAGATGATATCTTCAGTCGGCTGGATTCTCTCAACACACAAGGAGAAACTTTTCTTTTCTCTTTCGCATCACAAAACGTGACATCTTCGCAAAATCATGGCTCTTCCAAACCTGCAGCGACTGAACCGCCCGTCCCTCGCAGAAGGGGGCTTCTTATCATTTCATTCTCCCATCTTTATATATAGGCCTACACACCCGATACATGCATTCTCCCGAGTTCCGCAGACTGTAGCCGTTTCGAAAACATTTCTTTTACACGGGCAAACTGTAACATTCTACAGTATGTAACACAAGACTTCTGTACAGCAAACTGTAACATTCTACTGTTTGTAATACAAGACTTCCGTACAGCAAACTGTAATATTCTACTGTATGTAACACAAGACTTCTGTACAGCAAACTGTAACATTTTACTGTTTGTAATACAAGACTTCTGTACAGCAAACTGTAACATTTTACTGTTTGTAATACAAGACTTCTGTACAGCAAACTGTAACATTTTACTGTTTGTAATACAAGACTTCTGTACAGCAAACTGTAACATTCTACTGTTTGTAATACAAGACTTCTGTACAGCAAACTGTAACATTCTACTGTTTGTAATACAAGACTTCCGTACAGCAAACTGTAACATTCTACTGTATGTAACACAAGACTTCTGTACAGCAAACTGTAACATTCTACTGTATGTAACACAAGACTTCTGTACAGATAACGAATAAACAAAAATTCGCCGAAACGTCAGCAGCAGCAGTAGCAGTCTGAATCTGTTCTTGGATTCTTGCCATTTTGACAATTAAAGGTATCGCTCTGCCTCTATACCAAACGGATCTGCTAATCTCCTGAGCTTTATTTAAAAATGACGGAACAGCCTCGAGATTAGGTTCTTTGGCGGTTTTCTTTATTAATACATTTCTGGTTCAGCAGCAGTATTTTTGGTGACTGAAAGAGATGTTCTCAGTTCTAATATCGTGCTCAGGAAACTCGCTTATAACGCTTCTCTTTTCTCATTAGTATTTTTATTACTCTGTTAATTCGAATCCACTAAAAAGTACCCTACATGTACGAAAACACTGGACTTAAATGAATTTTGAGTTGGATATTCCCTACTACAGTGCATTTTGCAGACCCATAAAACTTCTAAAATTTGCTTGCTTTTAGGCCACATTAAATTCCCTGTCTTTTAAAAACTGTTTTTCTTCATAAATAATTAAAAATTATCACCTTTCAGATAAGTTTGTGTGTTTGTGTATGCATTAGAAGCGCGTCAAGTATACGTGTACGCTATTATTCAGGAAGACTTCTTTTCATATGTTCCGTTCTTTCAAATTTTTCAGTCTATCTTTGCATCTGAAGAAGATATGTCCATGTTATATGTGTATTAATTAATTATCCATTATTCTCTACTTCCGTGATCATTTGGATGCTCTTTCTTCCACAGGCAACAAAATACACAGTTGTACTTCAGGCTAGCTTCTTACTAAATTTCACGCGTCGAGCTAAACTTTTTCGTTAATTTTTGTCATCATGCAGTCACCACTGCAACACTGTTCGTATACATTCTACCAAGAATTTTCTTAAGAAAATATGCTTGCTTTTCTGAGATAAATTTCCACTCATATTTGAAGAACCGTAACTTTTGTTTCGCTCTCAATTTTGTGTTCTCGTGAATCCTATGTTAGTGTTAAAATGGTATAAATTAGCATTTACTTCACTGATGTGGCCTTTAACAGTAGACGATTCGCCCCACGTTCTGTGAAAATCAGCCACATGTGCTTCAAAAGTTGAAAAAAGTGGGTATATACACACACAGAAACACATAGGGGTTTGGTCTCCTAAACCTTAAAAATTTCCATTTTGAGGCCCGAAAAAAAGGGAGAAGGTTGAACTAAAATAGTTTTCACTGACAAGTGATGTTTAATCCTACTGGATCAATTCTTTCAAACGTTTCCTCGCTAACATCTCATATGTAAACAATGTATAACCCACATTTCTTGAAGACAATTCCGTTTGTGTTAGGTTCAGACTAATGTGTGACTCCACAACACTATACTTCACGTTGGTCAGTAAACGGATGGACTGACGGAAGTTTGTCGGCTGTGTTGCGTTACGGGTTAAACAGGTGCAGAATTTTTAAATGAAATTAGCCCAACTTACCTACAGCCCTAATAATTATTTATCAACGGTGCACTAATTTTCCAAAAGCTAAACTCCACCCCAAAATTCTAGGCTCCACATGGGTGATGTTAAGCAAGTTCCATAGTGAGAACCCAGAAATATGAGGTGCAACCAAAAAGAAATGTATTCGCCCGGGAAATCTGGAGAAATTGTGCAGCAGTGTTAATGATCTAAAAGTACTGCCACATCATTCTGTTGCCTTTTAACAGCCTAACGTTTAGCCGCACACACATTAAAGCTGTTTCGTTGGAGCTGTTAATATTGCTTGTCGGCCGTGTAAACAGAATCTCACTAGAATGCACTGTTTCGACGACCTGCTGTTCACATATGGTTACTTTTGATCAGCCCCACTTCGGGGCGTCCCGATGTGGTAGTACATCAATAGCAATTCATAGGAAAGGCCTGCAATTTTTATATTTTGCTGCAGGAGACATGAAGTAGGCCATAACATTGACACAGGAGTAGTGTCCGGGCTGCAGCCTGCAGCCCGGACACTACTCCAGCCTAACCGCACATAACCTCCAACCTACAGCAAACCAAGAAAGTAACGACCAATGTGGTAATCAACATTATAGTCGCGAGCTCCTGATGATGGGCATAGTAGTGCCCGAAACATGTTGAGCCTATAAGAAGTACAATAAAATAATAAGTGGCATCTAGTTGGTTTTCAATCTTCAGTTATGTCAACATTTATTCGATTCTGATAATAACCAATCAAGGGAACGTGGACTTCGAATGCTTGTCAGGCTTTATTCATAACACAGATGACCATTCAAACGTGCAACGTAACCGCCGCGCAAAAATCTACCAGAATTAGTCGCCAGGCCACTAATCACCTACGCAAAATTAACATATGCAAAGGCAGAAAAGCACAATATTTTTTTAGCTGTTATCTGATGTCCCACTGTGTGTAACGTAACTAAATTTAACAAAAAAATTGCAAGTTATTCCCACAGAGCGTATTTACGTGTTTCGCATGGCTCTCCAAACAAACAAAGTTATGGGTTTAATCTGCGGTACGAGCATTTCTGTAAGTAAAATTTTAGTTATATCTTAACTTTCAAGGGATTCAGTTTTCGGCAACTTGTTTCAAATGAATAGTAGCATCAGAAGGTGGGAACCTGGATGGTGGCAATAGGAAATTGAGAAGAAAGAGATAGGCCGATAGGGCGTACGTGCTCCAGAAGGGACATGCGAAACGAAACGAAACTATTTCCTTCTCTGCCTTCAGCTCCCTCAGCCGTCATAACTTTTGCCTTATGTGTGTGTGTGTGTGTGTGTGTGTGTGTGTGTGTGTGTGTGTGTGTGTGTGGTTGGTCATGTTCTGCTGACGTGGTAGCCGGGCAGGTTGCATCGCGGGGATTGGAGGCGCAGAATGGGGAAAAGAACCCTGTAGAAAAAGGGAGAAAAATAAGAGGGAAAGATAAAATAGCCACAGCACCACTCCCAACTCAAGTCTACAAGAAGAGAATGAGAATCCCAACCAACTTAAACAAGAGGAATAGCGCGCTGAGGCTGCAGTAAGGAGAGGCAATGCGTTACATCTTACCGCTCTAAAAAGTGCTCTTTGAGCGCAGAATTTCTTACTATCTACTGCCCTTAGCCACATAATTTCACCACAGGTAAATGAATGAAGCTACGAAAGCAGGGTGAAGGAATTTGCTCTTAGATAGCACTGCCTTTTTCCCCCAGTACTTTAGGTTAGGTGTTGGAACCTATTGGGCTGTTTCGAAGTATGAGAATCGAAGACCCGCAAAACAGTAAATGTCTTATGCACTTAAAAGTCAAGTGGGTAGTAGACTGAATATAATGCCTGACTAAACGTTCTGAATACATATTATAAAAATTACGGTTACAAATAAAGGAGCGGAGGGTGGGGGGGTACGCTCTAGGAGCTCTAGCCACAGTCTGGAAATTGCCAGCTGTCAAACACCGTGCAGGCTGAACAGCGAAGGAACAAAAAGGAATGCTTGTGACTTTATTTACAATATAAACCACGAGTGAAAAAAATATTTGTGATTTTGTACTTTGGTTCTCGAAGCGGGTCGAGTGCGCAAGTTCTTAAATTTGGTTCATGCTCAAAGTGACTAGTTACACCCACGTACAGACAAACATAAAACACAACAATCTCTTATCAGTTATTTCAGAACTTCCTACATTCACACTGTCACTTCAAGGTGCTACGGCACGTAAGTGTATTAGGCCTAAACAGGACTCGGTGCGAACGACTGGATTTCCTCACTTAGTTACAAGTACAACATATGAAAACAGGTAGCCCCTAGACTACTGTAGAGACCAACCTGCACAAACAGGTAGTCCCTAGACTACTGTAGAGACCAACCTGCACAAACATGTAGCCCCTAGACTACTGTAGAGACCAACCTGCACAAACAGGTAGCCCCTAGACTACTGTAGAGACCAACCTGCACAAACACATCTAAACACGCAGTTTTGTAAATGTCTATGTAGTTGTACACTTTATGTGAAACATCCTCGTTAGTGCATTAATCACAAGTGGGCTATACATTCATTAATATTCACAGTTGCACACGACACGTAAAGCAACGTGTCGTGTGCGACTGTGATTATTAACCTTTTAAAGCCTACCGGTTACGTGATGCACCAACAGGTTTAATATTCGACAATTGTACGCTCTGCCCACACTGTATTTATGTGTTTTGTATTTATCTGAGAACAACCAGCGACTTGTGTCACTTACAGCATAATCTGATTGGTTTTTATAACCGAGAAGGAATTGCTTACTGTGCGGTACGACTGGGTCTTCAAATAAAGCAGTCTGCGCTTCGTCTTTATATATACAATTGTCTAATATTTCTTTGTGTATTTATTTTGCAATTACAGTACTTTCTGCAAACTAAGCAGGATAGAATAAAATCCTGCAACTGGATTTGTAATTAACATTATATGAACATATTCATGGGCAGGGCTGAGTAGCTTCATTTCGTAATTGTGTTATGTCAGCCTTTGACGGCATAAACCGACAACTCGGATTACGTCTTACAGAATGAACAATAAGTGCGTCGCGGAAAAATAAAATCACTGACTTTAAATTTAGGAACATCTTTTGTAACGAAACAATTATACGTATGCAATTTTGCATCACGTTTCACAACTGCAGTGTGAGACGGAGGTGATCAGTAAATAATCAGCATGGAGTTTAGGGCAGAAATAACAAATAAAGGTGCATTTGTATACACCAAAATTTACATAACTTGCCTACATGAACCGGAAGTATCTCAAAGATAGACAGTTGTGTAGTTTTCTACTTTTAGAATTGTGTCTCTAAGTATAATAGGCTACATTACCCTACAATTTACATTTGGTCTCATTAACTTCCAAGATATCATTCTGTACAGATTTTTCTTATCATTCTCTCGTGTTTTTTAATCTCTAATATCTTTTCTTTTGTTATTTTAAACGATGCGTGTCTCCTTTTGTACCTATCAGTCAACGTAGTAATTACACTTGATTGCTCATGGCTCACGGAAACAAAAATTGCTCTTTGCCAAGTATCGAACCTTTCTTAAATACTCCATAGAGAACCATAAAAATGCTGGCCGCTTTATTCTGAACAATATTTCAGTCCTTACTGATAACAGCTTGCCGTAATACGCTTCCTCTCCTGCTAGGAAACATGTGCAACTACTAATTGCGCTAAGCGGGATTATCAAAACAAATTTTCGGATGAACCACCCAATAATATAGGGCGATTATAAAGCAATAAAAGGATGCACAGGACGTGCAGTACGAATAAATGACAGGAACGCATCAAACCTTTTGTAGAAAATATTCAAAGGAAGATGGCACTTGGAAGGTCTAGACTTAGAATGTTGGATATTATTAAAACAGTTTTGGAGAAACGTGATGTAAATTTGTGGTTTGAATTTAAATATACGAAATTAAAAAGTCGGACTATTGTGAAGAAAATAACGAGTGTTCAGTTTATACAAAAGACCGATTATCCTAATCAGCTGAGTAAGAATCGCTAGTTCAAGGAAGAATTAATAATTAATTAATTATTGAGATATTATGATTTCTGACTGTCCGAAAAAGGAAATATTAGGCCTACGAACAACAAAATGTCATTCATGACATTTTACTATGACAATATTTTCGGTGTGTAGGGTTGGTATCGGGAACACAAATATTGATCGAAAGAGAAAGATACATTGTGGGGGGGGGGGGGGGGGGGGGGAAGGGAGGCCAGCCCGGGGGGCCCCGGCCGCCAAAAAAAAACGACTCCCAAGAAAAAAAATTAGGGGGGAAA
>Ga0131853_10019385_pt1 | contig 12380 bp, 6 predicted proteins | sample TergutLab28metaG_FD_92764 | JGI IMG/M metagenome (GOLD analysis project Ga0131853, IMG submission 92764) | Labiotermes labralis P1 segment gut microbial communities from Petit-Saut dam, French Guiana - Lab288 P1 (version 2) (version 2) | ecosystem: Host-associated > Arthropoda: Insects >...
ATACCAGAGGCTGTGTAATGCAATTTTGACCTCCTGATGATGAGCACATGTGCTCGAAACATGTAGAGGCATGAAATAAAATTTATTGTGAAACAAATTTTGTGCATCAAGTTGGTTAAATACCGAGATAAAAAAAATCTACTGAGAATCAAACTGCATGAACAACAGTTAATTTAATGTATTAAGAATACATTTAATAAAAAAAATTTTCTTTCCTATAACTTTACTTTCAAATACATTTCCTTTAGTTAATATTTGGTATCGCGAACCTAAAGAGATGTTTTAGATTGTCTTCACACACATGATAATGCAAACAGTAGCCATGAATGTTGAGGGTCAGCAACACTGTAACAGAGGGCTTAGATGTAGTTTGAAATTATATTACTAATCGCATTGTAAATTACACAAGCAAACAACCATGTGTTAATTGAATTTTATCCCTGGATTGAAACTGGAGCCGTCGTTTGCTGCAACAAAGACAAAATTAGCAGGTATATGTGAGCCTAAGTAAGGGTGTTCCTCCTAGAAAATTACACCATACCCATCTCACAATAAGCGTATACTTCAAGCTTGCAGAAAGGAGTAACAAAACGCCTTTATAATCTTACAACTATTCATAGTACTGACGAAAGGCAAAGCTGTCCCTCTGCAAGCTACCAAGGCACATACGGAGCGTGAGCTTCCTGCTCCCCACATTTTTAATCTCAGTACCAGACGGAGGTGAATGGTCAGCCTAAAACCCCGTCCGTTTTACCAACACATACAAGCATACTGAGTACGAGTCTGGGTAAGTCTCTGCAAGGGTTTGAACCACGGATCTCCCACTCCGTGTCTTAGTTATTATACCAACTATGCAATTCCGGCTTCTACCGTAATACACATGTAACAACTCTTCTAACATCATGGCATAGACTAGCAACATAATTTATTTAGTGACACTGAGGAAAATCGTGCTGCATTATGGCTGAGAACTCAGACATTACATAACATGACACGCTGTAATTCATGAAAGTGGCGTGTCATTGTCGAAATGGCAAGAGTGGAAGGAATTAGGGAAGATCTGTATATTGTAAATACAGTATATTTATTTATTTACGTACTTATGTAGGTCCACTTTGAAGTATAAGGTATTATATTCCTTATAAATTAAAGGTCAGAATTGTAACCACGGACACAATAATCTGACAATTACCACATTCCTTCCCATAACGAGGTGGAAGAGCACACAAAATCATTACCACCCAGTGCGACGCAATTTCCATCTTGTGCGTAAAATTGTATTAATCACGGACAGACCGACGAAATCCATCAGACTGTGTCATTCTAATTACAAGGCTGCCAATAGCTATTGGTAATGTGTCGTTAGAGCTTCTGTCTCAATTTCGAATATCGAGGGGAGATATTCTAGCTCCTAATTTGTTTATGTGCACTTGCGGTTGAATTGACCGACTTACGCCACTGGACGAAATTAAATTACTGACAGTACAAGCAGGGCAGATTAAAACGTTCGCCGTGCGTTTGGAAACGGTGAGAGACGGGCACGGAAGATAAGTCATGGCCCCAAAGAACGGAATCTTTTCTTTGAAAGTTAATAGTTACTTAGAAAGTTACAAATTTCGCCCTTTTTATGAAACGCCCAGGTACAGTTAGCTTGTTCCTAACTGACTGCCATTGGATCCAACCGCCTGCCATTTTTATGCACAATGTAAATCAAACGGTATTTCATTTATATGGGTATTAACCCTTTAAGAACGAAACTGTATCTGTCCAATTTGAAGACCCATTTCGTACCGCGCAGTAAACACTATCTGCCTCGGATCGAAACCGATATGTTAAAGTTGTATGGAGAAATAATCGCTGTTTGCTCTGAAACCCACGCAGAACACTTAAATACATTGTAGGCAGAACAGATTTTCTGACTGTGAACGATGAAGGCTTTAAAAGGTACATACCAGCCACGAGCCCGTGAAATGACGAGTAGCCACAACATTCACGCGCTATTCCACGGCAAAGCGGTAAACACAGAAGCAAAAAAAGTCAACCCTTGGCGTCACGCACAAACGAAGCTCTGTCGTGTTGGAGGGTGTATAAAAATCTAGTGGTACAATGATAACTAATAAATGTCACCTGTTTTTCACGGCACGCAAAAAATCTCTGCGCTCTCACGCAAATCCAAGCTCCCTAATTTGTTACCGTATAATTCAGGTTACCATTGGTAACAGTAAGCCCTGGATACTGGCGTTATTCACCCAATCACACACACAAACGTAATTATACACAGGTACGTTATTCTGCCTTTTATGAAGTGGTAGGCAAGGCTTCCAAAGGGACCTGGAGGACCTTCTGCAGCTTCGTTAACGATCTACCAAGGTCGGCTAAGTTACACAGGGCTCTATCTAGGGACCCTAAAACTAGGCTGGGATCCTTGGTGGCTCCTACCGGACAACGTACGCAATCCGAGGGCGAAACCTTGGTTCTCTTGCTTGCTACTCACTTCTCCGACTCAGCTGCTGTGGAGGGGGGTGGGGTACCCGCCGATGCCTGCTGCGCCACACGTGTAGACTGGCGGATAACTGCGAGGATCATTATCTATCGTAGGGTGCAGTGTGCGATTGATTCATTCGTCCCATATGAAAGTCCGGGCATGGAAGGGATTTTCCCGGCCCTTCTGCAAGAGGGAGGGAGATCCTTATTCCATACCTGGTTAGGATCTTTTGTGCCTGACTGGCGACTGGATATGTTCCAGCCTAGTGGAGCCAGGCTAAGGTAGTGTTTATACCTAAGCCCGGTAGGAGTTCATACTGTGGACCCAGGGATTTTAGACCCATCAGTCTCACATCGTTCTTATTGAAGACCATGGAGGGGCTGGTGGACAGTTTTTTTTTAAGGAATGAAATTTTGGCGCTTCAGCCAATTCACCCCGACCAACATGCATACCAAGCTGCGAGGTCTGTGGAAACGGCCCTTCACCAGCTCGTCGTGCGGGTTGAGAAGGCTCTTGATTAGCAAGAGATTGCCTTAGGTGTCTTTCTAGATATAGAGGGGGCGTTTGACAACACCTCCTATGACTCCATGTGTTCAACATTGACCAGACATGGGGTAGATCAAACCATCGTACGATGGATTAGAGCCACCCTGGAGGGTCGGCTGTCCACGGCGGCCTTCGGGGGTGTCTCCATTAGTGTTGCGGTGTCCAGAGGCTGCCCTCAGGGGGGTTTATCACCCCTCTTATGGTGCCTTGTTGTGAATGAACTGCTAGTAAGGCTCAATGAGGGGAATGTTTATGCACAGGGATATGCGGATGACATCTGTCTTCTAGCGGTGGGAAAATTCCCAAACACGGTATCAGGGCTCATACAGTTGGCCCTGCATACCGTTGAACTCTGGTGTGGCGGGCTTGATCTGTCGGTTAATCCCGACAAGACCGGGTTTGTTACATTCACTAGAAAGAAGAAACTTACAGGGTTCTTCGAGACCCGTCTGTTTGAGAAGACCCTGCAAAGTTCCATGTCGGTCACGTACCTAGGAGTGATCCTGGACTCACGTCTGACCTGGAAGAAACACGTGGATTTTAAAGTGAAGAAGGCTCAAAATTCGATGTGAACCTGTAGGAGGGCCTGTGGTGTGACGTAGGGCCTGAAACCCAGGGTGATTCATTGGCTCTACTTTGTCATCATCAGTCCGTCCGTCACTCTTGCATCCTTGGTATGGAGGCCTGGCTGTCAGACGGCCAGTGCCAAGAGGAAACTAAGCAGGGTCCAAAGATGAGCCTGCTTAGGGATAACGGAAGCTATGCGCACTACTACCACCAATGCTGTGGAAGCACTCATCTGCCTCCCCCCACTGGATTTGGTGGTTCGGAGTGAGGCTAGGTCAGCTGCGTATCGACTCTGGAGTTTGGGATGTTGGTCTTACCTACATCCCAATAGTGGACACAGCAGTATGTTGATGCGGCTTCAGCAGTCAGATCCCATATTTAATATGGGGGTTGACGTTATGAGGCCAGCATACAACTTTGAATCCCAATATAGGGTTACCATGTTGACGAGGGAGGATTGGACTAAAGCAACTGGTGCTCCTCCTGCAGTCAAAGGGTTCGTCTGGTTTACAGATGGATCCAAGATGGGGGGAGGGGACCGGGGCTGGAGTCTACGGATAATCGGTAGGAAAAAGGCTCAACTTTTCTCTAGGTAGATACGCAACAGTCTTTCAGGCGGAGTTATATGCTATCTTAGCCTGTGTCTATGAGATAAAATCTCAGAATGGAGCGGATAAATACGTGAGTATCTGCTCCGACAGTCTAGCAGCCTTGAGAGCCCTTAAAGCCGTTAGAACAACGTCCCCTTTGGTTCACCAGTGCCAAAAGACGTTGAAGTATATCTCTATCCGGCATGCGGTGGACCCTTTTGGGTCCCCGGGCATGCTGGAATAGGAGGTAATGAAATCGCCGATGGGCTCGCGAGGGGCGGCACTGCTCTGAGGTTTCTTGGACCCGAGCCGGCCCTGGGGGTCTCTAGGCGAGATTTACAAAAGAGGCTCGGTCGCTGGCTGGCCAACCAGCACGTGGCCCAATGGCGAGGTCTTGGTGATACCCACAGGCAGGCTCGAGGGTTTATCTGGGGACCTAGTCTGGGTACCAGGGCAAAATTTATGACCTTTAATAGAATTTAATCCTGGGTTGTAACTGGCCTTCTTACGGGTCATGACACCCTGAGGAGACATCTCTACCTACTAGGGCTGCTTGATAGCCCCTTGTGTAGGAAGTGCGGGATGGGAGAGGCTCACATTCTACTAGAGTGCGAGGCTCTGGTCTCACTCAGACATGCGTACCTGGGCTCCTTTTTCTTGGAGCCGGAGGATATTAGGATTTTAGGCTTGGGGCCATCTGAAACTATAGTAAGGTCGCGGGGCTTCCATGATTCGATATGGGGCACAAAAGGACCGTCCTAATCAAGAACTAGGTGCATTGGGGCTGAGAGGCCCCGAACCCAAATTCAAATCTAACTATCTAATCAATCAATCTATCTATCCATCTATCCATCTATCCATCCTTCCTTCCATCCATCCATCAATCCATCTGTCTATCTATCTATCTATCTATCTATCTATCTATCTATCTATCTACCTACCTACCTATCTATCTATCTCTATCTATCTGCCTTTTATGCCTTTGGTACCAAATGGGAAGCTTTACTACAGGTTGAGTGATTGTCATACGAGTTTTCACGGGCAGCATTCGTGCTAAATTATGCGCCAACCTATTTCTCTCCAATTTTATTGTCATTATATTTCATGGGTAGCAAAGATTATGCGTTTCCTCAATACAAAATGTATCCACTCAACTGTTACTAAATTTCCGCTAGGTCCTATCTGTCTCAAACTTCTGGTAAAGTTTACGTCCCGCAGCACATCGCTATTGAACAATCCGAGTTTTGATTTTCTCATAGAACAGTGTTGTGTTATGTGACGCTACGACGACGGGTGAATCAAGACGTTTCAAGTGAATGTGTCTCCGTCTTCAAGGGGCAATAAATGCTCCATGAAGTATGTCCATGTGGTCAGTGGAAAGGCAGTGGGCACGAAATGTCCAGCGACGCCGAGATCTTTACCAAACTTATAACGAAAAGATATATTGGAAAGGTTTTCGAGAGGACTTGCTACGAAATTTCAATTTGCTAGTAAGTTCGGTGAACTACGAGTGTATACATGGAGACCACTTGCCTTTCCTGTCAGCAAGAACCTTCTCATCCATATTCTACGCATGCGCGGATTGGTGACGTTCCTGCTGTGCAGATGTGCAGTTATCACGAACTGGTTTCACATTGAATTTGCTAAAATAATTCTAGTAATAGCACTACTGAAACAACTGTAATTGTATATTTCAGATAACCTGCTTAGAAAAATGCTACATTTTGAGCTTAGTTTTGCTGAGTGTTGAAACTTGATGGTTTAGGGAAAGATATCAGAGGCATCTTAAAGACATATAATGTGGTGCTGGAGAAGGATGGAGAAGATCAGCTAGGCCGAACATGTGAATATTAAGAAGTATTACAGAAAAAAAATCGAGGAATAAAGAAATATCCTACATATTATAAAACGAATTAAGGCTTAAATGGATTTGTTACACCTTCTGCAGGAATTGCTATCTCAAATTTGTTATTTAAGTAGTGGTATAAGGAGGAGAAAACGAGGAAAAAGACGTGAGCAGCTACTGGGTAACTTAAGGGAAAAGGAAAGATGCTGGAATTTGAATGAAAGAGCAGTAACTCGCACTCTGGAGAACTCGCTTCGGAGGAGGCTATGGACCTGTCGTTAAGACTGACTTCTTAATTAAGACATTTCGCGTTTTCCCCATGTCTCAGCAACAGATGTGAAACCGAATGTTGTTAATAACTGATAAACGTATAACGGCCAACTACAACAAATTTTATTAGTCCCGTCGATACATGCTACATGTTTCGATAACGCTGACCATCCTCAGGCATTCAATACATGATACATAGAGCTCAAAATAAAATGTAAGTAAATTTCAAAATTTTCGAGATCTCACAAGTTATGAAAGTCATATTATATTTTATAATAACGCTTAAAATATATGTAACTTTATATTCCAGTTTTTGGTTTCTTATTTTTGTCTTCTTGTTTATGTTAAAAGCTATTAAAAATTGTTACCAATAGTACAGCATCTCGAGTAATTTGTTGGCACATATATTTTGAGGGAAAACTAAGCAAATGTTTTTAAACTTGTATTTGTTGATAATGTGATCTTGAATAGCTGTACAAATTATTGTAAAATTTGTTCTGTTGTAGTATATCACATTACAAATTCATAAGCCTATAAATGTCGAACTGTCAACCGCAATAAATTTACGATTACCCACAAAATATATCTGACAGCGAAGTAAGCGAGGTACTGTCTGGTTTATAAAAACATTTTAACACCCTTTACACGAACAAGAAGACAAAAATTAGAAAACCACAAACGGAATGTAATGTTACCTATATTTTGAGTGTTACATAAAATGTAATACGACTTGTATAATTTGAGACATCTCAAAAATTTTAAATATATATATATATGTGTGTGTGTGTGTGTGTGTGTGTGCATTTTATTTTGAGCTTTATGTATCATGTATTTAGTGCCAGAGGATGGTCAGTACTAGCGAAACATGTAGCCCGTTTTGGCAGGACTATTAAAATATGTTGTGGTTGGTGGTTATACGTTTATCGGTTTTTCTAATATGATGTACCCCAAAGGGATGAAATCTACAAAAAAAAATGAGAGTTAATAGAAAATTTGCATTAATTTCCCAACACTGGGAGAGAAGCGAACGATCCATAACAATTTCACCACATTTTTACATTTTAACTCTCTTTTTTTTATGGGAGAACAGTGATAATAAACCGCTTTATCCTGCAGCCTGCTCTTCTAGCCCTTCAAGGCAGAAGAATATGGACGACGGGTGGAATGTAAACTGGCAAGGAAAAATTAAAGTTTTCACAAAGCTGTCACAACGTCACAATATTCACCACAAACAACATGCAGACGACCCCAAGATAAAACTTTCCAATTTTATGGCCTTTTACCAGAGAGTAATGTTATTGATACCGCGTATCACAGTGTTGTAATAAATTTCATGAGGTGTGTGTATGTGTGTGGGGGGGGGGGAAGTGGGCTTTATCCATACTGACCGGAAATGAGAGTAGCCTTGCCTGCAGCTACAAATGAAGGCTGTACCGCTGCGTTAGGCCGCTCGGTTTTGTCGTCACTACGTGACGCGTATATAAAAGCATGAAATATGATAAATCAAAATATGTTTTGTAAATTAACAAAATAATGTACTTCCATAACCACCCTCTGTGCTCAGTAACAAAATTCAAGTACATGAACTTCGAAAAAAAAAAGAACTGTTTGTATTATGTGTAATAATACAGAACTGACAGCGTTCCACTCGTCCGGAGTTTACGGAGCGCACAATGTGCACAGGGCGGTAAGGAATAGTAGGCCTGCTTAAATACAGTGGAATGAACCCGTGCTCCCCGGGGGTACGATTTCTTTCATTTTCAAGGCGGTGTAATACCCGAAATAGGAAATTAGAATGTACTCATACAATTACAAAACATTCGAATACATTTTCGAATCAATCCCAGAATTCTACTTTAAACATTTTTACATCTACAGTAACATTTGCACATCTAAAGTAACACTGTGCATCTACAATAACACTTGTTAATTTGCAGTAAAAATTTTACATATACAGTAACAATGGTACATCTGCTGTAACAATTGCACATCTACAGTAATAAATGTGATGTGTATCTACAGTAACACTTGGTTATCTACAGTACCAACTTTACACATATATTAACAACGGTACATCTACAGTAACACGTGTGCCTCTACAGTAACACTTGTTCATCTTCAGTAAAACCTTTACATAGACAGTAACAATGGCACATCTACAGCAACAATTGTACATCTACAGTAACACTTGTGCATCTACAATAATATGTGTACAACTATAGTGAAAAATTATACATATACAGTAACAATGGTACATCTGCTGTAACAATTGCACAACTACAATAACAAATGTGGATCTACAGTAACACTTGGTTATCTACAGTACCAACTTTACATACACATTAACAATGGTACATCTACAGCAACACATGTGCCTCTACAGTAACACTTGTTCATCGCCAATAAAACCTATACATATGCAGTAACAATGGCACATCTACAGCAACAATTGTACATCTACAGTAACACTTGTGCATCTACAATAACACGTGTACATCTACAGTGAAAAATTTTACATATACAGTAACAATGGTAAATCTGCAGTAGCAATTGTAAATCTACAGTAACACTTGTGCATCTACATTAATACTTTTGCATCTACAGTTAACGTTGTTGTATTGCTTTGACAGCTGTACATCTTTTGCAAAGAGGCTAAATTGCGGGAAAAAATTTCACGTCTTCAGTTTTTCTTTGTGAGGTCCGCAGTAGGAAACAGGGTCGTTGCATTTTTATGCGCACTATAAACTGAATGTTCTTCCACAGAGTGCCACATGAAGAATGCACAAAGACAGAAAGCATAAAAAGCGTCTACAGTCTGTGTGTTTTTCGCAGGCGCCTATTTTCGCGCAAGAACGTTTAAAAATAAAATGTTCCGAAATAATAAATTTCCTTCTTAATTTTGAAACCTTTTGAACGTATGCTCACGGGAACAAAGGCGCGAAAGGATGTGACGTCACAATTATTTATTTTCCACAGTTTCGTCAAGCAGTGAAAAATCTGACAGGCCACTATTAACATTTTGGCATCGGAATTTTTTTAATTTTAGCACACCCTGTATATAAAATGTGAATAATACAGGAACCAAATACGTTAGAATTATGAAACAAAACCGCATTTTGAAGAGAAGAAAACGGAGAATATATACCGTGTTTAAAATATTCAGTACCTTTATTTGTTGAATAAATATATTTAATGAAACTTTAGAGGTTAGCGGTGCGGTACGACCACTATAGTTGACATTAGACGTCTAAAGGTTAATTGCCAAACTGCTGAACAAGACAAATGTCTTTCGCGTGTTAAGGCAATTTAACCCAAGACGATGTTTTAGAAGGTGGTGTTGAGAACAACAATAAATATATACAGTGATTGAAATAAATGTACCAGAGAGAAAGGCAGCTACTAAATAATACATCAAAAGTTAAAATCAAAGGCTGAACCAGCTCTTTCATCTAACTGCAATGTTGAGTGAAGAGCAGGCAATAGTGAGGTCCGCATATGGAACAGACCCTTGTAGACTCTCTTTACATTCGTATTTATGTCTCTGTCGCTGTAACCATCAATCCTAGCGTCGCATTCGACAACAAACACACGTGACACGGAACGTACAGGCAGACAAGCTTTGCTGCAGTCAGAGATGTTTTCAAGAAATAGGCGCAGATTTAAAGACTTGTACCCTATTTCCTCCCGCTATTCTAGCTTGAACGTTTGAGGTATTCGAGGGCAGCTGTAGGTTCAGACAGTACATCACTGGCAACCCAGACAAGCATGGGATCAAGTTTTTGCTTTGGCAGATACCCGCATGTTTTACAGCTCTGTCATGGAAATGTATGTGGGAACTGAGCCTGATGGTCCTTACAAACTTGGAGGTAATCGCGCGACGCTGTAGGAAGACCTTGTTTGGGGCATAAGGGTAAGGAAGCAGTGAGACTTTTGGCAACTGGTATTGAGTTGCGTACTTGTAATAATAATGTTTTTCAGATCACAGACTGCAGATTGTGCCTTCCCTTTGCAAAGGAAGAAAGGAAAATTACGCTGGTTTTTCCCACAGTCCCCGGTTAAGTGTCGGTTTTGGCGATTTGGGAAAGAGAAAAATACCTTCCCCTGCCGTAAATGGAATCAAAGTTACCCTTTCGCTCCATCCGTAGCCTAGGAAGTGCATGGACTGCGAAATGAAAATATATCTTTTACTTATATATCTAATATTGTATTGCTATCATTAAATTGAATGAACATCGGAAAAAACAAACGTTGTAATGACGACACGCACAGATGGCGCCATAGGACGATAGACAAACTTCTTTCTGGGAAAAAAATTCTTGTTACTTCCTCTAAACAACTGTTGTCTAGATGGTAATTATTTGTTAACTTAAGGATACATTTTTCGGCAGTTAAACGGACATCTCCAGGCTGTTCAAAATTGTACAGAAATGAAATTGAGATTCGAAATGCATGGGTTGCTGTTTCGTGAATACGATCTAAATCTTATGTTATGTGTGTGTGTGTGTGTGTGTGTGTGTGTGTGTGTGTGTGTGTGTGTGTGTGTGTGTATGTATGTATGTATGTATGTACATATACAGGGCGTTTCATAATGTACTCCGGGATTACGAAAATTTATTATAGGAAAAACCGTAGGACAGGTATTTACGAAACCTGTCCCGATAGAAGGAGCAACTCGAAAAATTTTTCCACAGTAAGTTTTTTTTTTTACCGTATTTCATAATTCTGCCGCTAGACGACGCGAGTGTATGTAGTGAGAAAATGGCCGCTCCGGGGGAGAAGTCGTTTTGTGTGTTGGAATATCACACGAGTAAGTCTGTGGTTACTGTGCAACGTGCATTTCGTGCAAAGTACGCAAAGCACCATTGCCACGTGACCTCGTTGGCCTAAAGGCACGGATCATTGCAGCAGTGAAGAATATCGATGCACCCATGTTGACGCGCGTGTGGCAAGAACTTGAATATCGTATCGATGTGTGCCGTGTCACCCGTGGTGCACACATCGAACATCTCTAGTTGTCAAAAAAAAAATATTTTTCAGTTTTCCTGTGGCTGTGAATAATTCCATTAATTATGACGTTTTGCTGACCGCGTATCTCAGTATATTTATCTCACTATTTAACCAAATTGATGCACAAAATTTGTTTCACAATAAGTTTTATTTCATGCCTCTACATGTTTCGAGCACACGTGCTCATCATCAGGAGGTCAAAACTGCATTACACAGCCTCTGGTATCATCACACCTATAGGCATGATGATTTAACTCGGCGTTTAGAGGGTTAACATAATTTATTTATAATTTTCTCACATAAACATTATCTTTTCCTTTCCGTGATTATATATGTGGAAATATCTTTGCCTAGTCTTCATCGTTGCACCGTGCATTTCGTAGAGTCATTTAATTAGCACACCAAATGATGCACAAACATAAACTTTTTACATTAAAACATGATCTTAGGATCGAAGCATGTTGGAGCGATTTTAAATGTTTTAATGTAAAAAAAATTTCATGTTTGTGCATTAGTTGGTGTGCTGATTAAATGATTTTGCCTAGTCTTTAATATGCTCTTGTGCAAAAGTCTTTTTTTGGATAAAGTCCGTGACGTTTCATAAGCGTATTTAAAACTGCGCCATATTTCCTATAATTTAGCTGAAATATTTAAGATATTTCGCAATGTAATAACTTGACAATAATGTCTGAGATCCGGTACGGTTTTTGCAACTCTAGCGAGAGTACTGCCGGCTTAAGAGAACTGACAGAAAAGAACCTGCTTAATTACGAAGTAAATCAGCGTTTAACAAAATAATTTAGTAGTACAGTGGTGTTGAAGAGAATATTTGGACCTAGGAGGGACGAGATAACGGGGGAATGGAGGAGATTGTATAACGAGGAGCTAAATGATTTGTACTCCTCACCCAATATCGTGCGGGTGATAAAATCGAGAAGAATGAGACGGGCTGGGCATGTGGCGCGTATGGGTGAGGAGAGGGGGGTGTATAGGGTCTTGCTGGGGAAACCGGAGGGAAAGAGACCACTGGGGAGACCTAGGCGTAGATGGGTGGATAATATTAGGATGG
>Ga0131853_10019386_pt1 | contig 12380 bp, 9 predicted proteins | sample TergutLab28metaG_FD_92764 | JGI IMG/M metagenome (GOLD analysis project Ga0131853, IMG submission 92764) | Labiotermes labralis P1 segment gut microbial communities from Petit-Saut dam, French Guiana - Lab288 P1 (version 2) (version 2) | ecosystem: Host-associated > Arthropoda: Insects >...
TGTATCATCACACCTATAGGTGTGATGATACACAGGCTGTGTAATGCAATTTTGACCTCCTGATGATGAGCACATGTGCTCGAAACATGTAGAGGCATGAAATAAACTTATTGTAAAACAAAAATTTGTGCATCAAGTTGGCTAATTACTGAGATAAATACACTCTTGATGTGTTATAAAATGATGGTATGGTTCATAATTAAGTGATACGTTGTGTTGTGATTTATGATTTTCAATTAAATAAAAAATTAACACAGAGTAAGTAAGAAATACATTCAGAAACGCAAGGAACTGTTTGTGCCGCAAATTTTGCCCTTTATTACTGATAAAAACGTATAGGTTTTGTTGTAATCGAACAGAAGTTCAAATGGTGGTGTCGGAATTTATGTGCCATATTGGCATGGATTTGTATTCTCAGAAAAAATTGCCTTAATGATTATTAGCACTATAATCGTATTGGCACTCAGTACACCACACACCATCCATAACATCATGTAATAGCATGTTGTGGATTAACGTGTGAAACCCGGTATTCTGATAGTTCAAATATTCCCTTTGTGAAACCAAACTTCACCGCTAAACGCAGCAAATGTGGGGAGTATCAGCGTTATGCACATTGTCAAGGTACCAGTTCACAAAGCTAAGTCTTACTTCATGATCTGTGTCGTGTTGTTTGACATGGATTGTGTACACATTTGCCTTCTGCCTATTCCCTTAATGTCTGTAATGGAACTTGTTTTCCTAAAACTGTTACGGCGTTTGCAAATTTTTGTCCGAATTTACAGGACAATTTCCGCAATAGTTGTTTCACATTAAATGTGTATAGCGACTAGCAGATGTGGAACTCACCGATAACGAACAGGGAATTTAGCCGGTGTGAGGGCGTGTGGGTTTCATAAAACACGGCCGACGGCAAGTGTCTATCCATGGATGCTAAATAATGTAATATTTCCATATTTGCCTGCGCACACATCGTGGGCATTGCATGAGGCTACATTTTTAGGTGCTTTTCTATAAATATTGACTGCAGCCTGTCGAAAGGTATGCCTAGAGTTGCAGGTAAGAATTTTGTTTATGCAGGTGTCATTTTCGAGTGTATAGGGATATTACGAACTTAATATACTGTAAAATTCACCATAACAGGCCTTCAAAGCACTACTGAAGAATCAATGACCACGACCAGCCAAAAATTATTTAATAATATTTATTGATTCGTATATAATAAGATTAATTGTTGTTTTCTGAAATGGGTGTACGCGGTGGCGTACTTGGTTGAGGCACTGCGTTACAAGCCGGAAGGTCACGAGTTCGATTCTCGATGGGGTCATTGGGATTTTTCATTGACTTAATCCTTCCAGCCGCATTATGGCTCTGAGTTCGAATCAGCCTCTTAGCAAATGAGTACCTGGGGAGGGGGTAAAGGCTACCGGTGCGTAGGGCTGTCAAATTACACAGCTCAGACTTCATTATTCTCAGATAACTTATTGCCATAGTTTGTTATGCCCGGTTGAGGATCGTGGCTTTGTAAGGCACTATCACAGCATTCAGTTCGTCTGATTATACGCGTTGACAACTGCGGGGAACCGCGTTTCAGAATATTGGTATTCCGTCAGTCCGAGCCAAGTACCTACGAATTCAAGTCTGGAGACTTACAGCGACTAGATCCAGTTTGGCTTATGAAACAGCATAACTCCATGGGGCAGAGTCCATCCAAAGAATCCGACAGGTCCTCAGCTAGTTAACAAATTCGCTGCAGTTTGTGGAACCCGAAGGCTCCTGATCGCATTCACAAGCTCCCGCTACCTTTCCCCATCATGAGCTAGAGCAATCCAGTCCATACCTCCCCATCACAATTCTTGAAGATCCGTTTTACTAGGTTTTCCAGGCGAAGATGGGGGGATAATATTAAAATTGTCGTCACCGTAAAAACTGAACAAGCTTACGAAACATTTTCAAGAGGCCAGAGACTTGGACTGAATGAAGACTTCCTTGCATATTCTGTGTTCAAGATACCGTAGACTGAAAAGGCACAATTGTAACAAGTGCAGAAGTGCAGGCACAGGGGTAGAGATAATTAGACGAGTATGATAAATTAGTGATGACACACTATGTTATTTAATTAGTCTTTGGTATTCATTTTAACTTGATTTTGGTTAAAACAGGCCACTTGTCTGGACTATGTTCTCATTAGCATTAGTTTGGGGAGCGTTTTCAAATTAGTTCCGTTTACACAGACAGATGTGTGCCAGTTGCTGTGGCTCTTACATAGAGCCAGGAGAGCAGAAATTTGTGCTTCTAAGGGTCGTTAGCCGTCGGACTACTGAAAAAGACGTACTTGGGAAATGAGGTAAAAACAAACAACTCTGACATGGGGGTGTATTCGTGTGTTTGTGTATGTTGGGGTGGGGGCGTTAGAGACTGTTGGCACTGAACACCATTTGCGTCAGTCACAAACTGTGGCGACCATGTTGAAATTTAAACTGCAGAACTGCTGAACCCCAACCCCTTATCGCGCGATTACACACGCAACTCAGTGGACACTGTGCTGCACTGTGGTGATGTTGCCACTGGCAGAGATAATTAAAATACAAAATTGATCTGCCCGGAAGGCACTGATCGATTCTGGGCTAATTAAATGCTGTAACCGTGGGCTACGTACGACGAGACTGGAAGACGACAGTAAATAATACGCATTCTTAGACAGAGGCATGAATCAAAAAATAGACGTAGGCAAACCGTCAACCACAAAAGTATTTTAAGCAGATTTCGTACATTAGGCAGGACGTGCTACATGTTTAGGCTCTTTCATAAAGCCAACATCAGACACAGGCACAAAAAATGTAAGAGAAAACACGCACTTTATGTATCAAATGTTATCGCTTAAAAAGAGGAGACAGAGGTCTCAATCTGACAGATGTTATTGACATAAGCAGTATCCTTCTTTTTGTATGTTATCGGGATGAAGTGCAATTTGTATTGCTGTAGAGCCATTAAAACCCGCTGTAACTCTTGGGTAATTTCACGACACGTTTCTTTTACTGATCTTGTACAAGCAATGAACAATTGTTATCATTAGGGGCCAAGAATTTTAAATGAGCGATCCCATACTGAGCCTGCTGAAATGTGGTGGGACATTCTTAGTTGCGGAAGCCATTTATGTTTCCCGCGTGTACCAAAATTAAAACTCTCAGATACACGAATCTAAATGCTTCCGTTCTAAAAACTGGATACAAATGGATGACCGCAGATACCTAACAGTTCGCGGTTTTTCAGGTATTTGTGTAACACGACGCATATTATTCCGTCACACACAGTTTTCGACCGCTTCACATTTCATTGTATGTGCCGACAGTCTGCTTTTTGGGCGTTTCAAATTAGGGGCCGGAATGGGTTTCACAGTTTTGACCAGCCCGGATACCGAGTTTACTGATTTTCTTGTATATTACGACATGATCTTTGAATTCCGCTGCTTTCGAAGTCGTCACTGACATGCAATTCAAAAGAAGCCGTAAGTAAGGAAACAATCCTTCATCAAACTGTATCCATTCCGTTCATACAGGGTATATAAACTTCTTATCCGCTTGAGCTTGTGGGAAGACTAGTTACAGACTGTGAAGCCACACCACACACAGCGATCAGATTCAAGGATCAAAAGGGAATGCAGCAGCAGGTGTTACTCCCTTGGAACAGATTTGACACAGCGATAACCTCTTTATACGTGGAAAAGTTCAGATGAAACAAAAGAGGACATCTCGCAGCAGGCGAGAGAAATCGATGAAGTGACGTTTCTGGTTCGTTAGTTTTCGTGAGAGACGCACTTCCGCTCCGACAATTAGGGAACACTTTTGTGATAAAACTCGTTCGTACGTACAAGAAGCTTCTCCCACGACCTTGTTCAAAACCATGTTGCACTGAGGAGTAGCGGCCTAACTCACGGGATAGCACGGTGAATTTATGATGGGAGAGAGATGAACCTGCATTGCGCTCACTGTATATACGTATGTATGTGTGTGTGTGTGTGTTTGTGTGTGTGTGTGTATGTATGTATTTATTGTATGTGTGTGTCGAAAATTTTGAACGACAAACGTGCTAAGAGGTTTAGTTTTCGCGATACACGTCGCCGTCGAAGGACTCACGGCGTCGAATGAATAAACCATGGGCCCCTCGCGAGTACTGTGGGCGTTTGAAGCAACCTCCTTCCATTTCAAAGCAGACGGTAGTGCATCGAACAAAATCTCCGGGAATACGCCCGACATCGAACGTTTTCACAGCTGCCTACAATCTTACCGCGATGTCGTCGATATTGCTGGCAGGGACTGCGCACACGTGCACCTTCGGATGTCCTCGCATGGGAAAGAAAAAAAAATCCATCAGAGTAGATAAGGTGAAGCAGGAGGGTATGTTATCAGCCCCTACAAGTCCATAGCATGTTCCTGGGTGTGTAGCCTTGAATACTGCAGGTGTCTTCCTTACAATGTGGTGAAGCTAGACCGTGCTGACACCGTAACCTCTGCCACACAGACGGAGGCACATTTGTACACAGACCTAGTATACACTTTCTATAAAATTACTACGTGTCTTTGAGCAGTTAGCCTCTCAGATACAAGGCACGTGTTCACGACTATGACTCCGACCGTAACATCCGACGTGTTGACGCTGAAACGGACTTCAAACCCACGTTCATGAGGATTGTGGATGATGAAGGCGCCCGCAGACGTAAAACACGCTTCGTCTCTCCTTGTAATATTGTGGAAAAGGAAATCATCTGCAGCATTATGATAAAACAATTCATAAAGCTGGATCCGAAGTGGATGATAGTCTGGAAACAAGTGTGCTGTTCATTAGTAGAGGTATGGAAGCAGCTGACAGTAATGAAGTAACTAGAGGATCGTTGATTGTTGAAGACGACGTATCCCCGTTGTGCCATCACATTCATACGGTATGCTGAGTATGTGCGTAAGAGGACAGTTGGTGAGTTAGTCCTCGTTTTCTCCCGATATCACGTGAGTTTTTCCAAGGCTATCGTTCCACAGCCTCAGTTGTTGCACCGTCATTGGCTGGCATCTGTACATTCCGAGGGCGACCTGCTTTTACACTTCCTGTCGCCAAGCACATTAGCATGTGTGTATGAAGACCAGAATAATGTAATGAGAATTCCCGCGTATCAGTACTATTAACTCGACTATTGGTGACACGAAGAGATGAGTGCATAATGCAGCATTCGTCATTGTTACGGGCGTTCGCAAAATTGCGAAAAGCAACTATTAGCTTCCGTCATATCTGTCCGTCCGTCCGCATGGAATTTGCTCCAACTGGGCGATTTTCTTGAAGTATGATATATGAGTGTTTTTCGAATATCTGTCTAGAACATTCAAGTTTCATTACAATCGGACAAGAATAACGAGTACTTTACTTGAAGACCAATATAAATTTTGATCCTATCTTGCCCAGTTCTTCTTGCAATCAGAAATGCTGCAGACGAAAGCTGCAGAGGAAAACCGAAACACGCATTTTATGTTTAATAACTTTCAATTTCTAAAATCGTGCCGTTTGTGAGATGATGAGGAAAAATATTGTAGAGTCGGGCAGGCAGCAGTTGACAGTATGGTGCATGCCCATTGCATGCTGAAAACCTAAGGCTACAAGCACACACTCAGAGTATGTAATACTTATTGCTTTACAACTGCAGCACGAACGCGCCTCAATGTTACGTTATACTTGCATTGCCTTTTTTTTTATTCGACGATCATTCGACCACAAGTTTGCCCTACACCGTGTCTTGAGGAAGCAAAACAACGCGCGTTAGCGTCATGAGAAATAGCACTGTTGAGAAGTGTTATTCCTTTTTGACAGTGAAGTGTATTTCGTCTCAGGACATACAATGTATAATATTTCTGACTCCTCTTTTAACAAGAAATCACGCTTTGCAGAGCTTGTGCGCGAATTCTCTTCACTCTCTGTGCTCGCATACATACCGTATACGTCTGCAACCCATATAATGGCGTAAGCTGTGATCCCAAAGGGTACGTGACTTAACACTTCAGTACAGACTAAACTAATTTCAATGGCCGAGCAGAAGGTCATTGATTGAAGTAATAGCCTACTTCTAGCGGTCCTTGTTGCTAGGTAGTTGAGCTTACAAGAATGAAGTAGCTTCTGTCGTCAATCACTAACATCGTCGCGATACTGGATTAGTTCAGCCAGGTACCGTCGGTTTCGAGTTTTAATGTTATTTTGTTCAAATGGTGGCGTGTTTAAAGTCTAACCTCGTGCAGTAAATATTCCGACGTTTCGGAGGAAGGTGATACCTATATTTTCAAGGTGACTGAATCTGGTTTATGATCAACTTGAGCCATTTATAGTTAACCCTAAAACTGAGGCGGTACTTTCCTTATAAACATCGGAAAAAAACTTCGCTGCGCGGTCTAAAGAACCCGGGAACTTAAGGAATCAGGTTCTAATGTAAATTTAAACCTAATTTGCAGGACAGCTATATAATGGATCAGGGGTCATTCTAGATGTAAAGCAGAACGGAGAAATGACCTATAAGATGCAAACTTAAATCTGTATCCGAGTATCAAGACATACAAGCGTGTGGAAAAATGCAGGTAACCATCCACACGTTCATAACCTCGTCCCTATGTAAAAGTGATGGATTACGGCCAGTCTGTGGGTGCTGTGTCTCAGGGGAAATAATGCTGCGGGAAGCGGAAGGATATAAGTAGGTCGGGCCAAAGAAGTCTGGGTGTCTTAGCGAACAGAAAATCATATTTACGCGAGACCTTTGCATGAATCGGCTCGAATTTTGGCTAGTCGTTCACTTCCATGTCTGAGCTATCTCGGCATACCGTCATAGTGCTGATCTTGAAAATGTAATTTTCTGAATCGGCGTCCTTCCAAGTGTCAGACCAGGATATAAAGCTTTCAACTTTTAAGACAGAGTTTTCAATTACGGTCTGCACAGCCCGGGCTATAGCAAACCAGAGGGCACGTTCCTGGATGAGTAATGTGGAATAATGTTCGTGTCTATGATAGTAATGGTACAATTGATGTGGCCCGCGGACAGTAGGTTGGGTTCCCGTTTTTGGAGAATGTGTTACGTGTTTTTGTGTGTTGGAGCATTGTTCCACGCAGCTACTTAATTTAGAGTAGCAACGAATGGTAACACAAAGTCGTGTGACTCATTCCCAAGGCGATGTTAGGTCACAGCTTCTTGTGGGGAAGGGGATGGAAAGGTGGCGCAAAAAAAACAGCTGATTTTCGCGCGTTTGGATTTCTCTTCACAACTTAGGTCAGTCTGCCTGTCGCTTGCATTCAGTCAGAACAAAATGTATGTAATTTGAATGTCTCAACTTGAATTTGTCGGAGGGAATGCAGCTGCTGTAAATTCAGTGCGTTCAGTCTATCAATGCACAGCGAACTCTAGAGAAGTCATGTTTTGTAATCAGAACGATTTTAACCTGCGAAGCACGACAGAAACTAAGTGTTCATTGCGATAAGTTAGTAAATACAGGCACGGCTAAATGTGTCGTGTGCTGAATTACCACGCCATAAAGACATACGTGAGACAGTAGTTACATAGCTCATCGCATTCTTCACCTCACCACTCGATGGCGATGAGTTATCTACTTCAGGTTTCTGTCTTATTATTACGGGGAAATAGAGCCTCCAGTACCATCGAATGCAGGGTGCCGAGCGGGGCGGTACAAAGCCTGTCTGGGCGCTTCGGGTAACAGAAAAAAATCAAACGCCGCTCCCAGGAATGGAATGGCATGCGCCCCGTAGCGTTATCACTTTGCCGACGAACCATTCCGGCTGGGTATGGTAAAGGTAAAGTGATCCCGTTACAGAGGGTGGGTAGAGGTATAGCTCTATTCTTCCATGACCGCGGCACTAGACGGGGGTGAGTGGTCAGCAGTACGCCCCGGCCGCACTTTACCTCCGGGAAAGATCCAGTACCCATTTTACAGGAGGCTGGATGGGCCCCAGGGCCCGTCTGGACGGGCGAAAAATCTCGTCCCCACCAGGATTCGATCCCGGACCGTCCAGCCCGTAGCCAGTCGCTATACCGACTAAGCTACCCGGTCCACCGGCTGGGCTTGGTAGCATATTGTTATAAGTACGACGTATGTAGAAGAGTAGTCAAAAAAATTAGACGGAAGACGCCACTTGGTAGATGTAAGTGTAGATGGGAGGGTATTTATTAAGCTTTAGTTGGATCTTAAAATGATTCATAACCATTTATTGCTTAAAGTATAACTATTGGCTATCTTATTCGACATAATGTATTCTATGCAGATGGGAAAATATTATTAAGCTGGGCTATTTGTCGAACTCGGGCCCATTCGTACTGCAACTGCAACAGTTTGCTCTTCATTACAACCGACTTCAGGAACTTACTGTACGTCAGAACCACTCAAAGTAAAGCAATGCAAACAAGCAGTCGTGTAGTGCGCTTCTATGCTTAGCCTTTAGTTCCTGAAAAGAAGATCGGTTTATGTTTACTAATAAATTCCGAACCAGTGAACGGATAATCCAAGGGAGGGGCGAGGAACCTGCAGTAAACCTCACGTTACCGAGGGCTATCGCGAAGTATTGCGTATCGAAAGGTGCTGATACTTTACGACAGAGTTCCTTTAGCCACATCATACATTCTGCCACACTAACAGGAAGGAGCATATTTCCTAGGCACGTTTGCTTTTGCAGTAATGGATCTGACTTGTATTTTTTGAAGGGACCGGTTCAGATCTCGGCTGGGACATCGGCTATCATGACCAAATTTTCTGTGTTTTCTGTGAGTCTTCAAGACATATATTTTTTTAATATTTGTGAGTATGTCCCTACCGCGCTCCCTTCCCATTCCTTTCCAAGGTGCTTTTCACTAGTCATCGCAACAACTGAGGCTGTGTGGATCGACAGTTACTGACAGTGTCGTTAAACGCATAAGAACGAATAGAAGTAGGACAGCAATGGCCATGCAAACACATTTTATGTTTGTATGTCAAATATTTACGTTTCTCAGATAAGCATATATAAACTTAATCTTTCAACTTCATGACGTCATACGCTGTTTCAGTCACTATTTTATGAGGCTGGATTACCAACGTGTAAAGCACTTTTGGTCTGAAAACCTCGATGAAGGTGACCTTGGCTCAGACGGTTGCGAAGAGGTGAAATGAACTGAGCTGGTTCAAACGGAGGGAAGGCGGGCTTTTCTTGTGCCTGTGAAGCACCTGGTTCCGTAAATCAGGCCACTCGATGTATCATTAATTTCTCAACAAGGACTCTGTGCTTTAAAATGAGCGAACTATATGGAGCATAGTTTACAGATTGTCAAAAGTTTCCCCGCATTTTATAGAATTCTGAGGTTCATTACCTGTTCATAAAAGCCTACATCCTTTCCCTGTCCATAGCCCCCCTTCCCCCCCCCCAATTCTACTTCTTTCATCTTCATTTTAAGTCACTCTTGTATCTGCGCTTTGATCTTCAAAATGGTAGTTGAATAATAAGAGACCAACTTGATGTCACTAGTTATTAAGTTTTATTTCACTTCTTCTATGCTCAACATGTTTCGGACATAAATACATCCATCATCAGGAGCCTGCGACGTTTCTATTGTGTCACCATATTGGTCGTGTGTTCTTGTTTCGATGTGTGTTGGAGTTTCGGTGTGGCTGGGTTGGGGTGGTATCCGTGTAGCAGGCTGAAGCACAACATAATAACTAGTGACATCAAGTTGGTCTCTTATTCTTCAATTATCACAATGATGCACGGTCCAATATACATAAGATCTTCAAAATGGTCTCTTTCCTTCCGGTTTCCAAGCCAAAATTCTGTATGCGGTTCATTGTACCTTCTACACGCCATATTTCCCGCCTCTCTCATCCTCCTTGATGTTGTGGCTTATCGTATTTTATGGGGAGTACAAGCAATAAATCTCCTTATGCCGTTTCCTCCAACCTCCTATCATACTTCGTCCTCCCAAACACCAAATACCCTCCTCACCACCTCATTCTTCAGTACCTGCACTCCGTGTAATTAACCCTTTACAGTCGAAGCGCAGATTGCTTTATTTAAAGACCCAGTCCGTACCACGCTGTAAACACTTTTCATCTAGGTTACAAAAACCAATCAGTTTATGATGTAAGTGGCACAAGTCGCTGTTCTGAGATAAATACAAAACACATAAACACAGTGTGGGCAGAGCGTACAATTCATGAATGTTAAAAATGTTGGTGCGTCACGTGACCAGTAGGCTTCAAAAGGTTAATGTGCCAAATATCTTTGCCATATCTTAATTTAATAAAAATTCTCATTATTGCCTTCCTATTTTCGTGCTTGTTTACAAGCTGTTACGTATTATGATGTACACTGGTTTGCATGTTTCGTCGCATTTAATAAATAAGCCAGCCTCAAATTATTAAATGAAACAGTTTTTCTCAGTAAATGGTGTAATTAATTTATGGAACCCCTTTCATCCTGATGAGTTCATTTAACCCCCCAGTAAATTGGCAGCCCTGACTGAACGAAACGGTGCGTGATATTTCTGTGTTAGTAGGAATTCGTAGTGCCAAATGCCGTCAAATGAGTTTTCAGAGGCTGCCACTGCTTTCATTTCTGAGCAGAACAAATACATCAGACCCCTGTATGCGGCTCTCCATTTCTTGCCACAAATAAATAATTCCAGTCAGCCACTAAGGCTCTGCTGCGCCATTCCGACTGCGAGAACCGCACCAAGGCGCCAGAGGGATCGAACTTCTAACGTATTTTCGATACAGATAATTGTTTTAGCCCTTCGAAGGAGCTTCAGCACGGGTATATTTGAGGTGCTCATGATTTTGTGTCGTTTCTCGATGGTTAGTAGGGCCATGAAAGCGGAGTAATCGTTATATCCTTCAGAAACCCGTACCTGTAATAAGTTATTTCTGAACTTGCTAAATTTCCTAGTTAGTGCTTCCTGGAATGATCTTGAATTATTACTGTGCCAGCAAAGTGCAGCATTAACGCGGCTTTTTCTAGACCGCAGGCATTAACGCATGCTGGTATCGGATTACTTGAGTTCCATTAGAATTTATTTTATTGTTTTCCCATCGCTGATTCAGGATATTTATTGGTTTATATCTGAGACGGTTTGATTGAAGGGTAGGCTAGTCAACAGTCTCTATGTGAAGTGGGTAAGGTAGGAAGCATTGCTACACAATTCACATGTGAAATGTTCATGGCAACCTGACAAAGATGCAAATTACTGGCTATTACCTGTAACAAGAGAATGACATTTCTCTTCAAAAATAAGAAGAACTTTCTACAAGAAAAGCAGAAATATTTGTTTCTTTGCTATCTACATTCTTCCCTGTTCATCTTGCGTCAACATTCTGCGCCTTTTATTTTGCTTTTGAAATTTATCGCCATTTTTAGGCCAAAGGTTTCATGAGCGAAAGACTGTGTGATAAAAACTGCTGTTGGCGGAAGGGCGGCTTGCAAGCAGCGTCTAAAAACGTGTAACAAGTAACTAGCTGGAAATTCTCATAGCAAATGCAGGTGGATAAGTCCTACAATTGACGTTGTTTACTGCAGACAAAGCTCAGATTAGCAGTGATTGTAGCAGGGCCTTCAGCAAGCTTCTGAATTAATTCGTGGCTACGATCAATCCAAATCCCTCCTCAAAGTCTGCAATTCATGCGCCCGTCACTGTATGAAAAGTCTAAATTGGACTGCATGTCGGAATTGATTTGCATGGATCGTGACAACCTAACAGAGAGGCGTGCTGAGTGCCCTAGGTTATGTTTTTATGTTCAGAATATTTAGTGGTAAAGTGCCTGCTTTTCTTCAGTTCACCTGGGATGATACCTTAAAAAAAAAGCCCACTGAATCTATGATTCCGTTCTGGGCGAGGCATATCAGGACAACTTACTAAATCACTCTTCACAAAACTTTCATTTCTTCATCACGAAATATTTCCCTTCAGAGCAAACTGTATCAGAACAAATGTCGTTTCCGACATTTTCAGTGCCTGTTGTTTTATTCCAGTGGGCCGGGGTAGAGCAGTCTTTATAGCGACTCGCTAGGGCTGTACTGTCCGGGGATCGAATACCGGTGAGGGGCGAGATTTTCCGCACCCGTCCAGACCGGCCCTGGGGCGTAACCAGCCCCCTCTACACAATGAGTACCAGGTCTTTTTGCCGGGTGTAAAGCGGCTGGGGCATGGCGTTGACCACTCACCCAATCTAGCTCCAAGGTTAAAGAAAGAGTAGAGCTATACCTCTACCCCCCCCCCCCCCCCCCCCCCCCGGCCCTTTTTTGGGGGGTGTTTTTTCTCTTTTTTTTTTTTTTTTTTTTTTTTTTTTTTTTTTTTGTGGTGTGGGGTGTTGGTGTCTGTGTAA
>Ga0131853_10019387_pt1 | contig 12380 bp, 19 predicted proteins | sample TergutLab28metaG_FD_92764 | JGI IMG/M metagenome (GOLD analysis project Ga0131853, IMG submission 92764) | Labiotermes labralis P1 segment gut microbial communities from Petit-Saut dam, French Guiana - Lab288 P1 (version 2) (version 2) | ecosystem: Host-associated > Arthropoda: Insects >...
AGTGTAGGGACAACCCTGGATGCTGACGGTAGCGTGAAAAACATCATGTGATCCCTCGGGATAACCGGAGGTGATGTCATTGCATACCTGCACGTTCGTAGAAAAGCCTTGTTCTGCAGACGAAGCAATATTCTCGAGGAGAAAAAGTACTGAGCGACAGAAGGGTGAGTATTGGAAATAGGTAAGAACCATGTATGGTCATGTTATATGACTAGAAGTAGGGCGAGGGGTTTGGAGTAAAAAGTGCAAACTCATGTTAGGTATCTTTTAATGAATATAATTACATACATCACATTAAATTGAATTGGGGTAGTGATCACATCACCCCTTGGATGCACCCTGTATAGAAAAAGAAGGGTAAAGAACACAAAATAGTACCCTGTGCCTGTGAAAGACAGAAAATGTACATCTCTTGTGCGCGTGTGTTACATATATCACATGAAACGGAAATACAGGAAAAGATCATAGCATATCAACTTTTGTGTGCGTAGGTTATGAACAATGGCCTAGTACAGAAATCACACCGCCGATCATCTTTGTCGTCACACAACGTCGCAATAGCGTCCTCTTTGCCAGCACTCCCCTTCCAAATCAACGGGGCTCAAATTACTAACAAATATTATACTTAATATCAATTCCGGTATACATGGATATATACTTATTAAAAAGAAAACATTACGATTCTATCGCTAGCAGGTAGGAACGTGTGAGTTCACAAATGCCCTTATACACAAGGTTCAGGTAGATAGATCTGGAATTAATATTTTCCATATCCTCATCCGTCACGAGATTTGCGTGTCGTTTCAGGAGGAAAATCTGAACGAGTTTCTCGTCAGAGTCCCGTAGTGACAGCAGGACAGTCGGCCCATACTTAGTACTGACTCGCTTAGTGTGGATAATGGGATACGGTCCATTCATTATTAATGAGTTGATACTGATGGAAGTGTTGGCAGTGGTGGCAGTTGCATCTTCAAAACGTTTGGCGAGTTCAATCGTTTTTCTGCAAGAAGAAGAAATTAAGTAGCATTCAGTGTACAACCGCCAAAGCAGCAGTAAGTCTATGACGTAAGTACTTGAAAATAAGAATTACCTCAAGAATGGCGTTTCGGGAATATTCCCTTGGTGGGGAATGCCTGAAACGAACAAGAGAATGACGTCAGCACCCGCCAGCAATAAATAGGGGTCGCGTGCAAATGGCGGCAAAAGTGTGGCTGACTCCATAGATGGAACTGTAAGTAGTCTACCTTCAAATGAGGTGTTTTTTTTATGTTAGCGGTGTCGATCCTAACTAGGTGCGTATCTTTTGTAGAGAGAAAAAAACATGGCGCGTAGATATGAGATAATGGACACGAATACGAGACAGTACAGGCGGTACAATGCTGTAGGAAGGCAGATCATAGTGCGTTTGATAACCCTTCGGAGAATAGTGACAATCTAGCACATTTTTTGACCAGCGTGAACGATCTATTTGAACATGTCTTACGTGACGTTGATGCTGCCGATATGGTGGGATTAACGATTTAGAATCAGGTGAACCAAAATGATAAACCCATAGGAATCAGTTTTCGACTGAAAAACCAAATATCCGAATATGTGAATTGGAGTGTGTTTGAAAAAGTCTCCCAGTCGAATTCTAGGTTCAATGCTCTGGACACGATGGTCGTAACAGGGCATTCGGCCCGGATACCCGTCGGTTTTGGTAAGAATGTCCTTAAGAGCAAGGGTAGACCGCTCTCCGTAATGGCGCACATCAAGAGAAGTATTGTGGATGTGTAAGCAGAGGAAAACTGCTTAGCACACACACTATTAATAGCAATTGCGAAGTTAGGTAATGATCATAATTATAGGGCGTATCGCCAAGGCAGGAAGGTACATCAAGTGGTCCAAACCATACTCGAGTGTACCGGCATAGATCTGTCTCACGGGGCGGGAATCCATGAAATAGTCCGTTTCCAGGAACACTTTCGGGAGTAAAAGATTTTTCTGCCAAGGGCTGAACTGCGATAACATCATATTTGGAGGGCAGGTAGACCCCACTAAAAGAATTAAGATACTGTGCGAGAATGTCGAAGACATTATCATGTAATCGCAAATCTTACAGGTACCATGGCTAGAAATTTCGTGTGTAGAGGGTGCAACAAGGCATGTACAAGTGACGTCACGTACGCCTGCGACCAAAAGTGTAGCGACTGTATGGCTAGCCCTCCTTACGCGTTCTCTCGTGCTCGCAACCCCTGCGCAGAATGTAACAGGCACTTCAGAAGCCGCACGTGTTTCGCGAAACACAAGCAGTGCACCTCGAAGGAAAAATCAATGTGTGAAAGAAAGCGGTGCTGTGCGACTTGAAGATGAATCGTGACACACGACAATCACGAGTTTAATAAGCGTTTATGCAACAACTGTAAGCAGAACAAAGAAATAGGTCACTTGCGTCCCTGAAGGACGCGCTGCCCCCGCGCGTGATGAGGTACTGTACGTATTCTACAATTTTAAAACGACCCAAAGTACTAGATACACAGACGTTGTTAAGCAGCACGTACCTAAACTTATATGCATGCAACAGTTCTGTTCGCGATACATAGACGAGGAAGACGTAGTAGAATGCTTGTGTTGCGGTCGGAGGAAGCACTCGTTCCGGCAACATCGTGTGGGTGAGCTGCTTTCATGTCTAATCGAACCACGACCCTGGGCCAATAAAATCTTCGCTATAGCACATCATGCCAAGGCGTTTGATTTTCATTTCATTTTGAATCGGACCATCATGCAAAATTGGAAACCCGAACTGATTATGAATGGACTGAAGACCATGTGCATGAAGATGGAGCATCTGGTGTTTTTGGATAGCGTGTCCTTCCACCTCTGCCCTCTGCGTAAGCTGCCCAAGGCGTTCGGACTGACGGCCTGCAAGTCGTGATATCTTCATTATTTCAATACTGAGGAAAACCTAGATTACGTAGGCCCCATCCCCGACGTCTCGTATTACGGCGTGAATGAGATGGGTGAGGAGGAGAGGAGGGAGATTCTGGCTTGGTACGAGAGCCAGGAGCCCGTTTTCGACAACAGGCGCGTGCTGGAAACTTACTTGCATGATGACGTCACAGTACTAAGACAGGCGTGTAAAGATTTTCGGCTTGAATTTTTGCACATAGGAAATTTAGAATTATTTTTCGAGTCAATATCTATCGCGTCGGCATGTAACAAGGTTGTGAGTAAACGTTTCTTGCAGCCTGACACTTTCGGACTCATACTGACTGGAGAGTGCACTTGTAATCACAAGTAGAGTAAGAAGGCATTGATATGGCTGCTGCACATGGTGCAGATTGATGGGGTGAAGATAATGCACGGTTCCAACGGTCGCGAGTTTAAAGTACCCGAATTGCCCCACTTTAGTGTAGACGGTTACTGCCCCGAGACCCGAACAATATATGAGATTTTCTGGTGCCATTTTCACGGTCATACGTGTCAGCCGTTTCGTGACTTCATCACCTTAAATGGATATACGTTAGCCGAACAGCACGAGAGGACAATGGCGCGCCTGGAGCAGATGACACGAGCTGGCTACCTGTTCGAAGTTCAGTGGGAAAGTGAGTTTGAAGATGCAGGAATGCCCGCGCATCCTCTAGTAAAACACAATCCGTTGCGGACACGCGATGCCCTGTACGGGCCCGAATTGAGGCCATGTTTCTACACTATAAGGCACTGGAGAATGAGACTATACTATATGTCGACGTCATGAGCATCTACCTCTACATATGCAAGTACTTCAATTTTCCCGTGTTTCATCCGATCATTCACGAAGGGGATGTGTGTAAAAACATAGAAGCGTTCCTACGTATGGATGGCCTGATTAACTGTTCGAGCGTTACGCCAGAGTATTTGTATTACCCAGTCCTCCCTATCAGATGTAATAATAAACTTATGCTTTGCCTGTGTAGAACGTTCTTTCTCACCGCTTCAAGTGAGGAATGTGTGAACACCCGAGAAGAGAATCGTACCCTTACCGGTACATGGGTAAATGATGAGGTGAGACTGGCCTTTGAAAGGGGTCCCGGATACTCGAAATATATGATGTGTACAAGTATCAGGTTAAGCAATACCATCCCGAAACAGGCGAGGGTGGACATTTTGTGGACTATATAAATACGTTTCTGAAACTGAAAGCGAAGGCTAGCGGTTATTCCGGCTGGGTCCACTGTCCCGATTACGAGGATCGATATGTGGACGCGTTTTAGCAGAGTGAAAGAATACGGCTAGACAAGGAAACAATCAGGTATAACGCTGCCGAACGGGGTCTTACCAAACTCAGTCTCAACTCCATGTGGGTCAAATTGACGGAGAGAAACGATCGATCATTGACCAAAATAATTAAGGAGCCTAAAGACCTCTATGGATTTTTGTCCACCCTTGGCATCGAGGTGACGAACCTCATATTTGCCAGCGATGACGTAATCTGGTTCTCGTGGAAGTATGGAGCAGAGGAACAGGTGTCTATTCTGCGTCATACGAATGAGGTAATAGGGGCTTACGTCACTGCCGGAGCTAGGATGCATTTGTACCGTTAACTTGGCCGGCTGGGATAGAATTCGATGTACTGCGACACACATTCTGTGATATATATTCAGTCGAATGGGGACGGGACCCCCCAACTGATTGAAACAGTGGACAAATTGGGGGACATGACCTAGGCGTTGGGCCCTCAGACAGCATTTCTTAATTTACGTTTTGTGGGCCAAAGAAATATGCGAACACGGTGGTCGATACTGTGACCGCTGCCAGTCAAAACTTCTGCAAAGTGAGGGACGTAACTCTCAATTACAGCGCGTCGAAATTGGTAAATATTGAATTCATCACGGACATGATTTTGAAACGCGATGAACCGCTTTTGTAAATATACATACCCAAAATAAGATTAAGCGTAAGAGGAAGAGGGGAGGTAATCCGTCTTATTTGTCACCGAACCCGTACATAAAACATATCCGATTTAATTTTTCAAGAGGCGGCGATTAGGTAACAATAGTCCGTCCCGTTTGGGTATAACTAGGGAGAGGGAGGGAGAGGGTCTTGTCATAACTACCGATCATGCATGAGTGATGATGATCTGAAATTCAAGCATACGTTCTCGTGTATAGTGAGCGGGACAAGCAAATACGGTCAAAACATCGTTCTGCAGACGGTTGCTACAGAACCTCGCCGCCCTCTGCAACGAACGAGAATTCGGTGGCGGTATAGTCAGGTGTTACAGTGAGATGACTGATCTTCCGAAAATTCGGCTGTTGCCCTCAAGCGCTACATATCACGAGGGTGTACCGGAGAACTTTGGTGGCGCTGGTGGCGATAGACCGCGCCTCGTGATCCTAGACGATTTGTTAAACGACGTCTATTCCAAGCAAGTGTGTGATTGTTTTCGAGATGCTGCCATTACAGAAATATCAGCGTCATTTTGATTACTCAAAATGTGTTTCATCAGGGTCGCTACTGTAGAGATATATCGTTGAATGCGCATTTTGTGGTCGCGTTGAAAAACATCAGAGATAAGAAGCAGTTTGTGTGCTTGGCCAATTAAGTGTATCCCGAAGATAGTCTCGGGTTATATAACGCCTACCTTGATGCTACACAACGACCCCACGGTTACCTCATCTTAGATTAGACACAAGACACGGATGACGGTCTGCGGTCCCGAACCAACATATTCCCGGAATAATATACTCCAGTCGTGTATTCTGATATTGGTGATGAAGCGTGTGAAGTCGAATTACCACGTCCTTCACGTGCTCAAGACAGCTGAACCGAGATTACGTAAAGCCAACATAACTAATTGTAACAAGGAACACGTGAACTGTATAAGTGAATGTGTGTTAAATGTTCTGAATGGAAGTATAATAATATTAGGTTGTGAAACGTGTAATAAAAAAAACTCAAGTCAGTGCTTCGCAAGGTCGCAGACAGACACGTACCGCTCTCTACCAAGAAACGGCTCATAATGCAACGCGGGGGATTTCTGGTGCCCGTACTGAGCGCCATACTGCCAACGATTGCCAGCATAATCCTTAAGCCCGATAAACATGTTACGTAAGACGTACCTCGTCCCAGCCGATTACTTCCATAGAGGCCCCTTCTCATCGCGAGCGTAAGAAAAGTAGCAGACGTAAATAACTTCCATACGAAGAGTTGGTTAGGATTTGCCATAAGATTAGCGAGGCCAATATCAGACGGAAGACGCGAACAAAGGCTATCTCTGTTTTACTATGACGAGTGATGCCCGACAGGGCGCTGCCTTCCTCCTCCTCCCCTAAGCCTGAGCTAAGCGAAAAACATTTTAAATTCGCGGCGACAAAGCCGCCCCCTCTCCCTCCCCCCAGCAGAGACCCCTAAGAAAGGATATGGTGACGCCACGGAGGAAGAAACAGTAGCTATTACCCCGAGACTTCTTCTGGACACACAATACAGTATCTGTAGTAATGGCGGGCAATTAATGATTGATGTTTCCCCGGTTTATGGGAACGGAGGAGCTGTGGGAATTATTGACGCGTAAGAATGTGAATACGCAATTTATAGGCAAGGAGGACTTGAAGTCATATAAAAAAATATTGACTAATAGTCGTTTGACTAGATATCAACCTCGCGATAATATTAATATAACGTTAGGAAGGAAATTTCGCGAAGTCATTGCACCCCTCTTTGCGAAACGAAAGGGACACGGTGAAGAATGAGCGTTACGTCGTAAGTGGAAGCAATATTAATGTCAACTATTAGCTCGTTATATTATGACGTTGCCAGGCCGTCGACATTATCGACTCTGCGGAAGCTGCTGCTGGCAACGGCAGAAAAGTGTCTTCTGACGTCATCAAAGCATGGTTAGAGATACAGGACGCATATACGCTTCAGAGACCTGTAAGAAATCGATTCGCACGTAATCTTTATACAGTGCCTAACGTAATAGATGTTTGGGAATGCAACTTGCTAGATATACAGGCCTATGCCAAATATAATGATAATTTTAGGTACATTCTTTCGGTAATAGACGTATTCTCGAAATATCTACATCTGATCCCCATAAGGACAAAGAGCGGGCCTTCTGTCGCTTCGGCGTTTCGGTCCATATTCCATGACCGGCGCCGCCCAATATGGGTGAGCACTGATGAGAGAAAGGAATTGCTAAATAAGCATTTTCAGGATATTTTACGGGACGAAGGTATGCAGTTTCAGGTGTGCAGGAACCCCGACATGAAATGTGCCATAGTGGAACGCGTGCTTCGCACGATTCGCGATAGACTTTATAGATATTTTACATGTAGAAATACATACAGATATATTGATGTCTTGGCGATATTAGTCAAGGCCAACGATAACACGGTTCACTCGACGACAGGCATTTCGTCCTCGCGAGTCACCGATTCGGACGTCCTGGCGATATGGAAGTGAATGGAGGCAGACCAGGGGCGCGTTCCCGTCGACAAAGCGACTTTTCGGGTAGGGCAGCACGTTTGCATCAGCAAAGAGAAAATTCGGTTTGCAAGGCTGCCGAACAGAATTTCAGCACGAAGATTTTCAAGCTCGCCAACGTAATCGATATGCGTACGCGTGCCGTCTATTTACTAGAAAATTTAAATGACACACCAATCTACAGCCATTTTTGTCGCGATGAACTGACACCCGTACGAATAACTGACCGGACTTCCTATAAGAGAGATAAAATACTGCACAAGGGGGTCATAGGCGGCATTTGCGAATATTTCTTCCTTTGGCGAGGTTACAGTCAGGAAATCGACTTATACATTGGGAGGAGGACCACTCACTCTTCAAAAGCCCATGCTTTTATTAATAATGCTCAAGATCGAGTAGAGTCTCGACCGCACTACGCCAACATTCAGCGTTCGGTTTGCGACGGTGGATACAAAAGTGTACGGGGCACTCACAATTACAGCTTCCTCCTTTTTAATAATATCACTCAAGAACGAGTGAAGCCCCGTTCGGAATTAGACACTTCTTGCTCTAGTGCCTACGGAAAAACCCACTTACCAAACTGTAGGGAGTGAAAGCTCTTACAATCTATCTTTTTTAATAATATCGCTCAAGAACTAATAAAGTCACGGTCGCACTTAATCCCTTCTTCCACTAGTGCCTAGGAAAGAACAACCAACTGAACTACAGGGGGCCTGCCTTCGTATTTTCAATATTGTGTCCTAAAGAACGAGTAGTGCGCGGGACGAATTTAAGTCTTCCTTGCATTCAACCCTTACTTCAGCGTATGGGGCTGGCTACGGAGGAGGGACCGCAGCAACCACACTGCACCGAGGACTGCCTTCCGTTTTTATAATTGTGCGCTCAGGAACAAGCATTGCGTGGGACGCATTTAGGTCTCACTTGTACTCAACCCACACCTATAAGACGCTACTAAACCGTACCCTCGTTTACGGGGGCCTGCCCTTCATCGGTAATATTGTTCTAAAAAACCAGAAGTGAAAGGAACGCGCTTAGATCTCTCTCGCATTCAAACCACAACTGTACCAGTCTGTACCGAGGCCACGCTATCTAACTGTACGGGGGCCTTCCTTCCCTTTTTAATATTGTGCGCTCCACAACGAGCAGAGCGCGAGGGGATTTAGGTTTCTATTGCACTCAACCCCTACCCCTACCGCGCTACCAAATTGTACGGTGTATTATGGGGCCTGCCCTTACTTTTAAGTATTGTGCTCAAAGATGAGCAGTAGTCGGTACGCATGTAGTTCTCTCTAGCATTTAATCCACACCCTTACCAGTCGGCATTGAGGCCAAGTTACCAAACTGTACGTGGGCCTGTGCGCTCAAGAACGAGCAGTGCGCGGAACGCATTTAGGTCTCTCCTGCTTTCAAACCACACCTCTAACTGTCTGCAACCGAGGCCACGCTAACAAACTGTACGGGCTTCCAACATGAAGAAAGACCTAGTCGAAACAATTGGCGTAGGGGGGGCGAGGGTGGAATCTCTACCAGACTGAACGGGTGCTTGCCAACATGAAGAAAGCAAAAAAAACAAATCAAAAGGCGTTACTTTTTAACAATGTGAGCTATAAGAGACTGGTTACTACTAGTGTGTATGTACGTATGTATGCGTGTATGTAGGTGCGTATATATCTATGAACATATATATGTTTGTGTGGACGCACTATATATATATGTATGTATGAATGTATGTATGTATCTAAGTATGTATTAATATATGAATATATGTATATATGTATGCGTGTATGCATGCATGTATGTAATTATTCATGTATGCGTATATGTATGTATGTTTTTGTGTATGCATTTATGTATGTATGTGTGTATGTATGTATGAATGAATGTATGTATGAACGTACGAATTTATGTATTATATAAGTAGGTATGTATGTATGTATGCAATTGTGTATGCATGTAAGTGTGTATGTATGTAAGTAGGTATGTTTCTATGCATGTATGTATATACGTATGTGTTTATGTGTATATCAATAAATGTATATATGTATGCATCTATGTGTGAAGGTGCGCATGTACTTATGTACGTATCTATGTATGTATGTATGCATGTAAGCGTGTAAGTGTGCGTACTTGTATGTATGTGTTTATGTATGTGTATATTTGTGTGTATGTGTGAATGTACCATGCATGTATATATGCTTGTATGACTGTATGTATGCATGCATGTATGTATGTATGTATGTGTGTATCAATGGATTTATATATGTACGTACGAATGTATGTAGTATTATATATATATATGTAAGCACATACTTACGAACGTATGTATGTATTTTTGCATGTATGTATGCATGCATAGATGTATGTATTTACGCATGTATGTGTTTATGTATATATGTATATATAGATACGTATGAATGTAGGAATGTATGCAGGTATGTATTTATTATGTATGTACGTATGTATGTATATATGTGTGTGCATAATTGTAAGAATGTATGTAGTTACTTATGCCTATATATGTATTATGCATGTATGTATATGTGCAAGGAGGTAGGCTTGTATGTATGTATGTTACGTACGTTTGTATGTACGCTTGTATATAAATGTGTTTTATGAATATATATATATACATATGTATATATGTGTGTTTATGTATGAATGTGTTTATGTATGCATGCAAGTATATATATATATTTATGTACGTACGTATGTAGGAATGTAGGCATGTACCTATGTTTGAATGAATGCATGTGTGTATGTATTATGTATTTTTGTATGTGTATGTACGATTATATGTATGTACGTAGTTATGTATGAATGAATGTGTGTGTGTGTGTATGTATGCAAGTATCTATGTGTGTATGAAGGGATGCATATATGAGTATATGTGTATAATTATGTACATATGTATGCATGAATATACGAATCTACGTAACTGAGCATGTGTGTTTGTATTTATGTATGCATGTATGTATGTTTGAATGGATGTTTGTATGTATGCATGCATGCTTGTGGTATGTGTAAATTTATATATGTATGTGTGTATGTATGCATGCATGCAGGCTTTTTTGTATGTACGTATGTATGTATGTATGTATGTACATATGAATTTAGGTATGTATATTTGAATGTTTGTGTGTGTGCATGCACATATGCATATTGTATATAAGTATGTATGTACGTATGTGTATATGTGTGTAGGTACGTACACATATTTGTATATATCAATGTATTTATTTCATAAATATATGTATTTATATAGGTATGTATGTAAGGATGTATGAATGTATGTATGTACATATTAATGTATGAATGTATGTATATATGTTTGTTTGTGTGCATGCGTGTAAATTTGTGTGTAAGTATGTATGTATTTATTTATGTGTATAAGTTAGAATGCACGTATGCATGAATGTATGTATGTATGTATGTGTGCATGCATTCATTTATGTATGTATCAATGTAAGTAGTACTGTTTGTATGTAATTATGCATGCATATGTATACGTATGTATGTACATAAGTACGAATGTATAAATATAATAATTTAAATATGTATTTGTATATTGTGTATATGTGCATGTATGCATGTACGTATGAAATTAATTATGTATGTTTGCAAGCTTGTATGTATGTATGTAAGAATGCATGTATGTATGTATGAATAAATGTAAGTATGTATTTTTTTTTATGTGTGAATATATGTATGTATTTATGAATGAATGTATTTATGTGTTTATGTATTTATGTACGTAAATAAGTGCGTATGTATGTTTGTGTGTATGGAAAGATGTACGCATGTTTTTATATATGTATGTATGTATGTGTGTAAGAATGAATGAATATATGTATGTATGAATGTATGAACGTATGTATTTATGAATATGTGTATATATTCATATATATATGATCAATGAAATTATGTATATATGTATGTATGTGTGTATTTATGTAAGTTTGTATACATGCATGTGTGTATGTATATATGTAAATATGTATGTATTTTTGCATGTATGTCTAAAAGTATGTAAATATGCATATATGTAAGTGTTATGTGTGTACGTAGGTATGCATGTTTATGTATGAATATATATATATGTGTGTAGTTACTTATATATGTATGTGTATATGTATCAATGCGTGTATATATTTATATATGTACGTGTGTAAATATTTATATGCTTATGCATGTTATATGTGTATTTTAGGTATTATATATATGCGTGTATATATTTTTCAATTATGATTTATTTAGCATGCTCCCCTTCACTCGATAATACTACATGCCGAATAACCAGGTATGTACATTAATTTATATCATTCAGATTGTCATAATCTTTTGATTCAATAAACACAAAAAACTCCTTCACGTGCTTGATTATGAGATCTTCCTCGCTTGCTGGCCAGGCTGCAATTTATTGTTATAGGGACTTACGTTTTGGGATGTTGTATGCGCATAGAAACAAAATATGAACCATGGTCTGGTATTCATTGGCGCATGTGCATGACGTTTCCTCGCTCAGGTGAAACGGGTGTAGTTATGCTTTCGTTAATCCATGCCCAGTCAGCACTGCTGATATTTTTAGTGCGAGCTTTACATTGGATCTTAGTCTATCTTGGAATGTCGGATTTATTAACAGCATGCCGAAGCTTTTTGCCTCGTTTTCCACTCTCGCTGATATTTGTGCCAGGCTTCTCCTCTGGATTCTTGCTAGAGTGTGCTTTTTAAAATAGAAAATTATGTATATATAGATATATATATACATGTTCTTATATATGTGTGTATCTATGTACGTTTGTATGTAAGCATGTATTTATATATACGTGTATATACGCATTCACGCATTTAAATTTTTACGTATGAATATATATATTTATATATGCATGTACGTATGAATGAATCTATGTATGTATTATGTATGTACGTATGTATGTATG